>SDBV01001273.1_pt1 | contig 38045 bp, 44 predicted proteins | sample 2277081 | NCBI WGS metagenome assembly SDBV01 (sample SAMN10402039, study PRJNA504765) | marine sediment metagenome | isolation source: marine sediment core GS10_PC15, 223 cmbsf | place: Arctic Ocean: Southern Knipovich Ridge | collected 2010 | reverse complement strand
GCTTCTTCAATCAATGTGTCCATCTTGTTTAGTTTCTGGTCCTCTATAACCATAGACAGTAAGTGGTTCAGTATGTTACCGACAGTGGGCCCTTGCTTAAGGTTGAAAGTTTTCATAATAATGCTTCCGTCTACAGCAAGGTCTACTATATGTAGGGCCTTAGATCTCGCATGGACTTTTTTGATTCTTTCCTGCAATGCGTACTGCCTTGAAGACACTTCGCTTAGCTCAAGTCCGTTCGCAGCTCTATCGGCCTTTCGCAATAGAAACAAAGGTAGGGTGTCGATCCCCTCCAAATCAGACGAACTTATTTTGGCCTTCTTTATGAACCTGCGAACAGCTGCCTCTGACCATTTGCCATGTTCATAGTTATACATATGATTATATATAAGATCAGATACAGTGTCAACTATCTTTTTGTCGAACTTTAGTCGCTTCAGTGCCTTCTTGGCTACTTTCGATCCAACGACTTCGTGGTTGTAAAACGTAACTCTGCCTACTCCTTTTTTGATTACCTCATCCCTGGTTTGAGGCTTACCCATGTCATGAAATAGAGCGGTCAGCCTTAAAATTATGTCCGGCTCTATGTTATCGCAAGCTATAGTACAATGGTCAAACACATTATACTTATGGTATTTCTTGTTTTGCGCTACCCCGGCACATATACTTAGCTCTGGTAGTACAATGTTCATAAGTCCAGAGTCATAGAGCACTTTCAGATACCTGGAAGGTTTATGGCTAAGTAGGATAGTAATTAGTTCATCCCTAACATTTTCGATAGGCACCCTACTGATCAGCTCGAAATTAGCCTTCGTCGCATAAAACAGGTTGTTATCTATACGATAGTTCAGTTCTGCGGCTAAGGAGATGGATTGCATCATCAGCAGAGGATCCCGCTTTATTGATAGCTCATCTTTGCCAATGGACTTTATTTTTCTGCTCCGGATACTACTACGACCACGATAGTAATCTATGAGCTTCTTTTTTCTACTTATTGGGATATACATCGCGTTTATAGTAAATCCCCTTGTTTTTGCGTCATCCCTCAACGAGTGGTATGGTCCATAGTTTTTACCCTTCCGTGGAAGAGATATATCGATTTCCACACCTCCTATTCCAAACTTTATACAGCTCTTCCCCTTATTAATGTGTACATCTTTCGTATATGGTTTAAGATACTTAATTATATGCTTAAGCTGTATATTTCTGGCCACCACTTGTATGTGGGTTGATCTTTTTCTCCTTATAATATCTCGAGCGTACTTTCCCGCATAGTATAGTTCGGCCGGCGTATCACGCTCCAACTTTTCTAATATTTGTGTCACTTTCATGATTAAATTTCCGTTTTAGTTTTGCTATGATGTTGTTAGTCCTCACAACTATTGTTTCTTCCTTTATACCAAGCTCTGGTTCAAGAGCTTTAAGAGTTTTTCCCTCTACGAACCTGTCACACAACAATCCGAACTCCTCGTTGGTCAGTGTATTTCTTATCTCGGCAACTCTGTCTCTTGCGTAGATACGTTCCACCATTTTGTCTTCTTCTGATGGGTACCCAATGTCAAATATATCAAAGACCGCTAGATCTACGGATACATTGAGTGGTGAGGATGGCATCATTTCAGCCCTTTCCAATATCTGAGGGACAGATGTGTGAGACCTATTGGCCAGGTTTCTTATGCTATTCATGATGCTGTCCATACCCTTCCTCAGATTCTCTTCCAGCTCATTGCTTGGCTTAAATGATATTAGACGCTGCCATAAATCTGCGGCTGGTGCAAACACTGTCTCGCCCACTTCCTCCATTATGCCCCTCATTATGATGGCAAGCCTTTGTGCATCTCTTATGTATTGAGGCACTTTTATGTTGCCAGCTTGGCCAGTAACAAATTCTCGCATAGCATCCTTTATCTTGTATATGGCAAATATGCGGAAATTGCTACTCCTACTCTCTTCGAACTCTCGCTTGGCTCTTGCGAGGCCGATTACCCCTTCTTGGCGTAAATCATTCTTGTCTACGCCAGTTACCATGGAGAACTTGTGGGCCTGCATGGTAAGATCTGTATCGAACTGCTCAAGCAGTCTCTCCGCCTCCTCTTTTGTATCAGCGATAAAATACACTCCAAATTTCTCGTTCTCCCTTATAGGCATGGTTAAAACCCCCTGTCAAAAGTTAGCGGCATCATAATTCTCTTTACATCCGTAGCCTCTATGTGGCCATTGTCGGTGAGATATTTTCGGCCCATCTCTGTGATCTTTCTTCCCTTAGAGCTTCTGAGTATTAAACCCCGTTGAATCAAATAGGGTTCTATAGTTTCTGTCAATACTTTTTGCGATTCATTTAGCTGCACAGCCAGGTTATCAACTCCGATAGGATCCTTCATACTATGTAACGTTTTTAATAGTGTTAGATCGGTTTTACTGAGTCCAGTAGTGTCTATGTTTAACTCATTAAATGTAACGATTGCCATTTCTCCTGTGATCCCGTCATAAGTCTCTGATACGCTGGGATCGTTAGCCAGAGCCACTATCATGTCTCTACATCGTTCTAACAAACTAACAATGACTCTTGGTACTCCTCGACCGCGCTTTGCAATTTCTACCGCTGCATCTGGTTCTATTTTGATCTTTAGTTTTTCGGCGTGAACAAGCACGATTTCTATAGATTCTTCAAAAGAATACGGTGTAAAAATGAATCTAAGCTTAAATCTATCACGAAATGGTTTACTCAGCTTGCCATCGTTAGTTGTAGCACCTATTAAAGTAAATTGTGGGCTGCGAAATGGTATTACATCTGTTGAACCGATTGTCGGGTCTACAGAGTCCTCTTTGGTTAATTCATATGGTTTGACCAGCACATACCACTCTTCCATGAGTATGCCAAGATGTTCTTGCCCAGATATTGATAATCCGTGGATTTCGTCTATGAATACTACAGTTGGATAAACAGCCGACTCTTTTCTGCCGTACAGATCGTATCCCTTGTTACTGAGTCTCCTTACTATTGATAATACATCTGGTCGGGTCTTGATCGAGTCACAGGCAAGGTTTATGAATTTACACCCAGTGTCTGCGGCCATCTGCCTGGCGGTGCTAGTTTTACCACATCCAGCTGCGCCACTGAGTAACATGTGTGGCATAGACCTGTTTTCGGCTCTCGCAGATTTTATGGCTATACTTAATTGGCCATTTATGTCCTTATTTCCTATTAATCTCATTAGCATACCTCTCCAAATATGGGATTTCTATGTATATATATTATAGAATAATATAGTCATTTTACTAGAGATGTAAAGCTAAAAAACTACATCATTGGATATCCCATACCATCAAAATACTCCTCGTCGGGTATAGAGTGTACATTGCCTTGAGCTACTACTTTAGCTTTTTTTTAGACTTTTCCTCCTTATCAGCTTCTAATACCGGCAGATCGGGCGGCTCATACTCGTCATCTCTTATAGACTGGATTTTAACCCTCATTTTTTCCATGGCGCCATATATTGGGTATTTCGTAGTCCTTTTGATGATGGCCGTGGTCACTACTTTCTTTGCCTTAATAACTGGAGTATACCCAGTGGCTTTGGTTGTAGTTGTAGTTGTAGTGCTAACTGGCTTACGGACTATTTCTGTAAACGTAGACGCTGAGCCTACGAGTTTTTTCAGCGCTCCGGGTATGCCTGAATAAGTACTTACATTAATTAGCCCGCTGTCGTCGACCCTTTTCTGGAGCTTTAGAGTCTCCACTATGGCTTCCAATCTTTCTATTGACTGCTCCTGCTGATACGCGGTAAGCTTATGCATCTTTACGTCTTTGCCAAGTCCTATCTCTATACCACCAATTTTGTAGTGCTTCGTGCTTAGCATGTGGACATGGTCGTCTTTCAATAGCCACACAAACTTCTCAGCTTTATCAACAAGAGGTGTATCAGTCTCTACGATAGGGCGTATTGCTAAAAACAACCCCACTATGGTGATATCGGGGCTCTTCATCATAGAAAGCTCTACAACCGCATACTTTAGCTCTTTAAGCCCCTCGTGCGTGAATGCTGTTTCCGTACTCATGTTTCCTCCTAGCGAATATAATAATGTAACAACCCCTGCCCATCTTTTTGCCTATTGGTGTCATACCAATACGTAAATTGTTACGTATATTTGTCTCATTGTCAAGCCTCACTGCACCGTAAATAAATTCGGTTCGTGCCGCTTCTATTCCCTTCTCTAGCAACTTTCTGCCTAATCCACGCCGTCTATAATTGGGATTAACACATAGATGCTTCATTTCTGTGACCGTGCCAAATATTTCGAGGCCTATTACTCCAGTGACAACATCAGCATCCATTTCTATTAGGTATTCAACTTGATTACGAAGAACTGTATCAGCAGTTAGATATGCCCATAGCTGTCCACCAGTGTTTAGTAGGTCGGCTATCTGACCAGCTATGGCTCTTGCTGATGTTGTCAAGAGAAACTTGCTCATTACCCCCTGCGCCTCATCAATTCATCTATGACCGCTCTGGCTTCGTTATCATTTTGTACATTCTGAAAGACCATGGCCAGACCCTGATCGTCACCGGCGTTACCTGCTGCTGCATCTGCACCGACTGCTCGAACTCTATCGTTGGCGGGAGCGGCCGCGGCCCTCCTGGGGTTCTCTATGGAGTTTATTTTCGCAGTAAACGCATCGACATACTTTTGCAACGCTGTGCCTTGTAAACCAGGCCCACTGTTGATCTCGATGATATACGGGGTGTCAATCAGACTAATGGCACAATCGACCGCGCCAAAATCCAACCCTACAGCCGCAACGGACTTTATTGCTGCGTTTTTCAAAGGAGCACTTAGATTGTCTAGGGTAACACCCGAGAATTTCCAGCCTTTTTTGTTACTACGTATGATCCTATCCGGTAAGGCAGCTTCCTTTACGAGTAGGCCAAGGACACAGTCCAGTGTGGATTCATCCAAGTTCTTGTTGTTTTTCTCGGCATAAGCCATTACTTTCTCTTTTCGCTGAGCCGTCCAGCTAGCAGATGAGGCATTTTCTACCTTCTTCACCGCGTGGATAACCTTACCGAAAGCCACGTGAAGCCGATACTCATCCTTAATGTTGATGAAGGTCTGGAAATACTGGGCCCCATCCTGGATGGCTTTCTCAATATGTTGTGTATTTAAGCACAGCCAGAACCCCTTGCCACCCTGATGGAAGTTTGTTCGGCTCACCAGGGGGAACTGCATGGTCGGGCGTCTTTTAGTAAGTTCTCCTGTTATACTCCCAGCCGCACAGAACGGAGCAATAGCAGGTTTGGTATCTCGATCCGAGGCCAGTGTTTGTAACGTGGTAAACTTGTTGCGATTGCCTCTGATCTTATCCGGGTGATTGAATACTGTGGCCGCTCCAAGGTCTACATTGTTATCAGTCTTCGCGCCCCATCCTATGATTATGTCCGATTCACGAATAGTTCTGGGCTTACTTTTTGTCCCTGTAAGACCCAATGCGTCTGCCAGTGCTTGGCCGGTCACGTCTGTCGCTCCACTAAACCAAATGTACTTTCCCATGTAATTCTCCTTTTTTGTGATTTATTTGTTTTGCGTTCTTTATATTATGAATCCCGCTTCTTCTACCCATGTATGTTTCAGATTTCTATCTATGGATACCAGATCGTCATCCGATAGCCTAATTACATCGAGAAACATGTCAATATATTCGGCGTACTCTCTATATGTAGATATGTTTCTGAGTAACCTTTTGTGGTTGTCGAAGAAATTATTTGTAAACTCCATGTGTCCTTTGTTCAGTATGTTTCTCATGTTATGTGAGCTAGTGTTGGCTTTGAATTCTTGTACCACGTCTATGTGTGCCCATTGGCCGAATGACGCATCGAAAAATGTGTATAGGCTAATACCGCTGTGATCTTTTGCCATAGATTTTGGCATCACTGCGGCCCGGTCAAATTTATTTTCCTCCAATGATCTAAAGTATGCATGCGCTATGGATTTAACGGTACCAAGTACAGCTGCGGCCAATATAGGGTGATCAAGCCATTCTGCGCTCAGGGTGCGGTATTCCAGCCGACCATCTGCTGTGCGTATATCGCCGTAATGCCCATACTCCTCTCTGCGCTTGATGCTATTTTTTATACCATCTAAGCGCATCATAGGTATGGCTATATATTCATCTAGTATTTTATATAGACATGAAAACATGGCGTTTCTATAAGCATCATCGTCCTTCATGGCGTTGGTCAACGTCGATGGAGTACCAATGTGTATGTGCCCACCCAGAGGCCAGTCACGCTCATCATCGATGGCCTCTCCCCGCTGTCCGTAATAATAGCATCCACTTAACCACGCGTAGTTTCTAATCAGATCGGCATTAGGGTGCGCATTTAGGAGTTTCTGTATGTTACGTACAAATTCATCTATGCCCACGGCCGGTTTGGGTCTAAGCTCAGCCCATGGGCCGTCGGAGCCTAGTTCGTCCCCATGGCCAAACCCTTGTACCTCACTGGCGTACATATAGACACCGTCCCTGATCATTAACAGAAACTCGGGGTCAGCACCTATGACTGTGTCCTCTATGGTATCAGCTATCCATATATTGTCTTTCTTTTTTTTGTTATCTCTACATATGTAAGAGAACGTTCTCGGGGTAACAAACCCGACTCTGAGATAGTCCCTCTCCGACATGTCAGAGTTCCTCAGTTTCTTCAGATCTTCCGAGTAGGCTTCATAAATAGATAGCACTTTACTCCTGAATAGCCTGTCATCTATATCGATCGTACTGGGCCATAGTTCTACTGTTTTTTCTCCAGATAACCCTAGATTTAGTCTAGAGCTAGCCCCCATACGTATCAGCTTGTCCTCGTGGCGGTCTGTTTTCTTGTTGTTCCCCATCTTGCTGGATGCGATAAGTATCAACGGTGCTTTCATACGTCCTCCTACATATTTCTTATTTATACTTACTGGCGTTCTGCACTACCTCACCAACTTCCTTCATCATGTTCCTTTCATACTCATTGAACAAAGGACTAATAGCTTCCATGTCTATCGATCTATTACTTTGCATGACTATATTGGCTAGGCGTGTTTTTGCTTTGTTGGCACTACTATCAGACCCATTATAGAAACCAGCCATTAGCAACAACATAGATTTTAGTCCTGCTATGTGATCTTCCCTTTTCTGTGCTTTCGCACTATCCTGTGTGGGGGCACGGTTTTTAGCGCCCGCCATCATACAAGCCATGAACCCATTCTTCCAATTTATCTGGAATGTTCTATTAGCGACGAATGTTACGCCTAGTTCATCAGCTTTTGCTTTACTCTCAATATCTATGGCCAGAAGCAGTTCCTCTATGTCGCCGTACCCCTTTAGATTAGACGGTATACTGTTGTAGGCCTTCTCGGCAGCTTCAACCACTTCCTTTGGGTACGTTATCATGTCTACTTCTACGACTTCTGCGTCGTCCACAATCTCTGGCGTCACAGTAGAAATATTGTCATCATCCTTACCGTCATACACGGTTATGTCATCAATTTCTATCTCTTTGCTTTCGACCTGGGTCTGGCTATCTTCCTTAATGCCTTTCTTCTCTCCCTCTTTTTCTACTTTGTTGTTGCCTGTTGTGGCAGTGGGTGTACTAGCAGATTGTACTACTGGGAGTAGTATGGTTTCCTCGTCTTTCACCACTTTATCACCGACCTTCATAACGTATAATTTGGTTATGGCATCGAACACTCGCCTCTTTTTCTTATCCTCTACAGCTTTGCTTGCCCAGTTAGGGTTGGGGTTGTAGACAGTTCCCGCGTGATAGCCGGATCCGGATGCGTAAGTGGTTGTTTTAGCCTTCCATATTTTCTTATCACGTTTCATCTTTTTCGATTCGCCTAGATCGTCTATCTTCGTATTTTCTCCCACTTCTAAAGACAGATCGAAAATTATAGCTGAATCATCTGGCAACATCTTTACCTCTATGTCGTTGTCGCCCAGGAATGACGGTAATTTTACCCGTAGCAGCTCTTCGGAATAGAAAGCGAGCCGTTCATAATTGAAATGCACGTGATTCCAGAACTTTTCTTCGGATACCATAAAGAGGATGCCATATTTACGAAGGAGAATGAGCTCAACCGGCCTACCGTCACGAAGTACAGGTACCTGCTCGAGATTGTCGGCATTAAACAGGGTAATTGCAAAGTGACCGTCCAGTCTATCGACGACATTCTGTAGCATATCCATCGTGAAGGGCTCTTTGCCCTTGTTCGTATAGTGCTCAAACAATCTGAAAATAGCCTCGCTGTCTACCTTACCGTCTCTAGCACATTTCAGATTTTCGAAAATTTCATCGTGGTTTTTGATAGCCCCGTTGTGTATACCAACAAGGTTACCAACCTTTATAGGATGGTTGTTATTGTTATCCTCTTTTTCACCTATTGTACCGGCTCTACAATGTCCCAGGTATATGCGGCCTGCACTGTCGTGTTCCCTCCATACTTTCAGTAAGCTACCAAAGCAGTCCTTTTGTTCCCCTAGCATGCCTACAAAACCACTTACTGTTTCTCCTCTTTTGAGGCCCATATACTTTCCATCATCAAACAGTATGGTAGCTCCTGTCGCATCCTTGCCTCTATCCTCAGTCCGTACTAATAGCTCGGTGGTGAAATAACGAAGCAGTCGTTGTCTCATTGCTTCGTCCCGTTGATTTAACTTACCGAACGATAGTCCTACCACTATTCCGCACATAATTGATCCTCCCGTATCATTGCTGGCTTTCTTTTATGTAGTTTCATGTCATTTGGTGCTTCTGTACGTAATACTTTACTTATACAGGATATTGCTTTATTGGAACCGACATCCAGTGCTCTATTAATCTTCTCACCATCTATAGTAAGTATGTTTTCCCTGTAACAAGCCATTATAAATCTATACGTGATAGCTCCGCCTTGCCCCATGTACTCTATCCCTGGGAGACTAGAACTCGCCAGGGATATTTCTATGCCTATGCCCTTGGCTCTTTTACTATCAAATATAGGTATCATATCGCATAGGTTATAGAAGCTTATTGACACTGTGTCTATTAGCATCCTAGATCTGTTACCCGCGTACATATAGGTACATACATCGATCTCGTATACACTTCTAAGCGCGTTATACATTCTGTTAATGTCTTCCATTATGTACTTTATGTTAGACTTTGCTATACCAGTGAATGTGTAGTTCACATATCTTACACTTTTCAGCACGTCGCCTATAGCCATGCCAAAGTTAGATATCTCGTCTTTGTCATGTACATCCGATAATCTTTCTAGCGACGTATGACTACCTTTGTCGTGTATGATAGGTACTATTCTTGAGCAAGCAAACGCATCTGTACCAACAATTTTTTCACAATAATCATTCAGTGGCGTACCTATGTAAAACGGCAAGAACACTTTAATTTTGGATATATTTCTACTTAGTATATTATCTATCTCATGTGGATCTTTATCAGAGAGGTCAGAGATGGTGGTGGTCTTTATCTTTGAAGTTGGATTCTTCATTTTTGAAGTCGGGTTTTGGGCCTTAATTTGTTTGGCAGGCCTGCGGCCTATGTCATCATAACTGACCCGAGGTTGGGGCTGTTGTTCAAGGGGGGCATCGCCCATCCGAGGTGGGTCGACGGCGGCATCTATACCGACATGATGAGCTTCGTCGTTTGAGTTATCAGCTACCTCATCCACCTCAACCTCAACTATCTCACGTGGTATGTATTTAGGACTGGCGCTAATACGCCCAGCCCAATGACCCACACCTATGGAAAACGGCTGTATCACGGCTATACATGGTGTACCTACCATTATAGTACCGGGATCAAATAGTCTTATAGATTTAGTAATGGTGCCAGATATACAGTTATCAGCAGGATATAATTTTTGAAAATATTTGAGTCTCTCTAAATGCATAGATACTTCCCCCTAGTGGCACGTAGACTGATGAGGATAGTGGCATGTGTGACACAGTTCCGTACAGTCGGTAAATAAGTTACATCCAGTATTTACCCCAGCCCTTATTCCTTCGTTTTCTATTGTTTTTTTTTGCAGCTTCTCTATATAGATTGCTCCACTCATATGGTGTGGTTTTACAGCTGTCCTCCAAATCAAATTTGTATATGTATCCACTTTCAGTATCAATTCTCATACCCGCGCAGAACAGATTGACTATGGATGTGGCATTGTTTGGATCTAGTATTTGATTGTTTAGTAATGCTCTTTCCACTATATGTACGGAAGATGCAAATACCATTGTTGAAACATGATCAAATACATATAGAACCAGATTACTGTAGTTCGAACTGTTGGTGAATATAGTCACATATCTCCGATGAGCAGCGTGTATAAATGCACACGTGTAGCTACCAACTAGGATGTTATCCACTTTCTTTACGGCTTCATCAATATCAGCACCTTCCGCTATATAGTGGTCTAGTAGTTGGAATATGATTTCGCTGTCCACACGGCCAATTCTTTTAATATCGTCACTGTATATGTCGAATAAACTATCGTCATTGGATATAAGCCCATTATGCACACCCACTACCTTGCCAGTTACAATGGGGTGGTTATTTTCGTTAAACCTTCTATCGCCTTTTGTTTGCGCCCTTGTATGGCCTATCACGGCTCTCAAGCTTTTGCCATGTTTTATGGTAGACAACGCCCTGCTGTATCCATCAGATTCTACTAGTAATGTAGATGGTACGTTGTGCTTGAACAGCCTGGCTTTTTCATCCGTCACCACACACACCCCTGAGGCGTCGGATCCGCGAATCACGGATTCCCTTAGTAGATTTGTGGTAACTTTGCGTATTAGTCTAGCTCGTGGATAAGAAAGATCTGTTTCATAATTAATTACTCCGAAAATGCCGCACATTGTGCTCCTCCTATATCGACACCACACAGCCAACTGACGTTGACCATATCATTTCACCCTCTCTCATTTTTGTATCTACAAACAGTTGGATTTGCTCTGTTTCTATATCTTGCTCTACCTCTTCGTCATCCGTCATGCACCTCTGTACTTCCTTGACCCATTCTCCTAGGTTGCTGCAATCTTCTATCAGTTTCAGATCTATTATCTCATTCATCTTCACCTCTAACGCATCTACATCATCCATTTTCATCTCAAGGCTCTTTTCTATATCTTCCCAGGTATCACCATCCAGCAATCTCATAGCGGCGGGACGTTCGGCTATTTTCATCAATACATCGTATGCTGGCCCCAGTTTTAACAGGATTCCCTTCAACTGACCAACTAGATCCAGGCTCTCTTTTATAAAATATGTCCTATTATCCAGTAGCTTGGAGGTATTAGATGTTCTTGGCCCGCTGTAGTCTCCACAGTTGTTGAGGATTACCTCTTTCATCTTCTTTGCCCTGTTAAGCCATTCCTCGTCACCAACTTTTAGCATACCATATCTACTGATTTCTACAGCTTTTATCACCATGGCATAATGCATGCACGCCAAGGCCGCATACCAGCTGGGGCACAGGGTAGAATCAGCGCCGCGAAATTCCACATGGAACCTATCTATGTCTCCGCCAGTAAACCTTGTGTTGTCGTAATTTACGAATCCGTATTTGCTTCCACTAGACTTGTGGTGCACAGCTTCCACTACTTTCCTCATATCATTGATGACTGGAGATATGTCTAGTATACTTACCCTAAACTTTTCCCATCTAGTCATATGGTTTGGATCCCCAAGCGCGATAGTCATCCATGTTAATGCGTTCTGATATCTACGGCATAATTGGTGAAAATTGGCCAGAATTATCTGTGGCATAGGCTTTTCCATTTCGTTAGATCCGCCGTCGTCATTATAACTCGTCAGTACATGCATGTGGGATCCAGTCCGCTCACTTAGGTATGCACCAAGCTCTACCGATCTGTCAATAATCTTTTTGGTCATTTTGTAGAATTCCCAGTAGTCTACTCTGCGACCAATAGTTATGATTTCTACGCCCTTGTCCCCCGCTAGTGATCCGTCAGTCGTTATACCTACCACGCCAGATGAGCTCACTTTGCCATAATTATTACTGGGTTGAAACTCATTCGACATGATGTTCCTAACGTTCTTTGGATCTCTATCAGGGTCATACCTCTTGGCGCAAGTATCACAGTTTTTATCGAAATTGGTGCATGTGAAGCAACTGCTCATAAAGTCCACACAACTTGGGCCTATACACTTGAAGTTATATGTCTTACACTTTCCGCATGTAGCTGGCTTGCAACTAGTTGCTTGAGAGCTACATGTATCAATACATGGTAATTTGGAGCATTCCTTCAATAATGTACATACTTCCCAACAACCTTCTCCTATGCGCACACATGGGCATTGAGCATTATCTCCTTTGCATGATCCCTTCTGCTCTTGCAAATTAAACTCAAACTCAATTCCCACCTTTAGCAGTCCTTTGAGAGATCTCTTCCAATATCTCACATCTGATGAAGATAGTACTGGCTTTGATGGATGATTATAAAACTGCCATCTCTCTCGGTTGTTTCGCATTTTCTGTGAGCCTCCAATTGGTTTCCATATCGTCACTAAATCCTCTGGCTTCGGTTATATGAGATATGATATAGCTAAAGTAATTAGCTATCGATTTATTGTTTTGGCTATATCCTATCATCTTTTGTATATCCCTTAGTATGGTGTCTAACTGATCTACGGCTAGACCAACGTCTTCAGACACAATACAATCATTCACTATCTCTTTGTCTGGTAGATTGGGGTATAAGTTTCTTAACTCTCTGTAATTTTGAAACGCCGCTTTGTCCTGAAATCCATCTGAATATATTTGCATACGACTCAGTATATCTTTCATCACTACTATGCTGATGGCCAATATACCGGCAGTCAGCACGGGATGTCTTAACAGGTGACCGCCAGGCACTCTATATTCAAGTGTTAATTGATCAACCCTATGATCTCCCGGCTTGCCATAAGTGCTAAACCTTATGGATCTGCGTGTTGAATCCACACTTCCTTCTGGCAATATTGCTGGTATTCCAATATAGTAATCCAATATATGAACTATGTAGGCCAATAACGGATTGACATCATCAATGTATCTACCAGCACCTAGCAATGTATATGGCAAACCGAAGTGAATGTGGAATCCTGCGGACGCACCATCTAGGTGAGATGCCGATGCCATATGTATATCTTGTGCACGAAACAATGTACGTGAATTTATGTGGTTATATGCTCTCTGTAATAGAGAATATATATCGGTGACCAAATTTATTTCGTGATGACTTGGTCTGGGTCTCAATTCTGCTAATCCACCGTCACTCCCAAGCTCGCCATAATGCGGAAAAAAGTGGGTCGCTGATACATTGCGTCCATTGGATCTATCGACAAGAAAGAACTCTGGATCACATCCTATCAATATATCATCAGCAGGATTTACAATCAGTTTTTGTTTTAGGTCTAAGATGTCATATGTAGATTGGCTTACATATATACATGCATTATCTTTCTGTGCGTCAGTGCTATAGGCTTTAGCTGCCTGTAGCATAATTTCTCCATCAACACCATTTAGAGATAAAAAAAGTCCGGTATTTACACCGAACTTATGTCTTATATCTGACGGTATTCTAATCAATCTATCCTCGATTGAACCTAGTGGAGACCCCTTCTCTGACATGGACGGGGATACTTTAATCTTGAGTTTCATATCGTACGATCTCCTTTAAAACTGGATATCGCCCTCTCTCTCCCTTCCTCCTGCTACTCTGTCAGCAGCCTCTCTATAACTTCAGCTAACTTCTGTTCATTTCTATCTGTTATCTCCCTCTCCTTAACAAATTTAGCCAGCCTCTGATAACCCGCATCTGTCATTTTTTTTGCTTTCTTCTTTTTCGCCATTCTGACTCCGAAATTCTCTGTTACTCTTTGCTTTGCTTCGTATGAATCTAGGATTCTATTTATATTATCCGTAGTTTTCATCATTTTTTTATTTTTCTCGAAATAAACCAGTGATTTGGCCTCCTGTAGTGTGAGAGTGAAGAACCGCATTATCCGTCGTCCATAGGGCTCTGGGTATGTGACATAGGTAACAAGCATAGCGCTTGGAGAACCTTTATACATATATAATTCGTTCGTTGGTGGTATTATGTCGTTATTCCTTACGTTCTTTATCTCAGCTATACTGCTCCGGTACTCATAATACTCTCCTTGGTTATTACATAGCTTCCACGCAAGCCCTGACAGTGTGTTAGTGGTCTTATATACCAATTTTTTTGCCATCGATCTGGTACATGTTGTATACAGCAATTGCTGCTTATATTCTTCACCAGTCCGCAAATTGGCCGTATAGATACATACCAGTGCTGGAAATCTAGGCATATATTGTGCTTTAATATGTTTCGTTGCGTCACCTATCACGTCCAATTGAAACAATCCGATCTCTCCTTCAATTGATAGTACCATATCTATGAGATATGACTTCAAACGCTTTTCGCTTTCTATTAATACAAACATATTATCCCTTACTCATGCATTTTCATACCTAGTGATTTGTAGACAAGTGATCTGTGCAAGAACTGGTTCTCTAATATCCCTATGTTTTCGTCCACGTAGTCATACATAATGGCATCTGTCTTGCCTTCACATGTCCGCTGAATTCTGCCTATGGACTGCTCTACCCTTGCCCTCTCTCTGAACGGCAGAGCAAGAAATCCCCTGTTAAGTTTCTTTACATCAAATCCTTCGCCCAACAGCTCAAATGTGGTTATTAGAACAGTGGCCTCGTCGTTGTCTATCTTTAGAATTTGCTCGTCGTTGTGTTTTCGTGAATAGTCCCCAGTAGCTATGACTGTCTTTGGCCAGGTAACTACCAACCTTTCAAATATCATCTCACAGTATTGTTTTCTCGTGTTTATCACAATACAGTAGTTACCATTCCTGGCTTCGGCGGATATATCTCCTACTATCATAGATAGTCTGCGCTCATTCGGCAGTACTAGCTCTTTTATGATATAATGAAAGTCGTTGCCGTCGAACTTTGGGCTTGGCACCACTCTTTTTATAACACTGGGAGTTATTATACCACCCATCCTTCTGACCTCCGATCGCTCTACCACGGCATTAGGCAGCCCCATAGTAGCGAACATCATTTTCTCCAACTTGTCTCTTCTATAAGGCGTAGCTGTTAAGCCATATAAATAATAGCTAGAAAAATGTCCAATGACTTTTATGAATGTAGAAGCTGGTACATGATGAGCCTCATCGACTATAACAAGTCCAAACTCACGCCCTATCTCTGGTAGCATTGCCTCTCGCCTTACCAAAGTGGGTATCATGCCTACGGTTATTCTATCGCCTATATCGAATTTACCTCCACCTATAACACCTATTTCCTCCTTTTGCACGTCGGAAAACATATCGGTTATGCGCTCGATAACTTGCTGAATAAGCCTGTTAGTGTGTGTCAACCACAACATCTTCTGATGTACTGAAGCAAATATGTCTAGACCCATAACGGTCTTACCAGATGCGGCGGGAGCAACCAACATACCATTTGCATGGGCTAATAAGTCGTACTTAGCTTTGTCTTGGTATGGCCGTAGTTTTATATCGGATTTCACAGATATAAGATCTGTAATGATTCTGTTGTCTTGTATGGATAGACCAACACCTTGGCCCACCATATAGTTCTCTACTATTTGTAAGTATCCCCTAGGAATAGATATTCCTAAAGGCAGATCTCGGTATAGCTTTATATGCTCAGGTATATTTCTGAGATATCTACCGTGCTTTACAGCCTCATCATACACTGGGTTGTTGAATGTTAGTTTTCCTATAAACCACTCTTTCAGATCATCAGGTATGTTGAGTAGTGTCAGTTGATTGTCGATTATGAGTTTCATCTACGGGCTTCTTCTCCAGGTAAAAATCAATTTTCTTCTTCCATTCTTCGTCGTCATTGCAGAACATAGTAGTAACTGGTTTAGGTTTCTTTGTATAACATTTGGCTTTCTTCTTTCTGCCCTGCTTTGTGTATTTATAGTTGGTATTGTTAGTGCGTGTAGCTAAATAGGGGTACTGCGTAGCAGAGTTTCTCAGAGCCTCTTTCACCTTTCTAAGAGACTTCTTTACTATCTTCCTGTCCTTCTTTGAAAACAGCGATTTGAAGATCTTTGATACCGGCAGTGCGTATTTGGACCCTACCGTGTTCATTTCTACGCCAGAAAAGCTGCCATAGATAGCTATCGCTGTTTGTCCGTCTAATGAGAGGCCATCCTGTGTTAAGAACTGTCTGTAACACCCCATTGGCTTAGCTACTTCGTTGCATTCAGCACTGCGAAGAGGGCATTTGATGTAGCTATTGCAGAAGAGGCCGCAAAATCCTGAGAATCGACGCAGTGTTGCTATAACTTCTCTTGTAAATCTGTCCTTACTGACAAGCTGTAAGCAACCAAAGTATTCTAGAAATTTAAAAAATCTATCCCTGTCACTACCGAACAGAGCCATACAAAAGGAGGGCTTGCAAGTTCTGTTTGAGCACACATTGCATGAGGAACATACCTTGGTTACAAATACATCGGCCAGCTTGCCCCTATTTATGAAATCAGCCATTAACCTCTGAACGCCTCCTTAATGCTTTTGCCATCCGGAAATTTCCAGAATGTCCAACCACTTCTGCGCACACCACTCACACCTTCAGCGGCGGCTGACACACTGTCATACTTTGTCAGCCCTACATAGAAAGCTCCATTTTTCACCTGCATGAAGTAGGACAGGTCTCTACTCCCACCAGCTTTAGTCTTACCGGTCAGCACTGTGCCTTCTGGTATTACCATATCAGACTTCTTCTTCTCAACGGTGGCCTCTATTTGCTTGTGACTTTCTCTGTCGATGTTATCATTTATGTGCTTGACCATAGAGAACAGACTATCGTGAGCGTTTGTTATATGAAGCATTTGTTTTTCCACAGCAGTCAGTCTTTCTTCTACGCCCACCGGTCTTTCTTCCCTTACCTCTATAACTTCCTCTTCAACATCTTCACCTAATGCTACACAGGGTAGGTCTTTCATCGTCTTCTGTCCTCCGGCTTTATAAAATTAGGATTATCGTCCTTACCCGCCATTATTTCTTTTATCTGATCAAAAGAAAGCGGGTAGTAGTTAGTGTTCTCTACACTGATACAGTGGCGCTTACCCGGTAGACCAAGGTCATGGTGTGAATGCCCATAGAGGTGCCAACTGTTGTAATGAGAACGAGCCCATACATGCATAGTATAGTGACACACTACTATATATTGGCCATATATATTCTTCTCCCATATCTCATGGAAGTGGTCTGCACGAGCTTTCATCCAATTATCGTGACTGCCTTTGAGAAATACATGTTTGCCATTTAGGCGTCTGATATAGTTTTCATAAACACTACGATATGATTTAATCATAGTGAAATCGCCGGCGTGTATAACAGTGTCGCCGTCGCTTACTACTTCGTTGTGTTTGGCTATCATGGCTTCGCCCATTTCCTGCTTGTCCTTGAATGGTCTGCCACAATATTTTATTATATTTTGATGAGCGTAGTGCTCATCGCCCACAAAAAAATACATTATCTTATTGGATCTCCTTGTTACATGGCCCTATAGGAAGGCTCATCGGTATAAATTTCTGAGTTTGATAGATCTATGCCCAGTATGTGCTTTGATACTACCATCGTCTGGGCTCCTTTTAGCCAGTCATCAAAACGTATTCTGGCTTCATCGATAGTATCTGATAGAATTTGACACTCGGTCCCTAGAGCTACAGGTATTGTTCCATCAGGTAAACTACGCACTACGTAAGCTTTGATTACTTTTTCATTTGACATGGCTTTTCCTTTTTGTTAGAGATCAAAAATATAGGCAGGCCCCCACATCAGAGGCCTGCCCATACAAAAAGTAAGTAAATGTCTGTATTACATAGGTGGCCCATCCGCTGCACCAGCAGGAGCTGCACTCGCACCATCCCTGGGTTTGAAGCCAAATACAACATTCAGGAGTATCATACCGTGCTGTAATATCCCATTAACCTCCCACGATTTGTATTTGCACTCAAGCAGCAGTTCTTGACCAGCGACCACGTATTTTTCGACAAGATCAGCCTTTTTGTCCATTGCGTATATCGGTACACTCATTTGTTGATCAACCCACTGACCATTTGCTCCCGGCGACCTGTCATTCACCATGAAATTGATGGAAGCTTGTTTTCTCTCCCCGTTCATTGTTATTTGAGGTACACCCTCAACTTTCCCTACGGCTATCCATTTGTTAAAGTCCATAAATATAGACCTCCTATAAAATAAAATTATTGGTACACATATATTATAGAATAAAATCGACTATTTACTAGACGAAATCGTTCCTTTTATCATGATATCATCGATATAAGCTGATAATATGTGATATACTTCGCGCATAGAATCTGTGGTTAATAAGTCCCTAATGTTCATTTTCTCTGCTTTGAGCCGCTCCAATTTAGCTTCAATGTCTTCTTTAGTCGATCGAAGAATATGGGACAGCATCCAACTTGGCAGATCCACAGGGGCATCATTCAGGTGATCTAGCAACTTGAATGGACCAAGATTGGCTCTGGTAGCAAAGTAGACTCGATTTTTGCGCCGCACGATAAAATTGATAATCTTGCTGCCGCCATTTTCCTTGACAAAATCGTGGTACTTTACTAAATTATAGACGCGCAATGAAGCAGCTTCTTTACGAATTAGATCGCACAGCAATTTACTTGGTGCCCTGTCAAACCCCAACTCGACCATCTTATCGACATCCGCTGTGCATATAGCATCAGTGGCCTCTTCCTGTAAAGACCTGATACCATGCTTTTGTTTAAACACGGTATTACCGAGGAAATTAAGCAACAGCTCGAGATTTACATGCTCTTTCAGGTTTTCATAGGGTACATTCTTTTCAACTATTCGCATCAGGTTATAAGCCAATGCAATAACGGGTCCGGTATGGCTCTTAACACCAGTAGCTTTTCTTACGAGTTCAGCATGGTCTTCATTGTTTGGTTTTGGAAATCTCTGGATCTGAAAGTCATCAAGCCCCATCTGCTTATAGCAAGGTATCTTTCTGGAGTTCGACTGCTTAATGGCTGCATCACATAGAGGATTAGGATTCACCATTTCTTTACGCAGAGCTTCTATAGCTGCTGGCGTATGGAACGAAGCAGGAAACAGTGTATCCCCATCAAAGTCCAGATCCTCACATACCAAGCTGTTACCACTCACTCTCACAACATACTTGCACTGAGGATCGTCGCTGACCCTTACATATTGGGGCACTATGGACATAAAACCGAGACACGGAAATCTTTCTATTAGTATGACATCTCCAGATTTGACTTTCAGCGCCTTAGCCATGCTGTCATGTATCTCTACGGTATTCTTTGGTAGATCCTCAGCCAGCACAGCGGTTCCTCTACTAGAGAAAGGATATCGTACGGACATTCCATATCTACCTAACTCCCCGGTTTTGCTGCCCATCATTCTTGTAACACTGAGAAAATACCTGGCTACAGCCCTCATGACCTCTATTTCATCATTTACATCTCCCGTCTCTGTGAACCTATGACAAGAGGCCACGATATGATTTATTTGTGCGCCAGTTGTGTTTAATCCCCACTTACCGGACGGATGTCTCCAACACCTACGAATCAGAGCGTTTGGTATATAGATAGTGTTATACGTGTATTCTATCTTACCCAATGATCTCTGAACTGGTTGAGGCAGGCCCATGACAAAGTTGTCCAAATCATCCCTATCTATAATAGCCTGGAAGTAACATGGCAACCTTAGTGCAAATCCCTCTGGCATATACTCATCGTCCACGACAGTTCCTTTTATGGCATCTATGGTGTGGAATATACCACTTGTATTATCCACACATTTTACGTCGGCTGCATCAACTACTGGCACTCCGGAGTCTATCTCGCCTCTTGCAGAGCGTATGATCTTGAGCTCGTCACTTAGTACTTCTACACCTTGACTGTAGGATAATATTTCTTTTACTATAGGGTTGCCTACGCCAAACCTAGTGGTGAGGGCTTTTATTTCTACGTGGGAAAACTTTAGCCCCGACGTTCTCAGCTCCCTGTTATTTGTGACCTCGGTTCTTTTATTGTCCCACACCTGATCCTCGGAGTCCTTGGTCACACCCCAGAATATTTTGCCGACTATAGCTTGTACTTCCCCGCAGTACGTGTGGACCATGGACGTGCCGTCCTCAGGAAATCCTCTCTTCTTCAATGCGGAAGCCAGGTCAGATTTCTCAACGATAATATCGTCTTTGACCACGATAGGTTTATCTTTGAGCTTTTGCTCATCCAGAGCCGCCTGTATCTGATGAGAACTGATACCATACTTCGCTACGACTATTTGACCTATGCGTTTTCTCTCCTTACTAGACTTCTGATCACTCAGGGCCGCATTCAATTGATCTTCAGTAATGAGTCCCTTGTCCACCATTATTTTACCAAGCGGATCCACTCTCACATTGTTCGCCAGAGCCTCCAATATCTGGCTAAAATTCTTTCTTTTGTTTATAGAGGTTCCAGAGATCATTACATCTATTGGCACGGAATCCCCATTTCTTGCGTCTATGGCGTATCCCAAGTCCAGAAACCTTATAACACCTTTGTTGCCATGTAAATTGGAAAATTTACTTCCATCCCTGAGAAATCTTTTACCCTTTACCACTACCACAAATACTGGGATTTCTTCCCCGTTCAGGTCGACCATATCTTTCCTTATGGAGTGTATATAAGCACTATCACACCTCATGTTCATGGTTACGGCATGGCCGTCGGTGGAATACCCCAACTTGTCATCCGTTCTTATAGTCTCCCCCTTCTTGATAAGTAATTTGTCGCCATATATAACAAAACGCTTTTCCACGCTGTGGTAGAGCCCCAGATGCCTTTTGTCAACCAAAATCTGATCTTCGAAGTTCATTGGGGTGTCAACAACGGCAGTTACCAGATTCCAGCCTTTTCTGTTTATACCCCTGTCTATCAGTTTCTGCATAGATGTGGATCTCACATTAGGAAGCTCATCGCCTTTCATACAAAGCGTGGAGTACAGATTCCTCTGCGGATTATGGTACTGACTGAACGGGGTAAGTAGTCGCAGATCAGTAGTAAGCAGATAATTTTTATCAGCTAGTACACCATCGGACAGCCCGATAGATGTCCATCCATACTTTTTGTGGTATTTGAGATTCTTCTGTACTTGGTACTCCAGTTTATGGTTTGGATCAACTATGCCATCAAATTCAGAGTCAATGACAATCAGCCGATGATTCATAGCCCATGTATTCATATCAGTTTCATATAACGGCATAATATTCACTATATCGTTTATCAACCGCTGCATGTTGCTGACCATGTAAGCCACTCGCTTTTTGTCAAACGACTTTACTATCTTGTGGATCATTGGACTACCACTCCACATGGAGGGTTTTATCATGTTCACATCCTCACAGAACAGTGTTTCAATGACCTCATGATAGTTCAGCCTCTTTTGTTTCTGTTCTAGCCAGTGATCACACAACACCCTTACCACATCACTACTAACTAGTAGCTCTAGCCCGTTGTCTGTGATCTTGGGAAGCGGTATTGTTACTGAACGTTTTTCTGTGCCACGGCTAAAACTTACCCACAATTTGTTCTCGATTATCTTCATGTCTAGCCGTATGCCAGATTTGGTAATGTGATTTATCCGGTCGAACTCAGCCCCTATAGCGTACATGAGGTGGTTAGTTCTATCAGATACACCCTTCCGTGAATCTATTACCCTGTACTCTTGGTTTGCACGTTCCTTGGTAAGTTTAACTCTACGGCGTACCCCATCTGCGAAGATTTGCAACTCTTCCTGTAGGAGCCGCTCTTTCAGTAGCCTAATCGTTGCACGCGGATCACGATCAAGCTCTGCCTCTAAACACGTATTACTCTCTTTAAATGTACCCAATGTTCTCCTCCCGGTAAAGATATTTTGGGCTAACCTAATTAATACTCGAAAATACGGTTAAGAGCCGCACTGTGTTTGTTTGCCTCCTTTCTCATCAGCGTTGCAGCTTTAGCTTTTTCTTCTATCTGTTTGTCGGTCCAAGGTAAAAACTTCCTCATGTCCGTTAATGCTTTTGTAGTATTATGCTTCATAATAATGCTACGATAAAACAGAGAAACTATAGCAGGAATAGCTCCTGACTCTGGCCCTGTGTCTACTTCGTTCCTCAATGCAGTGAAAGCATCCGATATATCTTCGTATTCTCTTAAGCACACTCTAACGGTAGATTCCATATTGTGTAAGTTATTTAACAACATTTCGTCCGTTCTTCCTATAAATATATTCATCAGGGATTGGATCTGCCTCATTCCACATATTAATCTACACATGTGATCGGGTGATCTTCTCCCTGGACTTATGGAATATGCCGCACTGCCATGAGGGGTTAATGTTACGCACAGATACTTTCGTATTTGGTCATAGATAATCACAGATTGGCGATGCATGCTATTTGTATCAAGGCTAGAAAAGTAATTTAATGATGAGGCTAGTACAGAGTCTACCGATCTAAACCACGCATTGACCTCATTTGTGTAAGATTTCGCTATACTATACTTTGAGGGTTGTGTGTTGTTTGCCAGTGCGATATGGCAATACGGTAGTTTGACGGTCTTAGACAGTTTGGGATCTTTTGTACTATTCCAGATACCTCCTTGCCCTAATATGTCCGGATGATCAATAAAGTGGTCGTGTTTTTTGTTGTACGAATTGCCGACCGTAGTGAGCAGCACCATTTGCGGGTTATGTGTAAAAAATGTCTTGGGCACGCCATATTTTAACAGCTTGTGCCTGAAATGCCTTCGCATGCCTAGATCAATTACAAATCTTTTCTTTTCACACCTCTCTCCCGGCCGATCGTCTTTTCTGTAGTGAAAGAAATAAGCATTAGCCAAAATAAATTTATCACGGAAGAACAGGTACATATTATCGAGATAACCCACATCACCAACTGACGGGTGAGATCTTCCAGTAGCGGAACTTTCAACTACAATTACTTTTTGTCCTCTCTGAAACATGTGTTTTCTCCTAACTACTTTGTAGTGTCCCCCAGTTAAATGTTAGTACCGTAACTAGTAGTTACTTTAGCTGAAAGTCTGGGTGCTTTACTTCTTTTAGCCGCCCCTCTATCTTCTATTCTCAGATACTTTTTATCATGGAGCCATGGGTTCTTGGCGGTGTCATTGTCCTTTATATCTTTAAGCTCTTTCGCATGTTTCTCATACTCATAGTAAGATATAACTTTGCTTATCCTGTGATCCATGCCTTCTGCCCTGAGTATATTGTCCCGCATATAGTGCTTATAGGCACCTTGTAATGTCGCAAGGTGACGCCTTAGGTTTTCTATGCATCGCGTCTGATTGTCTTGATCAGAGAAATAGGCATTTAGTGCAGATTGATAATCTTTGGTTTTGTTTATCTGATCTCTCACTAGGCCCCCCAGTATAGAGTATCCAAGCATACCGCGTGGTTGGTCGTCTACAGAGACATCAATCACTCTATTAGTTAAGAGCGGCCCTATAACTACAGAGTTTACGTTCTTCGCCCCCTCAAGTTTGTATAACAAGATGGAATGGGCTATAATATAGGCAATGAACTCAGCTTTTGGTATGTCCAAAAGATTTTTGTGGCCCATAGGTATAGGCTCAATTTTTGTTCTGTTATCGGTACCAAGCCAATCCCGCCTTACATATGGACTTGCCGAAGGTGTGATGCCCTCTAATTTGCCAACGACATCGAGTATATCCAAGGCCGCTTTGGTTAAGGCGTCGTAATCTACTATATCCGACACAACTTTTACTATCTCTAACCTAGGCTTGCCTTTCTTTCCAAACTGCGTAAATAGCACAGCTGTTTCCCAAGCATTGTATGATAAGCATTGGTTTTGAGTTATAACGTAGCCTATCGATCCTGGCTTGTGTTTTTTTCTACTTTTCAATACTTGTATCTTATGTAGTGGTTGAATTAGCATGATCCCTCATCATCCTCCCGCCCTCCCGCCGAATTCTCTGGGTTCCATTAGCTCTTGGCTACGCTGCTCAAAGTTGGGTGGGGGCGCACTTTTTGCCTTTTTCTTTTTAGTTCGTTCACGCCCCAACTCCGAAGCTATATAACGCATAAGTAGTTTGTTGATAAGTTCTTCAGTGCTCTCACTATATTTGACCATAGATGATAAACTAGCAGTGTCAATGCCCATGTGCCTGTAGGCCCATGACTCTATAGCGCGTATTGGCCAGTCTCTTATATCTACTATTCTTATTCCCATGGCAATAAATTCACTGCGAGATAGTCTGAGGGATGTGGTAGATATGATCCTAGAATATATTTCTATACCCTCATCAGTGATGAATCTGCGCTTATTCGAACTATTATGTATAATACCAGGTAACAGGCCCGCTTCTATTTTAACAGTGTGGCCCTTCTTCTCTCGTATCTCGATGTAACCCTTTTTCATTTCTATTGGGCTATATCTTGCTTCGTCTAAGCCCAACATTAGGAAATGAATATGGTCTAGATCCTTGCGTATAGACGTTACCATGGCAACAATTGGGACTAGCCCTATAACGTCCTCCAAATTTGAAACCGATGGCAGTTGTGGCATCAGGAATAGGCTACCTAATCTTATAACCTGCTCTGATACTGTTATATAGTTTTTAGCCATTTTATCGCCTTTTGGTATGCCTAAGAGGGTATTTTTTATCCCTATGCCTAAAAGGGCATTTTCTATTCCATATCGCTTGTAGTTTAGATGTCTAAACAAATTCGAGATTATAAACATTACTGCCCTCACAAACTATCTTATTGAAATCAGCGCCTATGTAGGACAGATACTTTATTTTGGGTGATATAAATATATCTCTGTCTGGACCAGCAGAATAGTCACCAGTAACCAGTACAAATCTCTTGGATGTTAATACGCTAGGCAAATCGTCCCTTGTCATAGTCCGCTCAGTAGATATTTTCCTAGCCACATCGGCTGTATTGACCAACGCTCTACAGTCATGGTTGTCTATGAACCCTATTAGCCGGCCGTAGAAGGATCTGCCGCCATTGACTGTTATTTTTACATTGTCCGCCATGTATCTATCCCCTAATCGTCGCCGTACGCATCTTTCACGTTGATGTAAGTTCCGCTCTTAGAGATAGCCAATGCTAACTCTAATTCCTCCCCAAGTATAACTGCAAAATGGTTTATCTCTGCGTCCTCATTTTCTTGTAGATAACACTCTATAGCACGTATAATTTCGTCCATAGTATTGTGTGGTTCGTATGATACTTCTCCAGATTGATCACACAATAGCCATAGGCATTTATCTTTCATTGCTTCTTCTGGTACCTGACATGGCAGTTTTTCTATATCTAGTACTAGACCGTATAGCAGAGTTGCATCGTTCGTGTCTAATAGCGGTGAGACCATTGATTCATCGCTGGCTAGATATTTATCCATATCGGTTTTGACGGTGTCACATACCATGTAGTCGTCAACAATCACGATATAGACACACCTATCCTTTTTATCATTTAGCCCTTTTATGTCTATAACAGGTTCATTGTTGTAAGCAGTCATTTAAAGCTCCTTAAAACGCTAGATATATATTTAGCATAAAAACAAACGGTTTGGAATATTTTTTATACATGTGTTCATTTACGTCCATTACGAGGTCTTTGAGTGGCAAGATCATTAGCTCATCCAATTCGTCACATGCTATGGTGGGACGTACTTTATCAAGGTCTATCAAAGCTCTAAACAATGTAGAAAATTCGAGACCATTACCAATATTTGGATAAACTTTAGTAACTCTTTCCAAGTTATTTGTTTCAAATTTAATTCCTATTTCTTCCTCACATTCCCTTATAGCAGCTTGTGAATAGGTTTCGCCAGATCTTACATGTCCAGACACAGCCGAACTCCACTTTCCACCATTCTCCGTATGTTCGGCTTTTTTCTGTATAAGGAATCCCCCACCAACTATATCAATCAGTATATGAACAGACCTATGTATCACATTGAGTTCGTGCAGCCTGTCCTTCCCGCTTACAACTGCTACGACAGTGTCATCAGGATTTACTATGTCAAACGTTTCTCTTACCATTGTATTCTATTTGCCTCAGAACGGCGGTCTTGACACCATTGCTCATTTCTCGTCCTATAAGCACAGCAAATTCCTCTATCTTTGCTTCGTCAAAACTTCTAAACAGTTCTTCTATCTTTTCGGTTACCTCTTTCATGGTACCTAGTGGGTTAGACATATACCAATCGTCGTATATAATGTACGCATCCTCCAGCCTGGGTAGTTCGAATGGTAAGTCCCTTGGGTCGTGTGGCACCACTTTGAGTAGTATAAACTTATCTGGATTGATATCACTGGTATCAAATAAACCGAAGTGGACGGCGTAGTACGATATGTCTTGCGTATACTGGGCCCCAATCATATCTACGGACTGATCCGTCTCTGACAATAGCATAAAGACAGTTTTATTATAATGGTCCGCATTGATATGGCTGGTGCTCAGTATAATATCATTCAAATCGGTTTTGGCTTCCATACCTCTACTCCTGTTTTTTGACTAGTTCCTTGTCCTCTTCGTAAGCTATGCGTTTCTGGAAATTACTGGCCACGTCAGATATGAGAGCTTCTTGCACTTTCTTCAGCTTTCCTAGCTCTACAACAACGCTATTAAACTGACCGTCGGTCATCAACTTGTTATAGATGTTTAGCACAAATACATCTGGGCTAACATCTACCTTCTGGTCTATATAGATAGATCTGGAAGTCGCTTCTATTTGATCACATAGCATGAGAATGAGTGATTCTATAGAGTCAGGCCTGTTGGTTTTGTACCTGAACATTCCCGGTGTAACACTGTCATCTTCCGCCTTAGCCTTCTCAAATATTGATTGCAGTATTGTATTTCCGTGGTGTTGACTCACTATTCTGATCACGTCCTTTGGAAAGTTATTTGAGAACAATATTGCGACGCTGTCAGACACATGTCTTGTTATTAACTGATAGCTGGCCCACGCTGGTAGACCGTCATGTGGATTGTCCTTGCCCTGATTCTCTGAATACAAATGGGCAGCCCACATCTTACCTAGGTCATGAGATCTTGCGGCCAATTTCAATGATATAGGATCTTTGTCTATGGCCGCACACACGTTTTCGATCATACCTTCTAGCGACTGGGTGTGTTTGTGAGTACCAGGAGCCTTCATCCTGAACTCCTTGAACAGCGGTAGGTCCAGCAAACTTATAGAGGCTTCTTCCTCCTCAGCTGGCTTCTCTTCATCCAGCGGCTCTAACTGCAAGTCTGTCTTTTTCATAGTTACCTCTCCCATGTGTTTTGACAAATTCGTCCATGTTCATATTGAGGAAATCTGACATCATTTTCTCATAATGGATCCTACCAGGACTTTCTGATCTCATCATCTCTGGGTGATACTGGACACCCATAGTGTTATAATCTGGAAATATTGCAGCCTCCACCTCTATGCTTGGTTCGTCTATTGGATGCCCCTGCGGGCCGATATATATACCTGAACGGCTAGGGTGCGACCAAGCTATGGGTATAGCGTCTGTATTAGGGCCCACCAACTGATGGTGAGTACTTGTCACGGCCAATACTTCATCATCTTTTAGAAACTTTACTTCATGTAGACCGCCTATGCCGTGATCGTTTATGTGCTGGTACATAAATCCGCCACACATAACGTTTAGAAACTGAAATCCTCGGCATATCCCGGTCATTCTAATGCCGTGGTTACTGCAATACCTGAATATGACTTGTTCTTTTCTATCTCTACGCTCGTTGGTGTGACTGAACCCACACGTATAATCCCCACCATAAAAGGATGGGTGTACATCCTCGCCACCAGTAAAGACCACTAGTTTGATCTGATCTTCTATTAGGTGGCGATCCATCGGTGAATTAACTACTTCACCGAACTCTTTGAACGGGCCAGCATACCCCATGCTACCCACTATTAGTATCTTGTTTTTTAACATCGGTTACTTTCCTTTCATTGTAAACTATTCGAGGCTTTCTAGCCTTAAACACACCTATATGTTTCCTGGCTGTTTTGTCGGTCAATGATCTGATGGCTGACACTATACTTCTATCGGCCAGATCATCGAGAGTACATTCATATGTCGCCTTAGATATACCCTGTATTATCGTACTACAGTTGAATTGGATCCTATTATATAAGGATGAGGACGGTCCGGATGCCGCGATCAAATCTCTGGGGTCATAACGCTTAGGGTTCTTTGCAAACCTGTGTAGACCTATCGCCATACTTATAGGTATAGTCATTAATTGGTGGGTAGTAGTACCGTCGCCATACCTTCCGTATAAAGCTATAAAGTGATGCCCTCCCCCCGCTGAACATATTTTGCATCCAAATGTGTAGGCTGCATAGAAATCCACACCGCACTCACCCACTAAATATAAAACCCATTTTACTACTTTGCTGTATTCGTGTAGGTCTCTTATAGAAGACAGATACATATATAACTGAGCAGGTGAAAGCCCATCCAGATTTATGACAACTGTACCAGCTACCTGGACAGCCGGGTCTTTTGGCTCATGCAACACATTCTCGTCCACATACTTTGGTATGATCTTGTGTTCCTTGAGTAGTTGCAGCCATCGCTTAGCTTGCTCGAGGGTTATATCGGGAGAATATTCGTACTTAGCGACGTGTGAGCCATACGGACTAGCGTTTCTTGTAGAGTTTGTGCGCATTGATATGTCGTAGTATATACGATTGAATGGGATCTTTCTTTTTATGTTAAGATCACTCATTAAAGAGTAAAAGCAGGCTGCCCTGTCGTACAATTTGCCCTCTCCACTTTTTCGTAATTTTGGTATATCAGGCGGTGTCAAATCATTGGCGGTGTATAGCCCATAAGTGACGCCGCCGCCTGCGTATGCTTGCCTGGCATCCACAAATTTCTGATCTACGTATACTCTCTCACGGTGTATCTTCTTACCTACCATTTTTTTATCTGACTTCTCCATATGTCTAAGCCCGCTTCATGTTGACTTTGTCTTTGTTATCGGGCTCCTCCTTTTCTATTTCTGCGAATACCAATGCATCCATACTTGAATAAGGTATAAACTTGAATACTACATCTTTGTCTGTCAGACGGTTCTCAAGCACGATCAAGTAGTGGGCCTCATTCTCTGCGCCCTTGTTTATACCGACATAGCCGTCCCTTCTGAAAACTATATCCTTGATAATGCGGCCATCCATTTCATCATCACGTTTGTAGGTTACGTCATTAGATATTAAAGATACGATGATCTTCATGTCGTCCTCCTAAGCTTTTGTATAGATCTTTTCTTTGAGAAAACTTTCTTGAAATTTCATAAAATCGGCGGAACCCTTCAACTTATTATATGAACCAGTAGTAAAGCCACGTATGTTACGCCATCCGCCACCGGCGCCATCAATACACCATTCCTTCTTGATATCTGGATCTACAAGTACTTCCAGACCATGCTTTGATACGTATTCAAAGGCAGCCAAAGCATACACAGGCTGTCCTTGATGTTTTGGCATTTCGTTGCAGTAATGCCGTGAGAAAAAGTCTGTACCACCGCGATCTGAGTGTGCAGAGCCTATATGTAGTGGATTGCTGAATGGCCTACCACACAACGCCACGTATGGTCTTAATCGTTCCCAAATCTTATAGGACGTGGTGGTATCCGTTTCATCTATAGCACCTCGGATAGTGTCTTCATCGAACCCAATGATATTTCTTATATCATTGTCAATTTCTAAGGTAGCGAAAGTCCATGCCAGTCTACCGAGCCCATACACCAATGACATTGTTATGGGGGATTGTATCCACCAGCAGCTAGGAGTACGATATTCTATTCCATATGGAGTTGGTCGAAAACATCCAGCCTTCCCGTATTTATCGCGTCTCTTTTTAGACCCGGGCCCACTATCCAATAGAAGCGTGGGAATACTTACTAGCAGATCCATAAAGCGGATTATACGAATGTGCCCCTCTTCTGTTTTGGCCATCCTAAATTCCGGGCTAGTGCTGTTCTTATATGGGGATGATATGCCAAAATGCATGTGGCCACCAGCGTATCTGAAGGGGTGTCTGGAAGCATCCATCTCTGGGGTATTCACCGATAGTGTGTATGCGTTAAAGTCCGGCTCGCATCCAAACATTCTTGCTTCTGGATCAGCCTCATCAATTACGTTTTTACTGATCTTTGAGGCTGGTTTTACCACGACTGTATGATCTTTTGGTATGTGCTCATATGCACGCCTAAGACATTCCCTCACATTGTCTGCAAAATACTCCCGACAATTGTTTTGTGCAACGGCTATTTCGGCCTGTATACCATCAAAGAATAATCTACTTTTAAGATCATTCTTCGCCTTTATGTCTATGGGCTCGTGTTTGCTGGGGAAGAATTTGTCCGCACTGAGTATCTTGCCTCGCTTGTTAGCTATAAAAAACTCTGGGTCGCCTCCCAGCATCGCAGATGTTTGTCCGCCACTTGCTTTGGCAACAATTTTCGTTTCTACCTTGTCAAAATCCATTACATACGTTCCTCCTATTTTCTATATATCGCGGCCACCCTAAGGGCCACTATGCTCACTTGGCTTTGGTTCCATTCTATTTTCTATCATTGTCCGTATCTTATACGCAGTTATGAGTACCTTATTGGCATATGATATCTCATGTTCCCTTTTCTTGCCAGGTAGAGACGGACTCCCGCTGTTGTACTGGTGTAAAGCTTTGACGGCGTTATACTTGGACTTTTTGTAGTAACTAGCAAATATCTCTACACCACATTTGATATTCAGATCTATCCAATACAACTTGTTTTTCGCACTAACCCCGTTATCCAATAGAACTGGTTGTTTTTTCCATGTAGAGTATCTGACCTGCATGAGACCTACCGCACCTTTGCTACTATGAGCCATTGGATTGAACCTTGACTCCTCGTACATTAGCCCAGCCATAAGTATAGGATCTATATTTCTTTTAGTAGATTCCTCCAATAAATGTTCTATTATTTTTCCAGCCGTAGTTACATCTAACTTAGGCTGTAATTCCCTGATCGCTTTTAGCAATAAGAGTCCAAACACCTCTTTTTTGTCTGCTTTGTACTCTATGACAAATCTTTCTGTGCCTTCGACAAATTTCTTATCTTTCTCTTTGGCTTCCCTGTCATATTCTATGGATAATTTTGCTAGGTGTTCTGAATGTTTTCTCTCTAGCACATCTGATGTATCTGAATGTTTTCTCTCTAGTACATCTGATGTAGCTGCTATGGCCATTATACTCGTTACAACTATGAGTATGATAGCTCCGCTCAGGCTCATTCTGCCGAACTTCGCGTTTTTCTCTGGTGCTAGTTTTTCCTCTTTTTTCTCGCTCTCCATGATATATCTCCTACTTATCTCTTAGAAGTATAAATGTCATATTTTTCACACTTTTTTATCCACGAATACTTTCCACAAATTTCACAGCTTTTCTTATACGTACCTTCGTGGTCAATGAATCGTTCCTTATCACATCCTATCACATTTCTATCCTTGCTGTGGCAGGATATACATATGTTCATTGTGCCTGCTTCATGACGAAATATTTAGGAATAGGACGAATGCATAGAACAGTATTGCATCTATGAATGTCCAGTTGACTAATAGCCAGGTGGTCGCTCGCATTGGATTCTCCCTTTGGTACATAGCCTTTTGTTATATATTTTTGGGTCTATGTACTTCAATATCTTATAAAACAATTCCTCAGTCTTCTGTTCCATCTGCTTGATAGTCTGTACAGATAGCATACATTTCTGGTCTGTGCACTCGACCCATACGATAGGTTCGGGCGAAGTTATAAAGTTGGAATAGTCCCGTATTCTGGTACGGATTGGTGGCAATTTATCCTCCATGTCTATAAGGTGGAATATCCCAGAATGGTCGCTTCTGTCGTAATTGAACTCTAATAACTGATACCTATCAATAATATCGGCAGTTATGTAGCCTTCCATCATTTGAAGAACTCCTTTATAAATTTGGATCCATGGTTGGTCATCCGTCTAGTGGTCGCCACAGTAAGAATTGTATTTTCAGTGGTCGATATACCCATCAACGCAGTATTGCTATTGGTGCCTTTGCGCAAAAACAACATGTATATAGGGGGCATATCAATACTATCATGGTTTATCTCTATACGTATTTCTTCTCCTGGCATCCATCTGGGTATGGTAGTGGCGAGCACGGTCACTGCGGACACACTGTAGCCATTCAAAATGTGTGGATGGATAGATCTTTTCACTTCTTTATGCCGTGCTTCTCTGTTATAGAGTCAAATCTATCCCAGAGAGCTTTGTACCCAGTGGTCCCCATACAGAATTTGCTTAGCCCTTCCTGGCTTACACTCGCTCCACCATAGTTCTTAAAATTAAAATTTCCTTTGGCTGGGAATCCACTGAACAGCTTGGCAAAGTCACCCATGATAAGGTTCCAATACTTCATAGTATTGTGTGTGTGATCACAATCTCTGGCTGTCCCCTTACTATACCCCTTTGTGGCCGCCATAAGGCTTTTATGGTCCTTAGCACTACTAAATATCCTGGAGTTGGATATTCTTACGAGCAACGCAAACATGGAAAGCGTAGCTGGAGACCGTACCCATTTTGCGCTGCCAATGAACATACACACCACTAGTCGGTTTCCCTGCGTATGCTTAACCCTATACAGGTGAGTCAATGGCCAACCGTGTTCGGCTTCAAGTATATTTACTAGATTAAGCCCGGACTCCATCCATCCGTAGAACTTTTTGTTTGCACGATCTATTGCATCTATATTGAGAGCGTCGCCGAGTACTATTCTGGCCAACAATCTAGCCTTCATAAAAGACAGGTTCTTCGGAGATTTGTGGGCAACGTGATTGAATGCATACGTCGTCAAGCCCTCTCTACAAAATCCAAATTGAGTTATTAGCTTGAACTCGCCCTTTGAATTTGGGGCGGTGCAGAATCCCCAGTTCAATGACGGGTCAGTGTAGTTGCTCATAATTATGCCATTTTCCACCTTCATAATCATGTCTTTCATTGGTGTAATTCTCCTCTACTCTGTATTTTCGAATATAGGGGGAGACTTATATTTGTCCCCACACGAATATGGCAGAAAAAACACTTTCAGCTTTTCTCTCATGGTAAACAATGAGACAAAAAGACTTGTTTCCATTTTTTCTTGGTAATGTTGTTCTGCCCAATCCTCACCGAAGGTTTCAACCCGTTCACTATACATTGGCGTGGCTATGTATTTGTTCCAGGCCATGTTTAGTCTTGCTACACACCAGGGGCTTCGGGGTGACCATTTGAGATTGAACCATATAGTTATGAAAAAAAACATGGTTTTCCTTATTATGTCCTCCATTTCTATACCCCCCAATCATCATAGCTATGCGGATCTAACACATGCCGCTCATGAAATCGTAGTATATGCCCCATTTCGTGACCAAGATTTGATAGGTCAAGGATGATCTTGTCATTTTTCATTGTGCCTCTTATATATATCACGTTTGTACCGTCTTTGCGGCGGTATGCGTATCCTATTACACCTTTTTTGTATCCCTCCGCCTTAGGATTTTTGTATTTTTCTATGTCAAAGTGCTTCCTGTCGCCAACGATGTGTATCTCCAGGTTTTTCAGTATGATCGTTTTATTTAGTCGAGGTTCTTTGTCGAGATAATTAAACCCCTTATTTGTGAGGTGTCTACCATCCTTACGATATTGGGTTGCGATAGAACCACAACCGGCCAATAATATAGTAATAAACAAAATAGACATATACTTTTTCATTTTGTCCCCTTTGGCCTTATTTCATTATGTTTTTGACATTGTGGCTGAAATCTTCCACAAAGTCCGCTATATCGGTCAGATCAGTCTCTATTTTGCTGGCCATCTCCTCTACATTGACTGATGTGCCTGACAATCCCTGATTAAATGATTGCTCAAATGCCTTCTTCATATCTTCAGGTAACCGGTATAATAGATACAAAGACAATATGACGCCTACTAATGCCAGTCCTACGGTGATTCCTATTGCAAATCCTATACCAATCTCAAACATTGGATCCTCCTTTACCTACTTAGTTCTTTATCTATTGCCGTGCGTATGATATTTTTCCTCCTTATACACTAGCAGTGTAATCACAACTTACACAGTCGTATTTACTCCCACCATCATTAAAATATTCAGAATTAAGCTTTTCACCACATTTTGGGCAAACTCTTGCTGTATGGCAGCGGCTTATCCATTCAACATTGTCCTCCTTAACCCTTACCCTATCCCTGATATGATCAGCTATATGTATCATATTACACCATCCATTGCTTCAAGTATGAGTTTCTTCACCCTTTCGCTGTCTTCCGGGTCAATATCACGGTCAATTATGTGCTCTCCGACTATCCTTTTTATCTTTCCGACCATAGGTCCCGGCTTGATACCGACGATAGCCATGATAGTTTTACCGCTTACCAGGTTTATGGATTTATTAACTACACGGCTTTCCCACTTCGCCGCAATCTCATGTACTCGCTTCATTTCTTCCTCAAACTTGCTTCTGTGTTTGAATTTTTCGCCGCGGCTAAACTCATCTACCCTAGCCACCTCAGCTAGTATATCAAAATGCCCACTGCTTATGAGACGGGCGATCTTCGAGGGCTTTATTTCTGATAAGTGATGAAGTTTCATGTGATGTCTGGCTGCAAATACTATGCCATCCGTGTGGTGCAAACTGAACTTCAGCCTCTTACATACGAGAGCGGCCATCTTTGCACTCTCCTGCTCGTGTCCATGATAGCTAGGCGTACCTCTTTTTGATACTCCCAGGGTTACACATTTGCCTATATCGTGAAGTAGTGTAGCTATCTTATAGATAGGATTTCCTTCCATCATCAGGTTCAAGCAAGCTATCACGTGATCAAAAACGAGCGGTCCTTCAGGGTGATACTCCATGTTATGCACAAAGTTCTTCATGTCAGCCACTTCCGGGAGGATCTGTCCGAGTAATTTTAGTTCGTCCAGTATTAGTATGAAGCGGGCGAACTGAGGTCCCGACTTACTAGCAGCTTTTATCAGTTCAGCCCGTATGCGCTCAGATGATACCAAGTTGATAAGCTCATAGGACTTCTGTATGGCGTTCTTCGTATTTTCTTCTATTTGGAACCCCTCAACAGAACCGAAGCGCGCAGCTCTGATCATCCGCAAGTGGTCTTCTTGAAACCGCTTAGTTGGATCACCTACCGTTCTTATGATCTTATTTTCTAAGTCCTGTCCGCCTCTGAAATAGTCCAGGAGAGTGCCTTTGCTGTCCATTGCCATGGCATTAATGGTAAAGTCTCTACGGCTTGCGTCCTGTTTGAAGTCTTGTACTATTTCTACGCTATCCGGCCTTCTGCCGTCAGAGTAATTACCGTCTGCACGAAACTGAGCAACCTCAAAGATATATGAGTTGTGTCTAACAGCAAGTATGCCAAAGTCCCTGGATTTTCCTATGTCGTAGGTTTTGAACTTGGATTCCAGAATGTCTACAGGGCAATTTGTAGCAATGTCTATGTCGCTGATCGCTTTGCCAGACATAAAATCTCTTGAAGCGCCGCCTACTATGTAGGCTTCGTATCCAAGGGACTCGATCTTTTCCAGTAAACTCACTCCATGCTCAAACAGACTGTTGATTTTCATCGTGATCCTCCCATTGCGGTCGTAGTCTTTCTATTCGATGGCTCGACCTACTTTGTCCACGAACTTCTTGAATCGGCCACTAAGCTCGACATTTATGGCTATTGCCAGTTCTACTATCTCCTCCATATCTTCGCACAACTCCCCGCCTATTCCTATTTGCACCGGAGTGTCCAGGTACGCATCACCGTCCTTTTCCACCACGACGAGATCAGGAAACATTTCTACGAATAGATCACAAAGATCGCTTTTTATACGCTTAATAGCTATCATTCTCTCGTGTTCTTTGGCTTTTTCCACATTCCCAAAAGCTTTGCCATCAGAGGTCTGGTAAGCCATTACTGCTGTCGGTTCTTTTATTGACAATTTGATATTTTTCATCTTAATCCTCCCATTCTCCGAAGCTGTCGCCTACTATTATATTATCATCCAATTCTGGTTCTATAAGTATGTGGAGATCCTTAGACCCCATGTGATACCCGTATAAACTTGTGTCACGGGTGTAGAATATCCCTGGGTAATCTTTATCTATGTAATAAGGCACTTGTTCATGGCTGTAGCTATATAGCTTACCGTCGATTAAAAGTATAGCTTTATCCTGGTCAACGGAATGCCATACTTCTATGCTTTCGGGAACGGAATACTCTGGATTCCCGTTAGATATTATAAATCCGAGAGCAACATGTATCAGTATGATAACAACCCCAGCGACTATAGAGTGGGACATCAGCCACGTACCAGTTCGGTGTCTCGCTGCCATCTGCGTAGCAACTGATATACCGGCCAATCTCTTCCTACGATTATATCCAGGTAGAGTTAGATTATATCCAGCACTGATGCCCATCACACAAATAGTTAATAGTATGACACCGAGATAGATATACCAGACTGCCATTATTCCACCATGTTGATGATCTTCATGTCCTTATCAGGAGCTATGATTACCCAGCTGAATAGGAAGTGCTTGTCCATGATTCTCTTGGAAATGAGTTCTTTGTTGTACTTGACGATCTCTCCCCTCAGATCCTTTATGAAAGAGGACATGCTTTTCTGGTATCCTTGGTATCTGAAATCCACCAATGCGGCTTTTTCCACGTCTATATGTACTTTATCGTCATACATAGTGATAGCGCCTTTGTATTGCATGAGGGTGGCGTCATACTGAGTGCGTATGTCAATATAACTACCGTACGACTTGCCAATTATAGCGCAGATTATTATCGTCGCTATGACAGGGGCTACGATCGAACCAATTACGGTGTCCGTTTTGTCACCATAAATAACACACAAAGTTATTATCCCTGACACTACTAAAACGAATGCTAATACAATACCCATGATTTATTCCTCCTTTATTGATATTCTATCTGCCCAGCTATCTCCTACTGCGTAGGAAGCGGGCTCTATTACCAAGACAAGGCCGCTTTTGAATTCCAAGGTGAAGCCCATATCATATCCGAAAGGGTCATGAGCAATTACCTTTTTGACCCCCTGCCCCTGAGCCTTCATTATATCTCCGCTTATCATTTTGTTCTCCTCCTACTCTATGGTATATGTGACTTTCCCTTAGTTGTGCACTTCCACTTCGTGCCAATTACCGCATGTGCATGAAAATTCAATGCTTAATTCTCTGATAGTGCTGTCCTCGTATTGTACAACTCTATCGAAATGTATATCAGAGCTGCTTACCACAACCTCTTTGTCTAATACAGGGCAATAGAATGTAGCACGTAGTAACTTTAATCCACCCATTTCTTTCCCCATAATTCCCCCTATGAATACTTATATACCAATATTTCCAGATCTTTTAACAGTTGTTTCTCATCAAATGGCTTAAAGATAGCTTTTTCTAAGCTACCATAGTGCATCTCCAGGCATTCCAGTAGTAGTGATTTGATAGCTTCCTCATCGGGGGAATGCTGTAACTTGCTTTTGGTATATCGCCATTCCAAATCTTTCTCTTTCATCTCGAAATACTCAACTATTTGTTTCTGTTTCCATTCCCCCCTACGAATGGATTTCAATTGCTCTCTGTTTCTCTCTAGATCCAAGTCTCCTTCCGTTAGTATCTGTTCTACTTCATTGAGTAGGCGTACTATGTGATAGGCGAACTTTACATCGTAGCCGTATTTTTCTACCATCTCCTTTCTTTTACCTTCGGGGTTTTTAGTGTTCATCTTATGCATCTGGCTGTACGCATACCCCTTGAACTTAAACCA
>SDBV01001272.1_pt1 | contig 38046 bp, 33 predicted proteins | sample 2277081 | NCBI WGS metagenome assembly SDBV01 (sample SAMN10402039, study PRJNA504765) | marine sediment metagenome | isolation source: marine sediment core GS10_PC15, 223 cmbsf | place: Arctic Ocean: Southern Knipovich Ridge | collected 2010 | reverse complement strand
TTCTTTTTGATTTTGTAATATTTCATCAATTACATCATCAGATTTAATAATACGCTTATGAAATTCCGGATAAAATTCCGGTTCCTTTATGAATGATAAAAACTTTTCATGATAATGATATCCTATATGTTTAACAGAGTTTTCAACAGCATCATTGTCACATGGTAACCCAAAATACTTTAGGTTGCTTTCAATTAATGAATAATAGTCTTTGTGTTCACTCAAATATCCATAAGCTAAATTTCCAAAAAACTCCTGTCCTTTAATGAAATCATATTCAGCCGCCTTCTCAATATATTTTGGATTATGAAAAAATTTTGATAATGACATAATTATATTACACCTCCAAATTACAATGTATGATATTGCATATTTTATATTATATGCAGAAGTTAAAAAAAATCTTTTTCCACCAAATCTTTTATAATAATTGTATGCTTTATTACTGATAGCTAAACTTATAATTCTATATGGCGTTGTTAATGCAAAAAATTTAAAAATTCACTATAGTAATTGCAGTTTTTTCCCCGAATTCATCCTTTAAACTAGAATAACAGAAAAAAACATGATTATCAAGATTGATTTTAAAAAATTCAAGCTTTAAAACGTAAGACTAGCACCTACCCTTTCCTTCTGAAAATAGAGCTTTCCCATATAAAAAGAAAAGTGAGATATACTTATTATTAATTTAAAAGTTGCTGGATTGAAATAGGGAGGAGGCCGTCCAATTTCAACTAAATGTTTTAATATCCTGGTTGTTTCTTCCAGATCCATGATTATCGCGATTATCTTCATAGCAGAACCACATCGTGGACAGGTAAGTGAGTGATAGGAAAACTTAAAATTTTTATAGTTTTAAATCATGCTAAAGCACCTTAAAACAAACCACCTGATGAAGGAAATCTTCCTGGAAACAAGCAAAGTTACCTGCAACACAATATTTTCTTCTTTAAATACCCTGATTCTCCTTAAAAAAACAGGCATACTCGAGTTGATGGATGATCTTGGTACTGCTATGAACAGTCCAGGAGAATTGAATATGTTAGACGATGGTAATCCTGCTCATATACCGGAAGTTAATTCTATTTGGCAAAAGCGAATGAAAGAAATACTAATCCATGAGTATCAATTTAACAGTATGTTGACCAATTATGACAATTCTCAGGGGAAGGATGCTTTTCTTGAAGCTCTTGCAGAACTACTGCATTATCACTATGGATGGGATATTACTGCAAATAATATAGCCATCACAAACGGCAGCCAGAGCGCGTTTTTCTTTTTACTTAATATGTTAGTAGGATTTTTTTAACCCATTGAATTCCATGTTCCGCAATAAATATTATCTTCTGTAAAAAATACTTTAAACTTCTTTTCAAAAGCGCAGAAACCTTAAAATCAAGCTGGACAAATCTTAAGTTGTATTATGTATTTGTCTATATGATTAAGCGGAATTTAGAAAGTACAATCATTAAATATTTAAAAGAATATCCTGTTATCTCTATAGTTGGACCGCGCCAGAGTGGTAAAACTACGTTAGCAAAATTAATATTTAAAAACTATAATTATATTTCTTTAGAAAACTTTGATTTTCGAATACTTGCAGAAAATGACTCTCGGGGATTTCTTGATGATATTGGAAAATTCAGTATTATTGATGAGGTTCAACGGGTACCCGGTATTTTTTCTTATCTACAGGAACGTGTTGATAATGACTCCAGTCCGGCTCAGTACATATTAACCGGTTCGCATCAATTTTTGTTAATGGAAAAAATAACACAATCGCTGGCCGGGAGAATAATAAACTTTAAGCTATATTCTTTTACTTTAAATGAATTATTTTACAAGACTTATGATACTGATATAGAGCAAATATTTAAAATTAAACAGGATAAAAAAAAGCTTAAAAAATCGTTAGATGAAATTATGTTTGCCGGATTTTATCCCCGGATTCATGACAAGAATCTAACACCAGGAAAGTGGATAGAAAGCTATATTCAAACTTATGTAGAAAGAGATATAAGAATGATAATTAATGTAAAAGAGCTTAAATTGTTTGAGAATTTCTTAAAAATATGTGCAGCTAATTCCGGACAGATTATTAATTATGCATCAATATCCAATTCTATTGGAGTATCACAACAGACTGTAAAAAGCTGGATTTCTTTACTTGAAGTAAGCGGGATTATTCTAATTTTACAGCCTCACTTTAAAAACTATAAAAAGAGGATAATTAAAGCACCAAAATTGTACTTTATTGATACAGGTCTGCTTTGTTATTTATTATCCATAAGAAAACCGCTTGATTTAAAAAATCATCCTCTTTATGGAAACATTTTTGAGACTTTAATAATTAGTGAATTTTATAGACGAATACTTCATATTGGTGAAGAAACGCCTATATATTACTGGCGGGATAAAACAGGGACTGAAATTGATTTACTTGCAGATTATGGACTGGCGCAGTTTCCTTTAGAGATTAAATCTTCAAAAACATTTAATTTAAACTTTACTAATATAATAAATAAGTGGCTAAACCTTGAAAATAATACAAATTCAAGTGGCCTTGTTTTATATAGGGGGGAGCAAGTAGTTGGCAATAATAAAGATGTTCCGGCTGCTCCATGGTATTGTTTGTAATGCCTTACAATCCGTGTCAAAATAAAATAGACACGGATTTCGCGGATTTTGACTTTATTCAATTCATATTTTTCTTACTTTGCAAAGTGTATATTATAATTTTACCAGGATTTACACGGATTATTAGTATATTGATTAAAGTGGAAGGTGTCCTTCAATATCTATATATAAATATCTATTTGAATAGAAATTTCTTTTAATGAACAAAGCTTTAAAAGTAAAACTGAAGATGCTTCCAATATAATAAATTTATCGGAATTTTTATTCGGGGACGGAGGTCGAGTTAGATTATAAGACGTGGCAGGGACGGAGGTCGAATTAGATTATAAGACGTGGCAGGGACGGAGGTCGAGAGTGGTCGCAAGATAGGGACGGAGGTCGAATTAGATTATAAGACGTGGCAGGGACGGAGGTCGAGAGTGGTCGCAAGATAGGGACGGAGGTCGAATTAGATTATAAGACGTGGCAGGGACGGAGGTCGAGTTAAAATATTACTTTAGAATTACATGATAAAACAATTAAAAGAATATTTCTGGTATCATTTTGTTGGATTAATCTAACCCATTGCATACCATTCTGAGCAATAGATATTAAAAGTATAATTATTTTAATAAAAATCATTGGTAATGGCGGTTGTGGAAAACTTTTTATTTTAGATAAAAATTTAAAAACCATATATTCTCCTCATAGGTCTTGAGAATGCGGCCAAGAGTAATATCTGTGGTTAAAAAAAACATAAACTTAAAGTAGTATCTAACTGTTCTTAAGAACCAATTTAGCAGCATTAGTTCCGGACAGTATACACGAGAAAAAACCAGGGCCCGGATATGTATATGCACCTGCAATATAAAGGCCGTTTATAGGAGTTTCATTAGAAAAACGATTAATTCCGGACTGAGATGCAATATTGCTGAATCCGTAAATCGCACCTTGAGGATTTTTTGTATACCGTTTCATGGTCATAGGAGTTGCAAGTTCAGTAAACTCAATGTTGTCAGATAAATTAGGAATTAGTTTATCTATACGTTTTAAAAAAATATTAATTACTTCTTTCTTTTTATTTTTATACTCTTCTTTCGATAGATTTTCCCAGTGTTTAATATGGTCTAAAGTAAACAAATTAAGACTGCCTTTCCCTTTTTCCTGCAAGTCCTGATTAAAAGGTGTGAAATCTGTAATATAAAAAAATGTATTTTCATAATCTCCTTTTAATACAGTTTCATAGTTAACTCTATGGTCATAATTTGTAAATACTTCAATAGTCTGACATTCCATACCAAGGTCAACAGGTTTGTGTTTTAAGCCTATGTACATCTGCAAACCGGAAATAGATAATTCTGATTTTAAAATCTTTTTTCTATACCGTCTGTCCATTTCTTCTTCCGGTATCATATTGATTATTGTATCAATAGGATTTGCATTAGAAACAATATTTTCCGCATAAAATGTTTCACCTTTATTGGTAGTGACACCTGTAAGTATTCCGGAATCTATATTAATACTAACTACTTCTTGCCTGAATAATGCCGTACCACCGTTATTTGTTATATGAGATAATAGAAGGTCCGAAAGCTTTTGTGCAGTTCCTTCTATAAAGGACCCGGTGTATTCAAAAAAAGGATAAGCAGACATTGCATATAAAAGGCAAGGCATCTCGTCTGGCGGGAGGCCGTTAACCCACCAGTAGCTGCTGAGTATACTTTTAAGCTTTGGATTTTTTATATAATCTTTGAGTATATCATTAAATGTTTTATCAACTAAAGTTACGAGCATGGGGAACTTTAAAGGCAGCATTGGTATATCATCTGTTAATTTATCTATAGTACTGTATGAAAGATTGATATCTTCAAACTCATCATAAATATCTTTAAATATTTTAAATATATTGTCTATACCTTCAGTATCCTTTGGGAATTCTGATTTCAGATACTGTGCAAATTCTCTGCTTCCGTTTTTTATAATAAAATCATGGTCTGGTAAAATAATCCTTGTTAGTTCTTTGTAAGGCAGAATATTAATTTTATCAAGAACATCAAGTTCTTCTAAAAGGTCTTTAAATTTTGCATTCTCATAAATTGGGCCAGTGTTATGAAGTGATGCATCAAATACATATCCCTTTCGTTTAAAATTTGAAGCATAACCGCCGGGTTTTGTGTGCTGTTCTATAATAAGTACTTTCTTATTATTTTTTGCAAGCAGAGCACCGGCACTTAATCCTCCAAGGCCGGCGCCAATTATTATTACATCGTATTTGTTATTCATCGTTACTTCTTTCTTCTGTATTTTGTCATCCATTCTATTGGTTCACCCTCTAAGAAAGCTTTTATTGCGCCAACTGATTTTTTGTTATTGAGCAGTTCTGTTAACTGTACGCCTGCAGTTTTAACTGCATCTGTAATCTCTTTACCGGATATTTTATCCGAATAAATTTTTACTAGTGAAAGAGCATAAGGTGAACTGCATAAAAGCCTTTTAATGTATTCTGTGAGTTTTTTTTCAAGCTTATCATCTTCTGCAATATCATCTATTATCCCGAATTTATAGTAATCTTCCGCGCTGAACTTTTTAGAGCTTAATACTATAAACCTTGCCTTTTTAAGTGGAACACGTTCCAGCAGAAATGGAAAAACATACGCGGGAATAATACCGAATATTACTTCGGATAAACCAAATATAGAGCGTTTTGTAGCTATTACTATATCGCATGCAAGCGCGATTCCCATACCGCCTGCAAGTACTTCTCCATCTATTGCCGCAATTACAGGTTTTGGTGAATTTCTGATGGCCATAACAGCTTTTATATAAGGTTCACTGAAACTAACATCTATCTTTTCTCTTGAGTTTTTTATAAGGTTGTTAAAGTCCATTCCTCTTGAAAATACACCATCAGAGCCTTCAATTACTATTACTCTGCAGTTATCATTTTCTATAGATTCTGTTACATATTTATATAAAAGAGAAAGATTATAGTTGTTTACTACATTCCCGGTTTCCGGGGAATTTAACTTAATCCTTGTAACATAACTGTATGTTTCACATATTACTGTGTTATTCAAAATCTATTTTTCCCGGGAGCTATCAGCTCCATTCATATTTTCTAATATAATTTTCTGTGCCTTTAAAAATAAGAAGTTTTTTGTCTTTATAGTATTTAGTATACCATCCTGCAGGATACTCAAGGTCGGTGGAATATGTTGCCTTTTCTGCATGGGATGAGCGTTTTCTTGCAAGGTTGTCAAATTCTTCTATTGTTAAGTCATAACGGCTGTTTAAGTAATTGTCTATATCTAATGATTTGATGTATTCCTTAGCTTCCGGTAAAAGAGTAGCACTGTAAAATTCAGCGCATGCTCCGGAACCAAATGAATATATTCCAATTCTGTCACCGGGATTTATTCCTTCGTCTTCAAGAATTAATCCCATAAGGCAAGTGTAAACAGTACTTGAATATGTATTTCCTACTGCTCTTGGTATTTTTAATGATTTTCCGACCTTTTCTTCAAAATTTCTTAAGATTTCACTTTTCTTCATTTTTCCATACATGTCTTTTAATAAGCGGCCGTGTGCCATTTTTACAAGGCCTCCGAATGGTGTATGATAAATGACCCTTTTAAAATATGTATTAAAATCTATATCGCCGATTTTTGATTTGTAATGTTCCCATGCACCTTCAAGGCAGTCTAAGTAAGCATATAAGGATTCTTCGCCATTTATAATATCATAAGTGGCAGTAGGCCTTGCGTAATCCGTGCACTCGAATGTATAGTATCCGTTTTTACCTTCTTCATACTCTATAATCTTAGGAGTATCACTTATTATTATGGCAATTGCGCCTATTGCGGGAACTTCTTCTCCGGACCTTCCTTCATGGTCGTAGTTAATATCACTGGAAACTATTAATGCTTTTTTACCCGGAGCGGCACCGGAAGCTATCCATCCTATTGCCATCTGAATAGCGCAGGTCGCGGCATAGCAGGCATTTTTAATTTCAAAGTTTCTTACCTGAGGTTTAAGGTCTAAGTATCTGCATACATAGGAGGAATTGGTTTTGCAGAAATCAAGTCCCGATTCTGTTGCAAATATGCAGAGCTCTATATCTTCCTTGTCCTGTTCGGAAATAATTGGTTTTGCCGCGTTTACAGCCATAGTAATCACATCCTCATAATCCACGTTTTGTGATTTCTGGTCTATCATTAAATCATTTTTAAAAAAATCAACATCTCTGTTTCTTGCAACAGCAAGTTTCTCTATGTCAAGAACAAGGCTCCCTGCATATAAATTGATTTTTTCAATCCCAATTCCCATTATGTTAACTCCTAGTATTTATTGGTTTAGTCTAAAAAAAGATAGATTTTTATGGAATATATTCTAATCCGCCGGTAACATACAATACTTCGCCGTTTACAAATGAAGAATAATCACTTGCAAGGAATACTATGGCTTTGCCGTATTCGCTCCCTTCTCCTTTTCTTTTTAAAGAAGAAAAGTTTATAAAAAAATCAGTGATTTTCTCTGTGGCATTTGCTTTTGTAAGTTCGGTATCAAAATAACCCGGTACAATTACATTACAGTAAATATTCTTACCGCCGTATTCCTTGGACAATGCCTTGGAAAAGCCAATAATACCTGCTTTTGCTGCAGAGTAATTTGACTGTCCCGAGGAACCTGTATATGTAATGGAAGAGATATTTATAAATTTTCCGCCTTTATTATACAGAAATTCATTTACAAATTCCCTGCATACATAGAAAGTACCGCTAAGATGAGTGTTTATAACATCAAACCACTGTTCATCTGACATATTTGCTATTAATGCATCATTTAAATTGCCGGCATTATTTACAACAATATTTATCGAACCAAGATCATCTATTGCAGTTCCGGAGACTTTTTCTACCTGTTTTGAGTCTTTTACATCCAGTTTGTAATATTTGATTTTTGCTTCCGGATTAATTTTTTCTGCTTCGCATAAAGTCTGTTTTGCTCTGTCTTCATTGTTAACATATGTGAACGCAATATTTGCGCCTTCTTTAACTAATTCCAATACAGCATCGTGGCCAATTCCTCTTGACCCGCCTGTAAAAAATACATTCTTGCCTTTTAATAACATTTTAAATACACCTTCCTTATGTAGCCGCAATTCCGCGGTGCTCTGATACCCAAAGGGCATAAGACTGCATAGGTTCTTTATTTTTTATTATAGAATAATAATCTGTTATTATTCTTTTATTCCAATTACAATCCCGCCTCTGTCCATATCTGCATACTTTTTACCCGGTATTGTATCTACTGTTTTAAATCCGGCTTTCATAAATTCTTCTACCCATAAAGACGGCCTTACTATTGGTGCATGCGGTCTGATATTTGTATCGCTATATGCATGATAACTTGGCAGTAACCCGAAGGTCAATTCCATATATCTGTATAATGCGTTTTCCGGAGGTGCAATTTCAGCTAGAATCAGCCATCCGCCTGTTTTTAACAGGTTGTATGCATTTTTTAGTGTAATACCAATATCATCTGTAGCATGAAGAACATTTACTGCGAGCGCAATATCAATATCATCCTTTTCTATTCCCTGTTCAAACGGGTCTTTGGAAATATCTAAATCCCGGTATTCTAAAAATAAGAAATTCATTTTTTTTAATTTTTTTTCCGCTCGCTGAACAAGAGCTTTGCTTATGTCTGTAAATATATACTTGTTAAACTGTGTATTTGTCTCATTTAGAACATTTACAGTGCCGTTACCTGTTCCTGCTCCTATTTCCAGAATATTAACTTTATCCCCGAATTTGTTTTCTACTATCTGCTTTATTACTTTTCCGGCAAGTTTAGAATAGAAACCGTATACATTGCTCGTGTTGTATACTTCTTCTACAAGTTTAAAGCTGTTCCATGGGAACATTACCTCTTCACCATAGAGCTGTCCTTTTATAAATCTTACTATTCCGTCGCTGGCCCTTGCAAGCCATTGAAACGGAGCGCCTTCTTCCGGAAACTGCCTTGTAGCAATTACTAATGATTCAGCAGATGTTTCCACATCCGGGTCATCATCAATACAGATATAGCCGTTATCCTTTTTCTCGATTATTTTTTCTTCGCATAATATTTCAAGTATCTGTTTGAGTACGTATTCTGCATCTTTAAATACATTTATCTTTTGTTTTATTGTTTTTATTGTTTCAAAATCATTCTTTTTCTGAAAAAGATTTAACTGCTTTATTGTATCTACACTGATTGCAAAGCAGCAGATGTTAAATCTTTCTTCTATTTCTTTGAAATTGAAAGGCCATACGGACTTTGCTTCAAGAACAAGTTTCTCTAAAAAATCATTATCCAGTAATTGAGGCATATCAAGCTCCTAATTTTAAGTTGATGCTATTTAAGTATATTTTTTTATCAAAGAACAGCAGTTCAGGCCGCCGAATCCAAAAGAATTTTTTAACATATAATTTACTTCATAATTATCCACTTTTTTGTTTGCGCATACATCAATATCTATCTCCGGGTCCTGTTCATCAACATTAATCGAGGGATGCAGTGTGGAATTGTTCATTTGAAGTATACCTGCAATTAGCTCTACTGCTGCTGCTGACCATCCTGTATGGCCGAGCATGGATTTTGTTGCATTAACCTTAAGATTTTTAATATGTTCTCCGAATACATTTTTTATGCTGGCAATTTCTATTTTATCACCAAGTGGAGTAGAAGTTGCATGAGCGTTTATATAATTTATTTGTTCCGGTTTTACGCCGGCCCTGTTCATTACTTTTTGCATCAGCCTGGACTGGCCTTCTATTGAAGGATTGGAGAGATGATTTGCATCTGAACTTGCTTCTACTTCCAGAATTTCCGCATAAATCTTTGCATTTCGTTTTTTTGCATGTTCAAGTTCTTCAAAAACCAATACTCCTGCGCCATGCGAAGGAACAAAACCCTCTCTTTTTGTATCAAACGGCCTGGAAGACTTTTCCGGTTGATCATTATAATTTTTATAACTGATTGCACTTACGAGGATAAGGGCCTGCAGGTCTAATGGTGAATAATCCAGAATACCGCCAGTTACAAGTGCAACATCACAATCACCATGCCTGATTTCAGAAACAGCGTGTTTCATTGCAATGCCGGCGCTTGTACAGGTTCCTCCTGAACTGTAGACCGGGCCTCGAATATTAAGAATTTCTGCAACACTTGCTATTATATCCGTATCATAAACAACAATGCCCATGAGGCCATTAATATACTCAGGTTCTTCCTGAAATTGTTTAAAATTGTTATATATGTAATTACTATTGATATTATGTCCGCCTAAAATAGCGCAAATTTTATCTCTTTCCATATTTTCCTTAAATAGTCCTGCATCTATATATGCATTAATGGCTGTTAATGTAGTAAGCCTTGATGATAATGGCGCTGTTTTTGAGATTTTCTTTAATTTTTTAAAAGCGTCCTCAGGGACATCGTTTTTTATTTTTTCCATACATGCTTTGTAATCATAATCACCTAAGTCGCCGCCTACTTTACACCGTATTTTACTGGTATCTATGGTCCTCCATTTCGTTATTGCAGATTTACCTGCTATGAGATTGTTGTAGTAATCATCTAAATTGTCGCCTATAGGTGTCATTATACCCATTCCAGTAACAACAATTCTCTTTTTATTGCTCATGGTTACTCCTCTATAATTAGATATATTAGAATCTACTTAATAGTATATCTATATTTTATGTCTGTATTTAGTAAGTTTTAATTAATATAATAAAAACTTAAAGATTACAATAATTAATTTTTATAAATTATCGATAATTTGCAATAATCTAAATATCTTGTAAATGTAAACTATATTTAAATTTAGATAATACCTCACTATTTCGCTGTCTTTTAGCCTTTCGGATGAAAAACATCGTGGCAATAAGGTTATACAATAAAGAATTCTGCAATTACAATTGTGCAGATTTTATCACCTTTTAAAATCTGGCCTATACCTCTAAATTTATATTCATCTTCTTCCAGTATTTTAGCAATTATCTGAACTTCGTCGTCAGGAAGTACTTCATGCTGAAACAGGGTATGTAAAACCTTTAAAGCTCTTACTCCTAATTTACTGTTGTCTCCCATTATTTCTACAGAGTTGTTCTTTGCCAGTGAATAATAACAGATTGCAAGCTGTCCAATAAACTCAAGCTGTAATACACCCGGATAAATAGGGTAATCCGGAAAATGGCCTTTAAACAGAGGGTCAGCAGGATTAATATGCCTCATCCCGATTATTGCTTTTTGGGTCAGGTCTACATTTTCTATTCTGTCTAATAGAAGAAAGGGATCTCTGTGCGGTATCAATCTTTTTATTTCTTCCTGTCCGTAATTAACAGAAACAAAAGTATCTGCATTAATATCTGCAACAGGCTTTTTCCTGTATTTGCGTGCAAGTTTTTCGTATTCCATATTTAATTTTCCTGTCCGCTTACAAAGCCTTTTATAAGCTCTGTAACTCTGTTGGGATGGATTAACATTGATGAATGATGACCTTTTAGATATTCGATTCTGGAATGAGGAAGATGTTTTCGTATTGCATTTCCGTTTTCTTTTGGTATTAATGGGTCATCTGTAGATAGAATCGATAAAACGGGAAATTTAATTTTGTTGTAATTTTCTATTAAGGACTTACTGGAAACCATAATAGGAATTTGGAACGGTATGCCGGTTGCATTATTAGTTATTTCATTAAAATATTTTTTGTATAATTTCGGACTTTTTAACTTAAATCTCTTGCCGAAATTGTAATCCATAGCATTTTTAACGCAATCTTCTTTTGATAAAGCAGAACAGAATAAAAACATGTTTATTACATCATGGTCTGGTAAAACTGTATCCGGATTACCACTGCCAAGTGAACAGTTCATAAGGATTAGTTTTTTGATTCGGTGGGGATGGTCGTTTGCACATTTCTGAGCAATAAGGCCTCCTAAAGAAAAACCAACAAGGTTAACATTATTAACATTTTCCTTATCAAGTACACTAATAATATCAGAGCTAAGCATAGATGCATTGTAATTATACTCCGGGCAGTCGCTTTTTCCGCTTCCTCTGTTATCTATTGTTATTATATAGAAATTGTCCTTTAATTTGCTTACCTGTTTTCTCCATATAGTCCTGTCCGAGCCTGCGCCATGAAGAAAAACTATTACTTCATCTGAATATTTATTTCCGAATGTGTCATAATGTATTCTTATATCATTATTGATTATATAAGCCATATAAAAATCCTTTTTTTAAAAATTATATAGTCTATTATATGGTTTCCAAAATATTTTTCAAATTTTCTATTGTATTTGTTGAGAACCTGTTAACGTCTTTATTTATTTTTCGCATTAAATTACTTAAAATATTTTTTGGGCCCACCTCTATAAAGGTATTTATACCCATTTCTATCATAGTTTTAACAGAATCTATCCATTTTATAGGTGATGTCAACTGTTCTACAAGAGAAGTCCTTATATTTTCCGGTTCTATTATTTTTGCATATACATTTGATATTACTCTTACTCCGTTAGGGCCTGCAATATCCAGATTTTCATTAAAATATTTTTCTAATTCCCTGCTTGCCGGTTTCATTAGAGGTGAATGAAATGCTCCGCTCACAGTTAATGGTATTACAGTAGCAGATTCATCTTCTGCTAATATACCTGCCTGCTTAACAGCTCTTTTTTCTCCTGATATTACTATCTGGTTAGGGGAATTAAAATTAGCCGGGACTACTATTCCTTCTTTAGATGCATTTTTGCATATTTCAATGACTTTTTCTGCATCGAGGCCTATAATTGCGGACATTGTACCTGTTTTCTTCTTATCTGCATTTGCCATCAAAAGGCCCCTTTTTCTAACTGCTTTTAATCCCTGTTCAAATGAAATAAATCCGGCTGCGTGGTATGCTGAATATTCCCCTAATGAATGTCCTGCTGTTAATTTAAACTTGATATTGTTTTTTTTAAGTATATTAAGTAAACATGCACTGATTGTAAAAAGTGCAGGCTGAGTGTTTTCTGTTTTTACTAGCTCCTCATCCGGACCTTCAAAACAGAGTTTTTTAAGGTTCAAACCTAAAATATCGCCGGCTTGTTCCAGTGTTTCATTTATCTCCGGAAATTCTTCTACCATATCAGAGCACATGCCAACTGCTTGTGAACCCTGTCCCGGAAATATTAATGCTATATTATTCATAATTATTTTCTCTATATCCTTATTATATTAAAATTTATCCAAATTAGTATACTCCAATTAAAAAATGCAACTATTATTTATCACAATAGTTGCATCAATATTAATTAGATTATTGATTCTTATATTTAGTCATTGCCTCTACAAGGCCTTTCATTGTTTGAATTTCAGCTAGTTCGTCTCTTGGTATTTTTACTTTAATTTCGCGCATTGTATTTGTTACAATCTCAACTATATCAAGGCTGTTTGCCCCCAGGTCGAACATGGATTTTTCAATATCGATATTTTTTTCTTCTACTTCGTCTTCTAATTGGTCAAGAATATTCTTTTTTAGTACTTCAAATATTTCTTCTTGTGTCATGCTTTATCCTCCAAATATTATTACAGCATAAATATTAAAAATTGTCAGACATTATACATATTCTCTATAATCTTTGCAACCTCAGGTTGCGCAAAACTTATCTTATGCATAAAGTCTTCATGTACTCTTGCTTCTATTAGTGCCTGTTTTTTTCTTAACGAAAGTGAATATTTAAGAATTTCCAATGTTTTTCTAGGTTTTTCATCTATATCAAGAGCAATGTCAGCTGCTTTGTTCATTAATTCATCAGCTGGTAGTATATAATTAATCATACTTCTATTCTTAAAAGTTCTTCCTTTAAACAATCTTCCTCTAAAAAGCATTTCATTTGCAATAAATTCGCCTACTAAAGGCTGAATAAGTCTTGTGCACCCCATTCCTGGAGTAAAACCCATGTTTGTAAAATTTGCACCATACATTTTTTTCTCATTCATCAAAAGAATATCACAGCATAATCCTGTAACAAAACCCCCTCCAAGTGCAGCGCCTTCCATTACGCCAATCACAGGAACAGGAATTTGAAGGAGCAGTTCAGATAAAACAAGGTCTTTTACATCAACATCTCCGCCCCTTATTGATGTTAAGGCTTCCTTTGATGCACCCGCACAAAAAACGTCCGGTAACCCCTTTAAAATAATTACTTTATATGTTTTATCTTTCTGTAATTTATTTAATATTTCTATAAATACTTCTACAAAATCATCTGTAAATGTATTCTTCGATTTTTCGTCTTTCATATGAAGGAGTCCGATAGTATCGCCTTCCGAAAATTTTGTCAGACTGATTATTTCATTCATATTGATTGCCTTTAGAAAGTATAATATTATATATCCTTGTGAAGAAGTCAAGTTAAAAAACAGGTTTATATCAATCTGCAATCAAGCATTAATACGGATATCCGGTTTTTACTCAGATATCAGGTATTCCATAATCCGGATTCTCATTTGCTTTTCACTTTCAGATTGCGGAGGAATTTCATCTGCAAATTCAAAAGCATTATTTAATACATCCTTTATTTCTGCTTCCGGAATTATAGCAAGTATATACAAACGATATTCAAAATCGGACGGTTCATCAATATTTTCATACTTTATCCAGTATTCATCTATAATAACGAGCCCGCTAAAACGAATTTGGGATACACTTCTAACAACAATACGAATATATGAATCCTGCAGATGAGAGTCATCCGCGTCAAATCCTACAATTTCCCTTTCAACTCTTCTTGAATATCTGCTTGCAACTTCATGAGGTATAGAAAATCCTTTAGCCCAGAATAGTAGTCCCTCCAGATTCTGTCCGGTTTCTATTACAGGAACTACGCAGTAGCCTTTATATTCTTCTTTCTGCTCCAGTTCATGGGCTGTTAATTGAATCCAGTCAGGTATCACTAAATCCAGGCCTTCTTTTTTTCCTGAATAATCAGTAATTATATACTCAGTATCTGCACTGATTACATGTGAAGATATTATAAATAATATAAACAAAATAAATTTAATTTTACTCAAAATGATGTCTCCTGTTAAAAGGACTATAATTATATATATCATATAATTTTCTAATTTCAATTGAATTTGCGTTTGTTAAAATTTCTCAGATTACTTTTATTTTTTTTGAAAATTGTAGCATTCACTTTAAAAATGAATTAGACTCTCTAACGAGTGAAAAGTTTAATATTATTGAATCGGAAATCAATATTTAAAATTTATAAGGATATTGAAATATCGGTTAACTTATAATAGTTTCAGTTTCGGCATATTCAAAAATCTATTTAATCGGCGGTTTAATCTTTAACATTATGAAATGGAAGAATTTATACATAGAGAAACTTGTTTCCGGAGGTTTGGGACTTTCAAGGACAGAATCCGGTATTGCATTTGTTTCCGGTGTATTACCCGGAGAAACAATAAATGGCTATCAATTTAGAAAAACAGGAGGGTGTCCTGTTATTAAGGCAGAAGAAATAGTAATTTCTTCGGATAAACGGATAAAACCTTCATGTAAGTATTTTAATAACTGCGGTGCATGCAATTGGCAGTATATGGATTATGATATACAGTCCCTGCAGAAAAGGGAGATTTTTACCGAGTGCATGCGGAGAATCGGAAAAATTGCGGAATTACCGGAAATTGAGATATTTAAATCAGAACCATGGAATTACAGACTAAGGACTCAGATAAAAATTAGCAAAAAATCTTCGGGCTATTTTGGGGGCAGAACAAATACTGTTGTGGATATAGATAAATGTATGCTTCTTCATGAACCTTTAAACAGGTTATTTAATACGGATGTAAAGTTCCAGAGAGGTATAGAGCAGATAAAGGCCATTTACGGGGATAAGCTTTCTACAGACCCTGTAATACCAGGGTTATCAGATAGAGAAACAACAATAATTGTAGATAATAAGGCCTTTCTTGTGCCGGGCAAAGGATTTTTTCAAAGTAATAGATATCTTTTAAAGGAACTCGGGACCTGGGCAGCGGAAAAAATTTCTGGTGAATTCTGTCTGGATATTTACGGTGGCGTTGGATTTTTTTCTATTCTGCTTAACAGTTGTTTTAAGAAGGGTATACTTATAGATAATATGAGGCTGCAGACAAAATACGCGAAAAAAAATTTAATAAACAACGGAATAAAACATTTTAAAGCAGTGTGCGCGGATGCAGGAGATTATTTAAAAGCCGGTAATTTCCCGAAAGTGGATTGTATCATTGTAGACCCACCGCGTATCGGATTAACAAAAACTGTCCGGGAAAATATCGGTAAAATTAAACCACGGTATATACTGTCGGTTTCTTGTGATTCCGGTACACATGCAAGGGACATCGGGTATTTTAAAAATGTGCTTCAATATGAAATAAAGGATATAGCTCTTTTTGACCTTTATCCGCAGACCAGTCATATGGAAACTATAGCTTTGCTTGAGTATACTGGTACTAAAACTGTTTGATTTGGAAATTGGTTTCTCGCGAAGCTCGCAAAGAGCGCAAATATATATATTCAAATTTCATTTTTTGAGCCTTCGGTCGTGGATGTGCATTTTGTTAAGTAATAATAAAATATTTATTAGGAAGCCAGGAAACCATGAATTAATTTAATTGCTGGTTATACGGTTAAAGTTAAAATATTTTTCGAGAATTTTAAAAAATTAATTAAAAAAGGTGATGCAAGTACATATAAATTTAGTATCATCCTAATAAACATGCAGATGTCTCTAATTTTAAATATTATTTATATATAATAAAGATAGTATATTAAAAAGTTCAAAAGCAACAGGAATAATGTCTGCGTTTTCCTGGATTTCAGGTTTCCTTAGAAATTTATTGAATCGGCGTTATTAGCACTTTCAGTTTAGAACAATAAATACTCTCTATTTTACCTTTGAGTTCCTTGCGAGCTTGAGCGAAAGCGGGCGAGAAATTTATTAATTATAAAATAGATGGCAAGTTGTTTTTTGCTCTTGTTATCAAAACTCCTTGCTAAAATTTTTCAATATGTTTACTATAGACAATGATAAGATAAATTATATGCGAGGTTACATATGAAGATACATTTTCACGGGGCTGTACGTTCTGTAACAGGTTCAAGACATTTGCTTGAAATAAACGGACATAAAATACTGCTCGACTGCGGATTATACCAGGGAAAAAGAAGAGATTCTTATGAAAGAAATCAGAATCTGCCGTTTGATGCAGAATCTGTAGACATTCTGATTCTCTCACATGCACATATCGACCATAGCGGAAATATTCCAAATCTTATTAAGAACGGATTTAAAGGTGATATTGTATGTACCTACGCAACAAGGGACCTGTGTGCTGTAATGCTCCGTGACAGTGCAAAGATTCAGCAGTATGATATTGCGTATGTAAATAAGAAAAGAAAGAAAAAAGATTTACCGCCACTAGAACCAATATATACGATGGAGGATGCGGTTAACAGTTTGAATTATTTTATTGGCCTGGGATACAATCGTACCCGTGAGATACTACCGGGTGTAAAGCTTACGTTTTACGATGCAGGACATATTATGGGTTCTGCAATTATCGCGCTTGATATTGAGGAAAATGGAAAAAGCACCCGTCTTGTATTCAGCGGAGATTTAGGCCGCCCCAATATACCTATACTATGCGACCCCACTTTTATAGATGAAGCTGATATTCTTTTAATAGAGAGCACATATGGTGATAGAGAACACAAGAAAGATGCAGAGGTTTCCGGCAGGTTAGAAAATATAATAAACACAACTTATAAGCGAGGCGGGAAACTTATAGTGCCTGCTTTTGCGGTAGGCAGAACTCAGGAGCTGGTATACAGAATTCATAAGTTAGCAGATGCTAATAAAATTCCAAATGACCTTCTTATTTATGTAGACAGCCCGCTTGCAATAAATGCGACAGACATTTTTCGATTGCATCCGGAAACTTATGATAAGGAAACATCAAACTTTATTCTTGAAGATAAGCAGGGTGACCTTTTCGGATTTAACAAGATTAGGTATACAAGGGCTGTTTCACAGTCAAAGGAATTAAATACTATTAAAGACCCTATGGTTATAATCAGCGCAAGTGGAATGGCAGAAGCAGGCCGGATTCTTCACCATTTAAAAAATAATATAGAAGACCCGAGGAATACTATACTTATTGTAGGCTGGCAGGCGCCTCATACGCTGGGAAGAAGGATAGTAGACAAAAAACCTAAGGTTAAAATATTTGGAGAAGAATATGACCTTAAAGCAGAGGTTTTAAAATTAAATGGAATGAGCGGCCATGCAGATAGAAGTTTTCTTTTAAAATGGGTAGACGGTTTTAAGAAAAAGCCGGAACATACTTTTGTTATTCATGGAGAAGAAGAAGTTTCATTAACATTTGCAGAAACCTTAAAAGAGCAGGGATTAAGTAATGTGAAAGTTCCTGAGCTTGGTGAAACTTGTGTAATATAAAAATATTGACTCCGCAATAATAATATCTCAAAAAACGTTAAATGGCTTGGTCCTGTTTTAATTGGCGGCTTATTTTGCAGCCTGATATTTGACAAATATTTAACACCGAAAATAGCTTTAGAGAAAAGTCTCTTTTTCACCTTTGCTGAAAGTCCTGTAATTAGAAAATAAAACATCTGTTTGTTTCTGCCAGGCAGTAAATTCATCTTTATTAAATACTTCCGGGTAGCTTTTATAAATTTTTAATGCTTTTTCAGAATCCCCGAATGACTGGATTAATTTAAGGCCAATTGGAAGCAGTTTAAAATTACTGAATATCTTAATAAGTTTGTCCAGTACCTGAATAATATCGTATTTTATTTTGTTAGAAGAAAAAGTATTAACAAAATTGTCATTTTTTAAAAGGCCGGACTTAAAAATTTCATCTATATCTTTTGTACTTAATGATTGTAAGAACCTTCTTATAATATCATAGCTTGCAAGTATTGCACCTCTTTTTGTATGGTACTTATGGTTATAGCTCCAGAGCTGTTCCCTGGAAAAATCATTTTTATTGAATGCTTCTGTAATAGTGTGTGAAGCAATATCTGCGGCATACATGGAGGACGCAACACCGCTGCCCATAGTTGGAATTACCTGGCATGCAGAATCTCCGATGCACATAAAACCGTTGCCAACCATTGTATCTATAGTCCTTCTTATAGGTATGGGCCTTCCGCCTCCGTAGATGAATTTTCCGAAAGCAGGATTCTTATTAATAAAGTTTTTATAAAGTACATGTGCAGAGTGTTCCTTTGGTTCTGTAACAGCTGTACTGAAAATAAAGCAAAGAGTATTATTTTTCCGTAAGTGCATAGTCTGGTATCCGTGAAATTTTCCTAGTCTTGAATACGACATACCTGGAATGATATCAAGATTTTCCTGTAATTTCCTTATATTGCTGTCACTCATTTCATGAATTGCCTCCCAGGCATACGCAAAGTCCTGCATTCGGAGCTTATGTTTTATCATGAATTCTTCCGGTGTCTGTTTTCTTAAAACAGCACTAATTCCAGAAACATCGATAGTAATTTTTGAGTTTAGTAAAAATCGTCTTTTCCCGAACAGGCCTTTTCTGTTTCCTTTTATACCGGTAATTATATTATTATGAGCGAAAATTAATTCTTTAGCTGTATGATTCGGCCTGAAAAAAACGCCTGCTTTTATTGCCGCATTTAGAAAAAACTGATTTAAAGTTTTATGAAAAATATTAAAAACATCATCATGAACAGAATCTATTTCTATATAGTCTTCTTTTTTGTCCGAATAAAATCTTGATTTTTCCGGGTTTTCTATCCAGTGTTTTTTATCCGGAAGCTTTAATCCGATTCTGGCAAATACACTTTTTTCTATAGTTACTTCCCAGGTATGTCCAACATGCTTTTGCGGTTCTTTATCAATTATCAGTACTTTAAAACCTGCTTCTGCAAGTTTTTTTGCTATAATACATCCTGCTGTACCAGCGCCGGCTATAATACAATCAAATTTATTCATAAACCTATTTCTTTTATTTTATTCTTTTAGTATAATTTAGTATAATTTAAAATTAAACTAATGTCTAATAAATGTAAAAATATTATTATAGCGCTAATGCTAAATTATACTTGACATTTATGTGTATATAGGTTTTAAAATTTCAAACAGATTTTGCTAAATTATTACTTAAACATATTCTTATTTGGTTGTTTAAAATTCGGTATTTAAGGTTTTAGTTAATTTATTATACAGGAATTTCAATTGAAATTCCTATAAAATAGCGGAGCCCCGCCACTAAAATGGCTTGAGAAATTTTTACTAGTAGAAATAGTTATTAGAGTCATTTTAGTGGCCGGGCGAATACATTAGTATAAATAATAGTACATGGATGTACTATTATATTGTAAAAGGAGAAAAAATATGGCAAAAATAAATTTTGGCGGTGTAGAAGAAGAAGTTGTAATGCGTGAAGAGTTTACAATAGAGAAAGCACGGGAAGTGTTAAAAGATGAAGTGATTACAGTTCTTGGCTATGGAGTGCAGGGACCTGCTCAGGCATTAAATATGAAGGATAACGGATTTAATGTTATTATTGGACAGTCACAGGAATATAAACGCGATTGGGACAGAGCATTAAAAGATGGCTGGGAACCGGGAAAGAATTTGTTTTCCGTAGAAGAAGCTGCTAAAAAGGGAACTATTCTGCAGTATCTTATTTCCGATGCAGGACAAATGGCTGTATGGCCGAAAATCAAACCATGCTTAAATGAAGGAGATGCGCTTTATTTCTCACATGGCTTTTCAATTGTATACAAAGATCAGACAAATGTTATTCCGCAGGATAATATTGATGTAATTCTTGTTGCGCCAAAAGGTTCCGGTGCAAGTGTAAGAAAGAATTTCCTGAATGGAAGCGGTATTAACTCAAGTTATGCTATTTTCCAGGATTATACCGGCCGGGCAAAAGAAAGAACCCTTGCTATAGGTATAGCAATTGGTTCCGGATACCTTTTCCCAACAACTTTTGAAAAGGAAGTACATTCTGACCTTACAGGTGAAAGAGGTGTTTTAATGGGCGCGTTAGCAGGTATGATGGAAGCTCAGTATAATGAATTAAGAAAACACGGGCATTCACCCAGTGAAGCATTTAATGAAACTGTAGAAGAATTAACACAGAGCTTAATAAGACTGGTAGGTGAAAACGGAATGGACTGGATGTATGCAAACTGCAGTGCAACTGCTCAGCGCGGAGCTCTGGACTGGCGTCATAAATTCAGAACAGCTGTTGAACCTGTTTTCAAAGACCTTTATCAAAGTGTCGTGTCGGGAAAAGAAACGGCAATTGTTTTAAAAACAAATAGCGCACCGGACTATCAGGAAAAACTCGATGAAGAACTCAAAGAAATGAGGGAATCTGAAATGTGGATGGCAGGTAAAGCTGTCAGGTCCTTAAGGCCGGAAAACTGGGGTAAATAGAAAACTGTTAACAGATAAAAAAATATCAATTCTGAATAAATAATTACAATAGGCTGCCAAAAAAATATACGGCAGCCTGTTTTTTGTTGATTTTTTCCTGTATTCATTTATACTTATAACTGTAATTTTAATTCTAAAATAAATTTAATAGGAGTATTTATATGTGGTTTGTTGGAATAGGACTTTTTGTATTGGCAGTTATTTTATTTGCTATCAGTCTTTCTCAGAAGAATAAATTGTATCAGATGCAGGCAACAGAAACTTTTACAGCAAAGTCATTATTAGAAAGCGCTTCTGATGTTGCTGGCGAAATTGGGGCAGGATCTTTTAATCAGATTACAGAGATAAAAGGAAAAAGCGTGTGCGAGAATCCAATTACTTCCGAGCTTGCTCAGAAGGACTGTGTTTATTATTCTATGCGAATAACGCGTGAATATGAAGAAGATTATTGGGACACAGACGCTGAAGGCAGGAGAACCCGAAAAACAAGAAGAGGTTCGGATACAGTTGCAAGTAATGTTCGTTCAACTCCATTTTATATAGAAGATGCAACAGGAAAAATCAAAGTAAATCCGGATGGTTGTCTTGCAGTAACAGAAAAGGTAATGTCTAAATTCGAGCCTGGTGAAAGAAGAACAGGACGTATGAAAATCGGAAGGTTTTCAATAGATTTCGGTGGATTATCTCCTGTTTCCGGCGGCAGAAGAACAATCGGTTACAGATATGAAGAAGAAATTATTCCATTAGGCCATGATTTATATGTATTAGGCGAAGCTACAGATAAAAGCGGTGAAGTACAGTTAGCAAAACCGGATGATAAAAAGAAGAAGTTTATTGTAAGTGTGAAAAGTGAAGAAATGCTTGTAAAAGGCGCAAAATCTGCTTCTAAAGGCCTTATGATCGGTGCAACTGTTTCCGCTGTTGCCGGCACTGTTATTATTGTACTAAATGCAATTGGTGTAATATCAGGGTAGGCCTTGAGAAAAGGAATAATATGTGGTTCCTGATTATAATACTCGTACTATTTAGAAGTGCAGATTGTTACTATTGTGGTAAATATTTTTGACACAGATTTACGCTGATTTGTGCCATCTTTGTAAAGGCTTAATATCACTGTTTTAATAAGTACACAGGCTGTAAGGTTAATTATTTTCTTTATAATTTTTATTGTCCTTTGCAGATAGCTGTTTCTACATAATTCATTAAATAAAAAATAGTTTTAAGTACTACTAAAAGTAGCAGCTTGAGACAGTAAGCAACTAACAATTAGCAGTCGTAAAACTGTGAAAATCTGCTGTTATTATAAGTAACCTGACAAGCGATAGACGTTAAACTGTATAATCTACGTAAATCCGGTGTTAGAATAACTTTACTAATCGGAATAATCGGTGGTTTCTTTTATATATAAGGTAATGCTATTGCTAGTTAAGCGCCGGCACATGAAGTATCTCTCTCGGTTTACTGCCATTAGGCGGCCCGACTATACCCCGTTCTTCGAGTTCTTCCATTAATCTTGCAGCACGGTTGTACCCTATTTTAAGCCGCCTTTGTAAATATGAAGTAGAAGCCTTGCCGCTGGTTACAATTATATTTAAGGCTTTTTCCATTAATGGGTCATCGCTGCCGCTGTTGTACGGATTTTCTTCTTCTTCTTCAAAAAAGATTTCATCATCTATATAATCCGGTTCGCCAAGAGTTTTTAAGTATTCAGTTACATTTTCAACTTCTTTTTCAGATAAAAATGAGCCCTGAATACGGATTGGTACAGGATCCCAGGCAGACGCAAAAAGCATATCACCCTGGCCGAGCAGTTTTTCTGCGCCGATAGAATCAATTATAATTCTTGAGTCAAATTTCGATGCAACCATAAATGCAATCCTGCACGGAATATTTGCTTTTATTAAACCTGTAATAACATCTACGGAAGGTCTTTGAGTGGCCAGAACAAGATGTATACCTACTGCACGGGACATAGACGCGAGCCTGGAAATTGTAGCTTCGAGTTCCTTGCCGGTAGTTGCCAGTAAATCTGCAAATTCGTCAATTACTATAACAATGTAAGGAAGTTTTGTTGTTGCAAGTTTCTGTTCTTTTATTTTTTTATTAAATGAACGAATATCACGCACTCCAATACTGTCTAAAAGTGTGTACCTTCTTTCCATTTCATAGAGACAATATTGAAGTGCCTGAAAGGAGTGTTTCGTTTCTGTAATAACAGGTGTTAGAAGGTGGGGAATATCATTGTATAATTTTAATTCCACCATTTTCGGGTCTATTAATAATAATTTAACTTCTTCGGGAGTTTTTTTAAACAACAGTGAAGCTATTAATGAGTTAACACAAACTGATTTACCCGAACCGGTAGCACCTGCAATTAAAAGATGCGGTGTCTGTACAAGGTCTATTATCTGGGCTTCACCGGAAATGTCCTTGCCAAGAATTATTGGCAATTCATATTTGCTTTTTTTAAATATACTTAACGCAATCAATTCTTTAAAGGATACAATGGAACGCTTTTTATTTGGAATTTCTATTCCTACTGCCTGCTTGCCGGGAATAGGGGCTACAATTCTAACTCTCGATGCGGCAAGCCTTAGCGCAATATTATCCGCAAGCCCTACTATTTTAGAAAGTTTTACACCAGGAGAGGGCAGGATCTCGAACATTGTAATAACCGGGCCTTTTCTTATTCCTGTTAATTCTGCAGAAATATTAAATTCCATTAAAGTATTCATTAAAATTTCACCATACTGTTTTGTTTCAGTATCTATTTTCCAGTATTCACCGTCTTCGTAATCGTGTAATAACTCATCTAAAGGAATTTCATAATCATTGTTTTTTATTGGGCTAAAGTTTTCTTTTGTTTTAAAATCTTTAGGATTGTTTTTTGAAATATTTTTTTGTGTATTGAGCATTAAAACATTTTCATATTGTTCAACTTGCTCATCCGGTTCTTCTATGCATTCTAGTTCTTCGAGATCCTGTTCGCTGGTTTGTAAATCAACTGTCAGTATGCCATGCTTTTCTAAAGATAGTTCCGCGGATGTGTCTGTTGGTGTTAATTCACTTACTTCATCTGCTTCAGGTTCTAAAAATACCTGCGTTTCGTCCCGCTGCTCCTGTAATTTATGGGCTGCTTTTTTGATATTTTGAATAATAGGTGATATGGGATTTTTTATTGCATTGTTTGATTTGAAAGAAAGAGCATTTTTAGAATGAGTAGCATGTCTTTTTTCTTCGAGGTATTCCTCTGTTTTTATTCTTTGTTTTAATATTTTATCATGAAGATACTCATTATTATTCTGCTCTTTTCCTGTTAATTGAAAGTTCTTTATCTTTTCTTTTACATCTTTCTTATCAGATTCAAAAACTGATAAATTGGAAAGTATATATTCCTTAATTTTATTTTTGATTCCACTACCTTTTTTCCTGAATATTGAATTATATACTTTTGCAATCACTAATGATTCCAATACAAGAAGTAATGAAAATACTATTACTCCGGGTATTGCGCCAATAGTATTAATAAAAAAATCTTTAATAGGTGAGATGCCGATAGTATCTTGAATTAATAGCGTTGTTAAGCTGGTTAAAGTTAAAAATGGGAAAACTGTGAGCCCTTGCAATATCAAGTATTCTCTCTTAAACGATTTCATTGATAAAAAATATGCACTAACAAACAGGTATACGGGAATAAAGAACGATACCCAGTTAAAAGCAATATAAAAGAATCCGCCGGGTCTTGATAATACATGAATATCAGGACTAAAACCCTGTATTAAAAATGAGATAATGGAAAAAAAGATGAATAACCCTATAAATGACAGAATTCCTGCGAGGATGATTTTATAATTTACTGCTTTTTGTTCCAAGTTTCCCTCCTAGAATGTTTATCGGTCTTAACTATCTATCCCATAAATCCTCGCCCCGCACCAAAATATTTACTTTTGGGTCAGTAATTCTTGTCTTTTTTTACCTGTAGAGCAATTAAAGATTTTGGTGCGGGGTTTGACAATTAATGAAGTATTGAATAGACTGTGTCCTAAGGGGAGACTATAGAATGTATAGTATGGCAATCCTTTATACTCCGGAAAAGGATATAATTAAAGAATATATCTCTGTTTTTAGCAGTGTGTTTGAAAAGAACGGAATAAAAGTATCTATAATAAATGCCGGTAATGCATTAATAACAGATATAATTTCTTCAAATATCGTGATATTCGGCGCTGAGGATGAAACAGAAAAAAAAAGCAAAGCCGACTTTAAAGAAATAATAAGAGCTTTAAAGGGAGTTAATCTTGCAGGGCGTTTCTGCGGTTTTATATCATTTAATAAAAAATCCACATCTCTTGTATTTAAAAAAGCATTATCAGATACGGGAATAGGTATCTTTAAAGATGAACTGATTCTGGACAGTGTAAAAATCAACAAAAAGTTCGTTAAATCCTGGGCATTGGAATTGCTGAAGGATTTTAAGGCTAATCTGCATGAATAATAGTTATAATCTTGATGCCGCAATTAGAAAGGTAAAGGATTTTCCAAAACCTGGAGTACTTTTCTATGATATTACTAGTATTTTAATTAATCCGGAAGCATTTAACTACTGTATAGATAAAATGGTGGAATTGTATAAAGATAAAGGGATTACTGCTGTTGCTGCAGTAGAATCCAGAGGATTCCTTTTTGCAGCTCCATTTGCCAACAGAATGAAACTCCCGATTATTCTTATCAGGAAAAAAGGAAAACTTCCGGGCGAGACATTTAAAATAAATTTTGCTCTTGAGTATGGTGAAGATACTATAGAAGTGCATAAAGAAGATATAGATTCGGGAATGAACGTCCTTTTAGTAGATGACCTGATTGCGACGGGCGGTACATTAGACGCCTCCATTAAGCTTATTGCTAAGGGTGGTGCCCAGGTAGAATCTATATTTTCTGTTGTTGGCCTGCCTTTTTTGAAATATGATAAAGTATTAACAGGTGTAGAAGTAAATACATTAATTAATTACAATACCGAAAAAATTTAAAAATTCCCAATTTCTTACAGGAAATAAATAAAAATCAACCTGACTTATAATTACATATAGAATTGATTGCATTAAAACCAATACAAGGCGCCAGAGCGCCGGATAACTTCCTTTTTAAATATTTGCTTTTTGTTCTTCATTAGCTTAAAATTTAACCAGTGTGGTGATTAAGGGGCTCGAATGAAAAAGAAAATATATTTTCTTCTTGTTATAGAACAGCTAAATAACGAGATATCAGGTGCATCTGATATTAATAAAAAAAAATACACAGTCTGAAAATTATCTTATATGGATAATTATTTCCGTGAGTGTATTTTTAGGTGAAGGTCTGATACTTTTATTTAAAAAACGGAAAAATTAGATTTAAGAGTTTGAATTTGGTTAAAATAAGAAAAAGCTTTGTTTCAAAATTTATAATCTTAATAATACTCATTCAGGTTATTCTTGTAATTATTATCCTTTTAGTACTTACTAAATATATAGAATCTTTTGAAATAGAAAATACCAAAAAAACCAATTTTATTACTTCACAAAATATAGCATTATATATAGATACTACTATAGACACATTTATCCAGAAATTATTTATACTTTCAAATATACCCTCTTTTATAAATTATGAAAAGAGTAATATAGAGGAAATATTAAAAAACCGGTTTTCGCGTAGTCTCTTTCTGCCTGGTGAAAAAGCGTTTGTTATAGATGAGAAAGATAATATAATTTCGGATAATTCCGTAAATCTTGCCTTTGATTTTGATGAAGCTGTTATGGACTTTAATGTTTCTATGCTAACTCCCCCGGATCCATATATATCAGATGTATATTGGAAAATTGTTACTCCAAAATTAAATATTGCAGTGTCAATTTTAAGTGCATCTAGAATTTATGGAGCAATAATTGCAGAATTTTCAATTCAGAGGATTAGCAGTTTTATACTTAATCATGAAATCAGTTCGGAAGGCTATCTTTTTATTACAGACAGATACGGTAATATAATTATTCATCCGGAATATAAATATGTTTCAGAACGAAGCGCCCTTACTGATATTGGTTTTTCTTCGGATGATCTGGCGTACTATGAAAATCTTGATACTATGTATTTATCCGGCAATAACAATATTTTTACTTTTAACTATTCCGGAGATAAAAGGTTTGGAATATTTATTTTACAGCCTGCTTTAAATATTTTTGAATTGATTTATGATAATCTGATTCTAATAATTATTATTATAATTACAATAATAATAATAACCTTTATTATTACATTTTTTATTTATTCGTATGTTATAAATCCTGTTAACAAATTGTCCAGGAAAATGATTTTAGTGAGCAAAGGTGAAATTACTAAAGATATTTATAAAGTGCAGAGTAAAAGAAAGGATGAGATAGGTATAGTAATAAATGGTTTTAACAGCATGCTTAAACAGATTGTAGAAAGGGAAAAGCAGAAGAATAAACTTGTTCGGGAGAAAAAAAGGCTTTTAGATGTTCTTGATAAAATTAATTTAGACTTAGAAAACAAGATTAAACAGAGGACATCGGACCTGGAAAATGTTAATACTATATTAAAAGATACTGTGCAACAGGCTAATACGGCAAATAAAGCTAAAACCAAATTTTTGTATAATATTAGCCATGACATCCGGACACCATTAAACAGTATAATCGGTTTTGTAGAAATAATTGAGAAATCAGGTGATATACAGAAAAACTTAGAATATTTGAATTCTATAACAATAGAAGCAGAACGTATCCAGAAAATGCTAGATAATCTTTTAGATCTCGCAAAAATAGATGCCGGAAAGCTTGAACTTTTATTAAAACCATTTAATATTTACGGTTTATTAGAGGAGATGTGCTCCAGTTTTTCAGTTGTTTCTCAGAATAAGGGTATTAAATTTCATCTGGATATAATTGAGCATCTGCCGGAGGTTTTAATTGGAGATTCTCTGCGCTTAGGGCAGGTCATCTATAACCTGGTTGGAAATGCTATTAAATTTACAAAGCAGGGTTATGTAACACTGTCTGCTAAAATTGAGTCCAGAGAGAAAAATAATATAAAGCTGCTTCTTAAAGTATCAGATACTGGAATCGGGATACCAAAGGAAAAGCAGGATTCTATTTTCGAAACTTATACTCAGGCAGAAAGTGATACATCGCATAAATATGGCGGCACCGGCCTGGGTACTTCCATAGCCAAACAGCTTGTAGAAATGATGGGCGGTGAGATTGGCTTTGTGAGTGATGCAGGGATTGGAACGACATTCTGGTTTACCTGTACATTTGAAGTTATACAGGAATTTGAAGAGAAGGCAAAACAAAAGGATGATAAAGAGTATAAAGAAAAACTAAATAATGCGTCAATTTTATTAGTAGAGGATTATCCGTTTATTCAGGAAATTGCGTCTACTTATTTAAAAAGCGCCGGATGCAGAGTAATAGTCGCAGACAATGGCAAAATGGCAATTGATATTTGTAAAGCTGAAATCTTTGATTTAATATTGATGGATGTTCAGATGCCAATAATGAATGGTTATGAAGCTGCGGAAATAATCAGAAGCAGTATTTCGAAAATACCAATAATTGGGCTCACTGGAAATATTAATAGTACAGATATAGAGAAGTGTATTAAATCCGGAATGGTTGATGTTTTAGCAAAGCCATTTACAAGGAATTCTTTACTGAGCGTAGTTGCTTCATGGCTTTACGAACAAAAAGATAAAACGTTACAAAATGGTTTTAAGTATGAGAATGAATTAAATGATATGCAGGGTAGTAAACCAATAAATCTCGAAAAGCTTTTAGTTAATCTTGGAGGTGACGAAGTTCTGCTTGAGAAAGTATTAAACAGTTTTATTGAAAATCTTGGTATACAGATAAGAATAATTGAGAATGCGATATCTAATAATGACTTAAACACATTTAAATTAGAAGCCCATTCAATTAAAGGCGGTTCGCTTACTGTTTGCGCGGATAAGCTTGCAGAAGCAGCCCTTAATATGGAGGAAATAAAAGAGGAAGAGTTTGAAGAAAAAAGTATAGAATTATTTAAGTATTTAAGGATTGAGATTGATAAACTATCGGCATACCTTATTAAAGGTGATTTCTAAAGTTATATCATTATAAGTATTCGGACAATAGAACGCTTCATTCTGTTAATACTACAATTGGTCTAAAAAGAATAGTGTTTAATTGATTATTTCTATCTGATAAACAGGACCTAACCTGTTAAATTTATTTTCTATGCGGGAATAAAGAACATTTCTTCCATCATTTAAATTCCAGAAAAAAGAATCCGATGTGTCATGCCATTCTCCATCATCAATCCTAATTAAGAAATTCTTTAAATTTGGTGTATAGTTATACTCTCCGAATGCATCGAGTTTTATTTGTACTGTGTCCCAGTCTATATAATCATATGATATGTCTATCCTGTTTATATCATGATAAAGCGCGTTCATATCATCTATATCCTCAGAAAACCGGAAATCCCAGTCATAGTCATTTTCATTTAATTCATCCTTTATTATATAAACATAGTCGTAGATATTAGAACCGTTTCCGTCGCCGGAGGAAAAGAAATTATTTCTACCGATATATGCAATCTCATAAAAGTAAGTCATGTAAATATCATCTAAAGGCCACCATATCCAAGCATTATTATCATCGCGGGAAACCGGAAGGTCTTCGTATAAGTATTTAGCCTCATTTTCTGTTGTACCAAAAACATAAACTAAATCCTGCCCGTTATTTTTTATCCATTCGTTTCTTATTTCCAGCCCGGAAAGAGGAATGCCGTCAACCTCGATATGTATGTTCCATGTGACATCTATCATTATCCATTTATTATATTGATTTGACCAGATTTCATTTATTGCATGGAGTTCGTTCTTTATATTTTGCACGAACATATATCTCGTTGTCCAGCCAAGACTTAGTGAGCATTGCATAAAAGTTGCTGCAAAATGTACGCAATGAAAGCTTTTTCCTGTTTCTGCATACCGGAGTATACTTAAAGCATTACGCAATGCGCCCATTGGATAATTATGCTTAAAGTCAATATTATAAAAAACCCAATTTTTTAAGGCTGTAATCTGTTCGAATTCAGTTTCAGCAGATACGATAGTATCATCAAAATCAAATTCATCTAATAAGTAAGTTAATTGAGGAGTGCCGTAATCTTCATGATAAAAAAGAATCGGTTCTTTTTGTTCTTCTGCAGGTAAAGAAATACAAACTAATATGATGATAAAAATTAGTAAAATTATTCTATTCATAATTAATACTCAAAATATATGTAATTATTATATAAAATGTCAAGCACAATCATTTAACAGCAATTTGCACCCACAGGGCATAATAACGATGTTAAAGAAAATTGATGCCACAGGCTGCAAAACATGCTGCCGATGCAAAGCAGAACCAGGTCATATAACGTTTTTTGGGGTATTATTATTATGTTCAGATACCACAAGGGTACAGACGTGCCTCGGCAGCATGTTTTGCAGCCTGAGTGCAGTATTATTTTTTTAATACCGCAAAATGCATGGTTTTCAGAGGGACGGAGCTCTGAAAGTGCGGATCTATTCTATGAGTTATTAGTGTTTTTATTATTTCATGCTGTTTTTACAAGACTGCTCATTGCTGTTTAATTCAATGCCAATTATTTAGTATAAAATATAAGTTGCGGCTCAGCCTCAATCCGTGTAAAATTTTTATTTACTTTTATACAGTTCTTATAAGTTGAAAAATAGTATTAAATAAGGATATTATATATGTAAATTTATTAATTAAAAGGAATGTTTTTATGAAAAGTTATAGAAAAGAATTATGGTTTAATACATCAAGGCGCAGGCAGTTAAAAAATATTACACCTGAGGTTCAGAAATGCCTGTATGAAAGCGGCATTAAAGAAGGTTTCCTATTATGTAATGCAATGCATATTACAGCAAGTGTATTTATTAATGATGACGAAGCCGGCCTGCATAATGATTTTGAAAAATGGCTGGAAGGCCTTGCTCCGGAAAAACCTTATTCCAGGTATCAGCATAATGGTTATGAAGATAATGCGGATGCGCATTTAAAGCGGACAATAATGGGACGTGAGGTTGTTGTTGCTGTTACAGAAGGAAAACTCGATTTCGGCCCCTGGGAAAGAATATTTTATGGTGAGTTTGATGGAAAAAGAAGGAAGAGAGTTCTGGTAAAGATAATCGGTGAATAAAAAATGAAACTCTTTTATAATGCCAGGTTTTATACTATGACGAGCAAAGCATGCATTCTTGATGCTGTATTAATAGATGATAATGGTAATATAAAAGAAGTGTATAATCAAAAAGATGAAATAGAAGAAAAATATAAGAACATAGAAAAAATAGACCTTAAAGGCTGCTTTGTTTTTCCGGGCTTTATAGATACTCATACTCATTCTTTTACAGGTGGTTTATACAGTTTTGCTGCTAACCTTGCTTATGCTTCATCCCTTAAGGATGTATTTGAACTATTAAAGAATGCGGAACCTGTATGTGGAAGGATTATGTCGTGGCAGTTTGATGAGAATAAAATAAAAGAAAAAAGATTCCCGACAACAGAAGAATTAGATAAATTATTTCCGCAAACACCTGTTTATGTCAGAAGGGTAGACGGGCATTCATGTGTAATTAACACATATGCATTAAATAATATCCCGGGGCTTCAAAAAAAATCTTCGGAAACGGTTGGTCGTATTTTTGGAGAAAATAATTTAAAAGTGAGCAAATGGTTTCATAATGTAGATGATGAAACAGTTATAAGAGCTTATAAAGCTGCTTCGGAAATTGCACTTAGGGCTGGAATTACAACGATTCATGCTATGATAAGCGGCATTCAGGTAGATACTTTTTATAAAAAGTTTAACTGTTCATATATAGCGAATCTTCCTGTTGAATTTATTCCATATCCTCAGATTTTTAATGTTAAAAAAGCGCTTGATTTAGGCTCTCCCAGGATTGGAGGCTGTATACTTGTAGACGGTTCTTTTGGTTCTAAGACGGCTGCTTTGCTTAAGCCGTATAAAAGTAGTGCATACAAACCATATTTGAATGGTAATAATTATTGTGGTAGATTATATCATGCGGATAAGTTCTGGAACGATTTTGTCGAAGAAGCGCATAACAATAATTTGCAGGTAGCAGTCCACGCAATTGGAGATGCTGCTATTACTCAAATCTTAAATGCTTATGAAAAAGCTCAAGGATTATGTCAGAAAGACCTGAGGCATCAGATTATTCATTGTGAACTTGTATCCGATGATATGCTGGACAGGATGAAGGACTTAGGAATAAGCATTGCAGCGCAGCCTATGTTTGATAAATTATGGGGTGGAAAGAATGGGTATTATGCCAGGGTTATAGGCAAAAAAAGAGCTCTGAACTGCAATAGGTTAAAATCGATTAAAGATAGGAATATCCTTTTAACCGGAGGATCTGACTGGTATATTACAGAATTAAATGTATTAGGCGGGATAGATGCTGCTGTTAATATGCATAATAAGAATGAAAGCCTCACTGCTTATGAGGCAGTTGAAATGTACACAAGTAATGCTGCCAAATTATCATTTGATGAGACAAGGCTTGGTAAAATAAAAACCGGCCTGCAGGCGGATATGGTCTGTCTCGATAATAATCCATTATCATGTAAAGAAATTAACTCTATTAAAGTAAAAAAAGTAATAAAAAAAGGTAAAATTGTCTATGAAGATTAATTACATTGACATAAGCAAAAAATAAAATTATTTTAAAATTGAAAATATGAAGAAAAAAGACAGCAAAAAAATTGATTTTAAAATATTATGTATTTCGGATAATAAAGATCCTTTTGTTTATTGTAGCTCAATTAAAAAGAGATTTTCCGATATTGATTTTGTTATAAGCGCCGGTGACCTTCCATTTTATTACTATGATTATATTGTGAGTAGTATTAATAAGCCTCTCTACTTTATTTTTGGTAATCACAATCTCAAGAAAATTGGCAGTTATAAAAAAAAATTTAGGAGTAGAAGTTTCCTTGAATATACATTTGATTTCTCTTTTTTGAATTCTGTTGGAGCAACATACATAGGCGGAAAAATTAACAGAGAAACAGGATTGCTTATTGCGGGGCTTGGAGGAAGTATGTGGTATAATGGCATGTCCAACCAGTATACTGAATTTGGTATGTTTCTTTATATGTTAAAGCTTATTCCGGGATTAATCTGGAACAGACTGTTTCATGGAAGATACCTTGATATACTTGTTTCTCATTCACCCCCTTTTGGAATAAATGATAAACCGGATATATGTCATACGGGATTTAAAGTATTTCTATGGTTTTTAAAGAAATTTCAGCCAAAGTACCACATTCATGGACATATTCATATATATAACAGAAATAAGAAGAGAGATACATTATATTCAAAGACAAATGTAATAAATGTATATAATCATTATATATTGACGGTTAATAAAGGTGAAATAATTTGAGTGATTTCTATTTTAAAGACCAGGCAAAGGACGATTTTAATAAAGCAAGAAAACAGCAATTTATAAAATGGCTGCTTTCTGTTCTTGATTCTGAAAGAAATGATTTGCTTGCTCTGCAGGACGTAAAGGACCTTATAAAACCCAAAAAGGAATTCTATAAGGGAATGAAAACTGTACTTATCTCACAGATTGCAGGAAGTGAAGGCAGGTATAGAGATTTTAACAGAGAATTTCTTCCCAAGCATGAACACCTTCGCGCAAGATGGGAAAGAGTGGATGTTGCTCATCTACAGGACAAGATTCTTCCTCCTATACGTCTTTATGAAGTCGGAGGTTCTTACTTCGTAAGGGACGGAAACCATAGAGTGTCTGTAGCCAGAATGCAGGGTGTAAAATATATAGACGCGGAAATAATCGTACTTGATTCGAAGATTATAATATCACCTGATATGTCTAAAGTAAAATTAAAGCAAAAAGTTATAGAGTATGAAAAGGAAGGTTTCTTTGATAAAACAGGACTTTGTAATTACAAGGAAGGCTGTAGAATAGAATTTACTGCACCTGGCCGGTATGATGAAATACTTTTTCACATAGCTTACCATAAAGAACATATAGAGAAAAAACAAAGTGAAGAAGAGATTCCTTTTAAAAGAGCCGCTGTACTCTGGTATGAGGAAGTATTTATGCCTTTTAAAAAGGCAATAATAGGAAAAAATATTTTGGAAAGATTTCCAAACAGGACAGTCGGGGACCTTTATGTATGGACAGAAAGACACTGGAAGAATCTCAAGAACAAACTCAAGAAAAAAATGTCTATAGAAGAAGCTGTTGATGATTACAATGAAAAATATGGTAAAAGTTTCTGGCAGATAATTAGAGGATTATTTAAAAAGCGCTTCGGGGAAAAGAGGTAGGATGCTAAAATATTAAAAAAAAAGAAAAGAAATTTTATTTTAAAACCGTAAGAATGATGTGATAGATTTATTATGAAGCCGTAATATCCCGATGCTCTGCACTCAACGGGCTTAAAGACTGCGGAGTTTATTTATTCTTCTGCTCCGGCTTCTTTGAGCAGGTTTATGATAGTACTATTTTCCAGCTCTTCAGCAATAGATAATGGTGTTGCGCCTTCCGGCCAGTTGTCTGTACTTTGTGTTGCTATTATTGTATTAACATCTGCACCATCTGCTAAAAGTGTTATTATTATTGCTGTGTTGCTTTCTACAATTGCATACATTAAGGCAGTCCAGCCGGATTCATCCATTGCATTTATATCTGCACCCTTAGAAAGAAGTAGTTCAACAATTTCAATTTCATTCCAGTATGCTGCAATCATTAGAACTGTTTCATTGTATTGTTCATTACTTCTCGCATTTATATCCGCGCCAGATTCTATTAAGCTTTTTGTATCTTCAAAATTACCATTTTCCATTGCGATAAAAAGTTTATTATTTAAATCAGCCTGCTCCTGCTTACCCAATTTTGCTGAGCAACCGAAAGAAAATATCAATATTAACAACAATAATAAAAAATTTCGCATAATCACCCCTCTAAATATTATAAATAACCAATACTTCAGAATCAAGAAAAATATTATTATTACGCCGTAATACCTCACAGCTCTGCTGCGGGGTTTCTTTATTAAAAGTTTACAGCGTTAGGAAAATTTATAAATTCGCAATTTAATTCTGAATTGTCATTTTTATAAGCTCATTGATATCTGTATTATTTAATATACCCTCAATCAGATGGCTATTAATGCCAATAGCATAGATAGGAACGTTACTTGCTGTATGATTAGGTGTACTCCATGTTACATCCGGAAATTGATTAATTCCATTGTTCCTGGTTATTACCAATCCGCCTGTTTCATGGTCTGCTGTAACGATAATTAATGTGTTTGGATTCTCATTATAGAAATCAAACGCTATGCTTACTGCATTTGCAAATTCTATTGTTTCAACAATATTTCTCTGTATGTCATTATCATGTCCCGCATGGTCTATTCTTCCGCCTTCTATTACAAGAAAAAAACCATCCGCGTCATTTTTAAGCAATACAAGCGCTTTTTCAAGCATTTCCGACAATCCAGGCAAAACTCCTGTTCCATCAAATTCATAAGGAATATGAGTAACTCCGAACTGCCCGGAAATAAATACTTCTTCTACGGTTGTTGTTAAATCATTAAGTTCGGTTTCACTTATTATTACATCATATCCGGCAATTAATGCAGCAGAAATACTTATACCATTTTGTCCTCCTCCGAAAAGAATATTCGGCCTTGCCTGATTTAAATAATCATATGCAATTTCAGTATAATTATAACGCGAGGTTTCATGCGCGCCGAATGCTGCAGGAGTTGCATGAGTAATATGGGCAGTAGAAATTAATCCTGTACTTTTTCCAAGAGTTTTAAAGTATTCTAATAATGTTTCGAGTTCCGAGATATTTCCAGGAATTGCAATACTTAAAACTCCATTATTTACCTTTTTCCCTGTTGCCATTGCAGTTGCCCCTGCTGCTGAATCTGTAATTAGATTATTTGCAGAGTAAGTTTTTACTGCTCCTGTATTTGGAAATGATTCGAAAATTAAAGTACCAGGATTTCCTGTAAGATACATACCGGCTGCTTCTACTTGCTCAAAACCCATGCCATCGCCGATAAAAAGAAGTATATACTCTGGATAATCCGAATTAGTTATTTCATCACTATCATTTTGACTGCATGAAAAGAATAAAATGAAAACTGCTAAAATAAGTGCCGGTTTTTTCATTACGATAATCCTGATGATTTAATTACAAAAAATGCCTCCATGTTACTATTTACTGGCTACTTGCTGCATTAAGAAGGACGCCTGTTAACAAATACATATATGTCCCTGATGATCTCCTGAACATTTTCCCTCTGCCATTATTAACTCCTTTTTGCTGAAATGATATTGTTAAAAATAATAATTTTCTCTCATAAAGTTCAAGGAGATATTAATTATTCTACTCCCCTGTACGTTAGAGGATTTAAAGGCGAACCTGCAGGAAACGGCCTTGCAGCAAGTTCTCTGTCCAGTAATAAAAGAGCCTGTTTTTCATCTCCTACTAGTTTCATCTGCTCTACATTTTTACCAGCATTTGCTTCTTCTTCTATTTGTTCCTTTATAAACCAGTTCAAAAGTGGTTCTGCAGAATAATCCATTACCTCTCTTGTTATCTTCATTAAATTTCTTATTTTATCAGAAATAAATTCTTCATGTTTTAATGCATCTTCCCATGCTTCCAGAGGACTCATCCAGCTTGTTTTAAGCTGTTTAATATCAAGAAGTGTTACATTCTCACCTCTATCGATTATATGGTCAAAAAATTTCATAGTATGCTCCATTTCTTCATGTGCCTGGCACCGCATCCAGTGGGCCATTCCATCCAGACTCAAGGAATGGAAATATGCAACCATAGATAGATAAATGTAGTATGATTCCATTTCATGTTTTATCTGTTCATTTAGCATTTTTAATAATGTTTTTTCTATCATAGAAATATTCTCCTTTTTACTAATCATAAAAGAGTTTGCAGCTTTCTTAGCACAGATTCTTTATAATCAGTAATGATTATTGATAATAATATACTACTAATAAACTAAATTATACATTAAAATTTTGCAATTAAAAGGAAAATACTATTAACTTGTGGGATAATTTCAAACTTACTAGTGTCATGTCATGCTTGAATAGACGTATATAATAGTATATAATTCCCTTAACCATGGGAGGGAATTATGATAAAATATAAAATTACTTTAACAGAGCAAGAACGAGAAGAGCTTAAAAAGCTTACTTCAAAAGGAAAACATAAATCACAGAAAATTATAAATGCCCTTATTTTATTAAACTGTGATGAAGGTGAATCCCAAAATAGTTCAGCAACTAATAAAGAGATAGCAAAGATTTTAAAAATTAGTATGAGAAAAATTGACAGAGTAAAAAAGCGATTTGTTGAAGAAGGTTTTGAGATTACATTAAACGGTCGTAAAAGTAACAGAACCTATGAAAAGAAAGCTGATGGTGATTTTGAAGCACATCTTGTAGCCTTAAGCTGTAGTACACCACCTAAAGGTTTTTCAAGATGGTCCTTACGACTTCTTGCAGATAAAGCTGTAGAATTACAATATATCAATAGCATTTCATATGAAACAGTACGACGTGTTTTAAAAAAAATGAAATTAAACCCTGGAAAAAACAAGGATGGGTGATTCCTCCACTACAGAATTCTAATTTCGTTGCAAACATGGAAAGAGTTCTGGATATTTACAAAAGACCATATAATCCGGATTTCCCGGTAATTTGTATGGATGAATCACCAAAACAACTAATCAAAGAAACA
>SDBV01001271.1_pt1 | contig 38074 bp, 37 predicted proteins | sample 2277081 | NCBI WGS metagenome assembly SDBV01 (sample SAMN10402039, study PRJNA504765) | marine sediment metagenome | isolation source: marine sediment core GS10_PC15, 223 cmbsf | place: Arctic Ocean: Southern Knipovich Ridge | collected 2010 | reverse complement strand
ATAGTTCTACAAGCCCGTATCTCCTCCACACACGCAACACTCGGTATGGGCGGCTGGCTAAGCCTTACCCAGCCGGGACTCTCACCCGGCAAGAAGCGCCAAGCTTCGCTTGGCGCACTAATGGGAAGCACCTTTTCTCTGTTCCTTTTGGTTATTGCTATTGGGGCAACAGGCGGGTTGATCGGGCTTCTAGTCGACTCCAATAGAAAATCGAGAAGTGCCACAACCGTAAAACGGTTACAACCTTTTTTGTACAATAAATAATTACCTAACTTCAAAGGATTTAATTTTCAGCTGTTACAACCTTGGTTGTAACTTTATTTACCAGTAATTTGCCAGTAGAAATATCGTCCTATGCTAACTCCTTATGCAAATGTGAGTTACATGGATTTTGATGTTTAGGCACAATAATTGCTATTGTATTCCTGCTACACCATGGTATTCAGGTTGAAATTGACCCTACTCAAGTGTGTCTGTAATAATTATATTTGTAACTCCTATTGCACCTCTTGTAGATTTTTGGAAGAATGCATTTCGGGGCACTGGGTTGACACGAGCAAAACCCTGCTCTGTTGATGCATTTATTCCACGAGGTAAATGAGTGAGCGTGAGAAAACGGTTGCTAATCGTTGACGACAACAAGAACAACTCTAAAACCTTGGAACTCATCTTTGACAGCAAAGGCTACTATGTGGAGTCTGCGGAAAGTGGGCGCCAGGCTATCAGCAAAGTAGAGAACGGCAATTTTGACCTGGCTCTACTGGATATCCGGCTTCCAGATATGGATGGAATCGAACTTCTGCATTCACTGAAAAAAATCCAGCCCAATCTGGCCTGTGTTATGGTAACGGCTTATGCCTCCATTGAAACGGCGGTCCAGGCGTTGAACAGGGGGGCATCAGGCTACATCATCAAACCGGTCAACATAGATGAGGTTTCAGCCAAGATTGAAGAGACCCTGGAGAAACAACGGCTTGTAGCAGAAAACAGAAATCTGATGGGTTCACTGCAGCAGGAGCTATCTGAGCGAAAACGTGCACAAAAAGTCCTTCGGGATAACGAAGAGAGGTTCCGTCTCATCTCCGAACAATCTCACCTTGGTATTGTCATACTGCAGGATGGGTCCGTGGAATATGCAAACGAGGCATTCTCGCTCATATGCGGGTGCCCTCTGAAACAAATCCTCGAGTGGAAATTGAATGACTTCGAGCAGCGGATTCAATCAGATGCCCTGGAGGTCGAAGGCTGCGGCGAAGTCAGCCACTTTCATGGCCGTGTTACCACAACAGGCGGCGAGATAAAGTGGGTTGAAATATATTCACGATTCATAACCTACAACTCGGGCCGCGCCACGATGCTCACCTTAATTGATGTTTCAGAGAAGAAAAAAGCCGAAGAAGAGGCAGAACTCCAGCATCAGCAGCTGATGCAGGCAGACAAGCTTGCTTCTCTGGGAGTGCTTGTGGCCGGGGTCGCCCACGAGATAAACAATCCCAACTATACGATTATGTCGATCTCAAATCTGGTAATCGAGGCTTGGAATGGCATAGTACCTGTTCTCGAGGAGTATTACAAAGAAAACGGGCACTTCGTTATGGGGGGTTTGAGCTATGAGGAGATGCATGAAAAGATGCCACAATTTCTCAAAGAAATTGTCGAAGCGTCGAAACGGATCGATAACATAGTCAGCGACCTGAAGAACTTCTCGCGCCAGGAGGTTTATGATCTCAACTCCGAGGTAGATATAAACAGAGTCGTGATGTCTGCGGTCGCCCTCTCCAACGGATTCCTAAAGAAGCTAACCAGACAATTCGAAGTCCGATACGGTCGAAGTATTCCCAGGATCAGAGGCAACTTCCAGAGATTGGAGCAGGTCGTGATAAACCTGATACAAAATGCCTGTCAGGCACTCGAGGATCGAGAGAAGGCCGTTTGTGTGATGACTGAATACAACAGGGATGATCAGACTGTAACTATCGCCATTCATGATGAGGGCAGGGGTATTCACTCTGAAAACCTCTCAAAGGTCAAAGATCCTTTCTTCACGACAAGACGCGCGAGTGGCGGGACTGGACTGGGACTGGCAATGTCCTCGAGGATTGTCCAGGACCACCACGGATCTCTGAGCCTCACATCGGAATACGGAAAAGGAACGGCAGTAACGATTACTCTGCCTGTCAACAATGCCCTGAATAAGGAGGAATGGGAGTGAGCTCTAACCTTTTTCCTCCATTTTCCATCCTGGTTGTAGATGATGAACCGGCGATTCTGATGAGTATAGGTGCAGTTTTGAGAGCCGGTGGCATAAATAACGTTCTCTGTCTGAACGACAGCAGAGAAGTGATGAAGACACTTTCAGGACAGGAATCCGGAGTGCTTCTCCTCGATTTGACCATGCCCCATATATCAGGGCAAGAGCTACTGCGAAAAATTCAACAGGAATATCCAGATCTAATTGTGATAATTATCACGGGAAATTCCGAAGTATCCGTGGCCGTGCAATGTATGAAATCGGGTGCATTCGATTACCTGGTCAAACCGGTTGAAAACAGCAAAATGTTGGCCACAGTAAAAAGGGCAATCGAAATTCAAGAACTGAAGCGGGAGAACAGAGTCCTCAAGGAGCATCTATTTACGAAGGAGCTCGAAAACCCGGAGGCATTTTCTGAGATTATCACCCGCAACGAGAAAATGCGATCGATTCATCTCTACGTCGAGGCTATTGCCAAAACGGCTCAAACGGTCTTGATAACAGGCGAAACAGGGGTCGGTAAGGAGTTGATAGCTCGCGTCATTCACAACCTTAGTGGGCGAGAGGGTGATCTGATAAGCGTAAACGTTGCCGGCTTTGACGACAACATGTTCGCCGATACACTTTTTGGTCATAAGAAAGGCGCCTTCACCGGAGCGGATGAGCCGCGTAGAGGGCTTATCGAAACAGCGAGCGGGGGCACGCTGTTTCTCGACGAAATAGGGGACCTGAGCCTTGTCTCCCAGATCAAGCTTCTCCGTCTCCTGGATACACGCGAGTTCCTGCCAATCGGCTCGGATGTTGGTAAAAGGTCGGATGCCCGCATAATCGTTGCCACAAACAAGGACGTAAACACAGCAGTCGATCAAGGCAGCTTTCGGCGGGATCTCTACTACAGATTGCAGATCCACCGTGTTCATATTCCGCCTGTAAAGGAGCGTTTAGACGACTTACAGCTTCTCGTTGAACATTTTCTCGAGATATCTTCAAAGGATCTCGGAATCAAGAAACCCACAGCTCCAAATGAGTTGTTGATACTTCTCGAGAACTACGATTTCCCCGGAAACATCAGAGAGCTGGAGGCCATGATTTATGATGCTGTCAGCCGTCTGAATCATACAAACCGCAAGAACTCAAATGCCAGGCATCATAAATCAGGAATTTTGTCGCTGGATTCGTTCAAAAAAGCATTAGGACAAGAGATCCCGGCGTCATCGGACAAGCTCGGAGAGGAGACACCTGTTTCATTTTCGAGTAAGCTTCCGACAATTAAGCAGGCCACGAAGCTGCTCATTGAGGAAGCACTGAGACGATCAAGAGGGAGACAGACTATAGCTGCCCAATTGCTGGGGATTTCACAACAAGCCTTGAGCAAGCGACTCAAGCAGCAAAGCAAAAATTAAGCTGAAAACAAAGCATATCGATACGTATCTAGATATAAAACAAACCAGGTTGTAGAGAGTTTCGCCAGTTCCCCCTTACAGGGGAGACTCGTATCTCCTTATACTGAAAGGCTTAAACAATCATTGTACTGCATGGCACAGAAATTGCTTGGCAGAGCTTGGTCTCTTTGCTCAGGAGAGTAGTTGCCGTCAGAGGAGGGGTAAGAATGGCGCAACGGAGAAAAATACTTTTGGTAGATGACAACGCCCACTTCAGAATGACTCTGGGCGAGATCTTCAAATCCAAGGATTACGATCCCGTAGCTGTCGCCAGCGGGAAAAAAGCCCTCGAGAAATTCCAGAAGGATATGCCTTCGGTTGCCGTAATCGACATCAATCTTTCAGACATGTCGGGCCTGGAAGTCATGGATGGGTTGAAAAAGCAAATCCCCAATACCGAGTGTATTATTCTTACAGGACATGCCTCGCAGGAGTCTGCAATCGAAGCGGTGAACAGGGGGGCTTTCAGCTATCTACAAAAACCTTATGATGTTGAACAGCTGCTGGTGACGGTCCGTCGTGCCTTTGAGAAATCCGAATCAGATCAGATCAGGCGAAAAAACGAAGAGGCGCTGGGTGAGGCCAACACAAAGTTAAACAACATACTCGAGAGCATCAGCGATGGTTTCATGATTTTGGATGACAACTTCGAGCTGATCTACTTCAACAGAGCGGCGGAACATCTTCTAGGAAGGATAAGCCATGAGATGCTCAACCGTGACCTCTTTGAAGCGTTCCCTGAATTCAAAGGATCTGTATTTGAGGAGAAGTTCTCTTTGGCGTTGAGAGAAAAAACACCGATTTCCTTCGAGGTATACTTTGACCGAGCGCCCTACGAAAACTGGTATGACGTAAGAGTGTACCCCTACAGCGATGGCATAGCGGTATACTTTCAGATTACAACGGAACGAAAGGGACTGGAGGCAAAACTGCGTCAGTCACAGAGGTTAGAGGCCGTAGGAAGATTGGCCGGAGGCATAGCCCATGATTTCAACAACCTTCTGACAATCATACTGGGGTATTCCGATCTGGTCCTTCAGGAAGCCGGGTTGAGCAAGGAGCTGAGTGAGAATCTTCAGGAGATAAGAAAATCAGCATGCCGGGCAACGGCACTGACCCAGCAACTTCTCGCATTTAGTCGAAAGCAGATACTCCAGCCCAAAGTGCTCAACCTCAATGATCTTCTAACCGAGATCGAGAGAATGCTTCAAAGGCTTATTGGTGAAGACATAATTCTTTCCGTGAAGCCCGATCCCCGGCTTGGAAAGATCAAAGCAGACCCCAGCCAACTGGAACAGGTTATTTTCAATCTTGCGATCAATGCACGTGATGCAATGCCGCGGGGCGGAAGCTTGACCATTGAAACGAAAAACGAATATCTGGACAAAGACTACAGCAGGCTGAATCCGGTGGTAAATGCAGGGAACTATATTATGCTCGCTGTAAGTGACACCGGTCACGGAATGGATCAACAGACAAAAGAACACATCTTTGAGCCTTTTTTCACCACTAAAGATCGTGATAAGGGAACAGGACTGGGATTGTCCACCGTCTACGGAATCGTCAAGCAGAGCGGCGGATACGTATGGGTCTATTCGGAGCCTGGCCAGGGCACGACATTCAAGATCTACTTACCCCAATGTGTGGTTAGCGGAACCACAAGTGAGAGAACAACAGAAGAGCATAGATCGATATGCTGCGGATCAGAAACCATCCTCGTTGTCGAAGACGAGGATGCTCTTCGAAACATCACCTGCAAGATCCTTAAGAACCTGGGCTATACGGTCTACCAGGCCTCGAGCGGCGAAAAGGCTCAGAAAATCATGAATGGAAACGGGAAAAGGAATGTAGAGTTGGTCATAATCGATGTTGTGATGCCTGAACTCAGTGGAAGTGAGCTGGTAAAACGTCTTACACGTCACAATCCCGAACTGCGCGTGCTGTACATCTCCGGATACACGGATGATGCCATAATTCGTCATGGGGTTTCGGTTGATGAAGTCTCTTTTCTCCAAAAACCATTTACAGCCCGCTCTTTGGGCCAAAAGGTCCGCGAAGTGTTGGAAAAAGGTTAGATCAGGGGGGCTCCACCAAATTATGTCTGTAAATATGTCTGTAAAGAAGAGTCCTGTTTCCCGAGTTCTGGCAGTGGATGACTCCTGGCTTGTGCGCACTCTGCTCAAAGGCGTTTTAGAGGCAGGCGGCTATGAAGTGCTCTTGGCCTCCAGCGGTCGCGAAGCCCTGGACATAGCCTGTCGAATAAAACCAGATTGTGTGCTGTTAGATCTGCTTATGCCTGAGATGAGCGGATTCGAGGTACTCGAGACGATGCGCGATAATGGGCTGGCTATTCCTGTGATCGTAATCACTGCAGATATACAGGATGCATCACGCAACAAATGCATGGAGGTGGGAGCTTTCGGGTTCATCAATAAACCCTTCAATGTTCCGGAACTGCTCGGAGCGGTTCGAGAAGCAGTTGCCAAAAACGAGATTGAGCAATGAATCCGACAAGTATACAGATCGAAGCGATAGAGAAACTTATCAATGCAGGTTTGAGCCGTGCCGCCTCTGTGCTCAACACCTTACTCAAATCCCCAATTCGATTTGAAGTGTCCTTTATCAAAATTCTACCACATACAGAATTGATAGGCGCCTTGGATGGATTCGGCAGAAGCCGAATCTCTGGTGTGGAGATGACCTTTAGCGGAAGAATGTCCGGAAATTTGACAGTGGTTTTCAAGAAGCATGCCGCCACTGCGCTGGTGTCTGCACTTGCCGGCGATGAGATGGTGGATCTGGAAGTGGAGACAATCTGGCAGGGCACCCTCTGCGAGGTGGGCAACATTGTTTTGAATGCAGTAATAGGATCCATCGCCAATCTTCTGAATCTGCAGTTTGTCTACTCCGTTCCAAGCTATATCGAGGACACCCCGGAGCGACTGTTTAGTGCAGAACCCTCTGATCCTGATGCGTCGATACTGCTCGTGCGAACACAATTTTCGGTTGATGAATTGAGTGTCGGCGAGGATATCGTTCTGTTTATCAAAGTAACAGTCATCAATCAACTTTTAAAAGCCGCAGAGCTACTTATCTCTGATTCTAAAAGTGACCAGCCGTGGACAACATAGAAGCTGCCGCAAAAAAATTTGAGATCCTGGATCATGCTCCTGTAGGAATGTTTGTAATCCGCAGGGACTATGTGGCTCTTTTCTGGAACCGCTGTCTAGAAGATTGGACAGAGCTTTCAAGGGCGGAAGTTATTGGTAGAAATATCTGCACCTTCCACCCCCATTTAAAAGAAATAAAGTTTCACAGCCGCATTGAATCAGTTTTTGAGGGCGGGCCTCCGGTTCTCTTTTCATCCCAGCTCCACAGGCACATCATCCCTATTCGCATGAAAGATGGCAAACTGCGAATTCAACGCACAACAGTCACCTCATTGCCTTCATCTAACGGACCCGACTGTTATGCGCTTTTTGCTATCGAGGACGTTACGGAGTTTTCGCGCCTGATCGAAGACTGCAGGAGAGCCAAGGAGGAAGTTGAAACACTCAGCGGTCTCCTGCCCATATGCGCCTACTGCAAAAATATCAGGGATGACGGGGGCCACTGGCTCAAACTCGAAAGCTATATATCTGAAAGATCCAGCGCTGAGTTCTCACACGGTATATGTCCTGACTGTATGCAAAAATACTATCCGGAGATCGCTCCCAACACTCCACATGCCCCCTAACCTCTACAACTTCTATTTAGGCAACAACTTCTCTCTTGAGGTTTTAAAAGGATTCGAATTATCTGTAACAACCGAAGTTGTTACAGATAAATGAAACACATTATTCCGCTAAGCACATAATTGTCTATGTTATAAAGAATTACCACTCCTGAATGCGCTTGGGCACGGTTATTGCATTATATCTACGCTGTGTTAAAAGTAAACAAATCCAATACATCTATAGACTTCAACATCAATGCCGAAGAAAGCGCTGTCTATGAACTGATACGGGAAACCGACAGATTCATCGGACAGAGAGAGGCAACCAGCAGACTTACTTTGATTCATTTTTTGAAGTCACTGCTGTTAGACACAGTAAACCAAGTAAGCAGACGTTGCTCAGATGGAACCATCAGGTGCCGACTTCAGAAACTCAACAACCAGAAGTTGAAAGTCGAGATAGGCTCGGACCTGCCTGAGTTCAAGCTAATCTGGGAATGCTGGAACGAGTAATAAAAATGAGAGGACATCATCAATGAAAAGGATCATATCCCTGTGCAATCGAAAAGGAGGAAGTGGTAAAACCACTTCTGCAGTCAACATCTCCGCCGCTCTCGCTCACCGTGGGAAAGAGGTGCTGGTAATAGACGCCGATCCTCAGGCACACACGACGCTATCCTTCGGAATCACTCCGAGCGATATCAAGGCGGATCTTGTTTCGGTCCTTGCAGAGAAGAAAGATCTCAAAGAGGTCATGGTTGAAACCTACCTGGAAAACCTAAAGGTAGTTCCTGCCTCGCGAAGACTCACATTCTATGAGCGGAACTACGCCAGAACGGAGGAGGCCAGGAGCGCTCTTTCTCAGCGATTGGGGGAAATGAACGGGCAATTCGATTATGTGATATTTGACACAGCTCCAACCTTGGGTCTGTTGACAATCGCCGCTCTCATCGCTTCAGGTGAGGTGCTTGTTCCTATGCAGACCCACTTTCTCTCCATGGACGGGCTGGCAGCCGTGATTTCCCTCATTGGCAAATTGAACAAGCTCTACAATCCAGAGTTAAAGCTGAAGGGGATCATTCCCACGTTCTGCAAGGAGAAGACACGGCTGAGCCGTTCGACAATACACGAAATCAAAGACACCCTCGGCGAGAGTATGGTTTTTCATCCGGTAAGGGTAAATATTTCACTCGCCGAAGCACCCGGCTTTGGGAAGACAATTTTTCAGTACAAGCTGAAAAGCAGGGGCGCCTATGACTATCTCGCTATCGCAGACCAGATCGAGGAGAGAACATGAGCAAAAAAGAAAAGGTTGTCCTGGGCACGGGCCTACGGAGTCTTCTCGAAGAGAAAGAGGAAGAAGACCTCAAACTCAGCTCACTGCATGAGGACGAGCTGGACCTGGCTGTGGAAGTCCCTGGTGAGCAGGAGATGGAAGCGGAATCAGATGAAACAGATGTTGATGTCACCGCCGATGATGAGGATTCGATCGCACCGCAAGAGCCTGAAGAGCCTTCGATCGTTCTCGATGATTCCGAAGAGACAGAGCCCGAAACAAATCCCGAAACAAACGATGCTCCAGCTGCGGCCCAGGTAGAAGCGGTTGTCGATGATGTTGAGATACTCCAGTCCTTCATAGAGGAGTCCCGGGATCACCTGGAGAACATCGAAGAGAAGATACTCAAGCTGGAAGCAACCAGTGACTCCGATGTGGTGAACGATATATTTCGGTCCATGCACACGATGAAAGGCACTTCTGCATTCTTCGGTTTCGTAGACATAAAGGAATTGAGTCATGCCCTGGAGTCGGTTCTCGATGACCTGAGAGCTGATAAGATCAGCGTCAGTGCGGAACTGGTTGATATTCTCCTGGACGGAACTGACATGCTGTCCAAGATGCTGGGCTATCTGAACAGCATCGTTCAAGAAAATCAGGATAAGAAGGGAAAGCTCGAGATACCCGGTTCGGGAATCGACCTCGCTCCGATTCTTTCGAGGATCGGTCAGGTTGAAAACGAACCGGAGGCGCCAACCCCTGAGCAGAAGCCGAGTACCGGCACCGAGGAGCTTGTCACCGATGAGATGCGGGAGAAGTTTGTCGCCGAATCAAGGGACCTTCTGGACGCAACTGAGAAGGATATTCTCGAGCTGGAGAAGAGGCCGGATGACAGGAGTCTCATCGACGATGCCTTCAGGTTCATTCACACCATAAAGGGCAACTCGGGCTTTCTCGGCTACAGCAGTTTTGAAGCGATATGCATGGACATGGAGTCGGTTCTCGATACCATCCGCAGCGGGCAGAAGAAAGCCGGCCCCAAGGTCGTGACGGTGCTGCTGAGCATGATAGATTCTATGCGGCAGACCCTTGAGTCTCTGGGGGGGGCGGATGATCCGGAAAGCGGAGGTGAAGAGCGGCCGGAGTACAAGCCCATCGGTGAGATCCTCATAGAGATGGGGGAGACGACGCCCGAGGAGGTGGACAGCGCCCTGGACCTGCAGGAGAAAAAGGTCGGTGAGATCCTGGTAACCGAGGGCAAGGTGAGCGAGAAGGCCCTCGAGCAAGCGCTCAAGAGCCAGGGCAAAGCGGCCGCTCCTGATCAGGCCGGAGCGCCCGCCTACACAGTGGAGAGGAAAGACATCCGCGTGGAGATGGGCAAGCTAGACAAGCTCTTCGACCTGATGGGCGAGCTGATCACAGCCGAAGCGATGGTTGTTCACAACCCGGAGCTGGAGGATCTGGAGCTCGAAAGCTTCAACAGAGCCGGCAGCTACCTGGCCAAGATCACCCGGGAGATGCAGGAGATCACCATGACGGTGAGGATGATCCCGCTGGAGGGCCTCTTCAACAAGATGAGGCGTCTTGTGAGGGATCTGGCGAGGAAGTTCGGAAAGAAGATCCACCTGGCGGTCAGCGGTCAGGAGACAGAGATGGACCGGAATGTGATCGAGGAGATCTCCGATCCTCTGGTGCATATTCTCAGGAATGCGATAGATCACGGTATAGAGGATGAGAGTGAGAGGGTTAAATCGGGAAAGGATGGGACCGGCACGGTCAGCTTGAGCGCCAAGTACGAGGGCAACGAGATATGGATCATGATCAAAGACGACGGCGCCGGTCTTGACAGAGAGAGGATTCTCGAGAAAGCGGTCGAGAGGGGTTTGATCAAGAAAGACGCTGAAGGAGTGCAGGACGAGGAGTTGTGGCAGGTTCTCTTCGAGCCCGGCTTTTCCACGGCGGAGAAGGTTTCCGAAGTCTCGGGCCGGGGGGTCGGGATGGATGTGGTGAAGCGGAACCTCGAGAAACTCCGGGGAAAGATCGACATCAAGAGCACCGCCGGGCAAGGGACGGAGCTCATCTTAAAGATCCCCCTCACGCTGGCGATACTCGACGGAATCACTGCCAACGTGGGAAGTACGCTCTACGCGCTTCCCCTCAGCGACATTCTCGAGTTCCACAAGGCCTCTGAGGAACAGATTACCAAGTCGGATACCCATAGAGAAGTGCTCAGACTGAGAGAGGAGATCATCCCGTTGATCAAGCTGTATGAGTTCTTCAACACCGAGACCGAGAAGACTGCGATATCCGATGGAATAGTGGTGGTTGTCCAGTCTAACGGCAGGAAGGCCGGGCTGCTGGTGGACGATATCGCAGGCTACCAGCAGCTCGTGGTAAAGGCCCTTCCCGAGTACATGGCAAATATGAGAGCCATATCGGGCTGCAGTATCCTGGGAGACGGTAAGGTGAGCCTCATCATCGACACAGGCTCACTTCTCAAGGAAGAGTTCAACTAGTGCAGCGCGAAGAGGAAGAAAGATGGAAGGGATGTCAGTGGAATATCTTTTTATATGAAAATTCACAGTGAGGAGGATGAACCATGGCAGAGATGGTAAAGGAAAGAGAAGCGACGGAGGAAGACATCTTTCTGGTAGGCGATGGGGATGAGAGCACCCAGGAGAACAAGTATCTGCTCTTCAATCTCAAGGACGAGTTGTACGGCATAGCGATCGTGAATGTCACTGAGATAATAGAGATGCAGAGGATCACCGATGTGCCGGATATGCCCGGCTTTGTCAAAGGGGTGATCAACCTCAGAGGCAGGGTGATCCCGGTTATCGACCTGCGTCTACGCTTCGGCATGGAGGAGAGGGCCTATGATGACAGGACGTGCGTTGTCATTGCCAACATCGGCGAGGCAACGATGGGCTTTATCGTGGACACCGTTGCCGAGGTTCATGACATTCCGGAGAAGAACATAGAGCTGCCGCCGGATTTCAAGACAGACGAAGGCAGGAACAACTACATCTCGGGCCTGGGTAAGATCGGGGAGAGGGTGACGATCCTTATCGATGTGCAAAGCATCCTTCAAGAGAAGGATATAAAGACGATAAAAAACAATATTTAGAGGAGTAGAAAAATGAAACTGATGTCAAAATTATTAAGCGGATTCTTGGTTGTCTCGGCAATCGTTCTCATCGCAGGAGCAGTAGGAATCTATAGCTCAACCGTTATTTCAAAGGCCACGGACCTTATCCTGGATGAAAAGGTTCCAGTCAAGGACGTCTCCATGGAAGCCATTATTGCTGTAATTGCCGCCCGTGATGCTTCAGCTGAATACATGCTCAAGACGGAAGGGCTTGATGAGATCGAGGGTGAGCTTGAAGAGTTTATAGGGGACTTTGACATGTGGATCTCGATGGTGAGATACGGAACAGAGAGTCCCGAGTTCAGAAGCAGCTCCGCCGGAAAGATGTATCAAAAGGACGGTATCGACCTTGTTGTACCCAAAGGCCACCCGGAAATGGTTGCTCTTGCAGATGAGGCAGACGAATATCATGAGACATTTTCAGAGAACGCACGGGCATTGGTAACAGCCAGAAAAGAAGAGCTGGCGAGTTATTCGGCTTTGGACAAAGGAATGGAGATTTTTGACAACGATTTTTCAGTGATCGATAAGGCTATGGAGGAATATGAGGTTAATGTCAAGGATTGGTCGGATAAAGACGCCGCTATGGAATCGAGGATCATTCTGGCAAAGCAGAAGGGGATAGGAGAGGAATACAGCGGTGGACTCCGGGCTAAAGATACGGATAAGCAAAAAGCAATGGTAGCCGAGTTCGACGCATTGACTCAGGAGTATTTAGCGGAATCCCAAAATTTTTCTTCCGATATGTCCGCTATGAGAGCCAAATACGAAGGGTTCTTACGCTCAAGTAAGATCATATTCGACAGGAGAGATGAAGCGCTGAATCATATTGAGGCTACACACCATTTAATGACTGTTATTGATGCATCCTCTGGAAAAGCTGAGGAAGTCCTTGTAAAACTCGAAGAATTGGCGGATGCGGAAATGGCAGAGGCAATGGCTGATGCTGATGAAGCTCAACAATCGAGTCTTTTATTGCTGGTATTCTCGGTCATAGCGGGAGTTCTGGCAGCTGTGTTGCTGGGAGTCGTTCTTTCCATAAAAATAACGAAACCCTTGAAGGCTGTAACCGCTACATCAGAAAAAATTGCCAATGGGGATTTTAATGTACAAAAACTGACAGTAAAGACAAAAGATGAAATAGGAGTCCTTGCAGATTCCTTTGGGAAGATGGTTGATGCGCTGAAGTACAAGGCTCAGATGATTGAGCAGATTGCGCAGGGTGATCTTTCTGCTGAGATTAAGAAGGCCTCTGAGGCTGATGGCCTCGGCGAATCTCTAATCAAGATGAACGCGTCGTTAAACGAACTTCTGGGCCAGGTGAGCATTTCGATTGAACAGGTATCTTCCGGATCCAGCCAGGTTTCTCAGGCGGGTCAGTCTCTGTCTCAAGGTGCCTCCGAGCAGGCGAGCTCCCTCGAGGAGATTTCCTCCTCCCTGAACGAGATCAACAGTCAGTCAAAGCAGAACGCAGAGAACGCCACTGAGGCCAACGCGCAGGCAAAAACCGCTGTGGAGAATGCGGAAAAGGGCAACGAACAGATGAAAACGCTGAACGGCGCGATGACGAAGATCAGCGATAGCTCCGATGAGATCAAAAAGGTGGTGAAGGTGATAGACGACATTGCCTTTCAGATCAACCTCCTGGCTCTGAATGCTAACGTAGAGGCGGCTCGTGCAGGTAAGTACGGCAAGGGCTTTGCCGTTGTTGCGGACGAGGTGCGGAACCTGGCCATGCGCAGTGCAGAGGCCGTGAAGCAAACCACTGAGATGGTCGAGGCATCGACTAAGAACATGGAAGAGGGCATCGCTGCGGCCGGAGCGACGGCCAAACAGCTGGAAGAGATCGTAACTGTCTCTTCAAAAGTGGCGGACTTTCTCGGGGAGATCGCCCTGGCCAGCAAAGAGCAGGCCCAGGGTGTGGAGCAGATCAACAGCGGTCTGGGGCAGATAGACCAGGTGACCCAGTCCAACACGGCGAATGCGGAGGAAAGTGCCTCTGCCGCAGAGGAGCTGGCCTCACAGGCGCAGCAGCTCAAGGCCATGATCTCCAGATTCAAGCTGAAAGATAACGGTGCCGGCAACGGAGGCAGGAAAGAGACCCGGGATGTGTTTCACAGGGCGGCTGCTCCCAAAGTCACTGTGCCGCTCGAGATGGCCGCCGGGAAAGGCAACGGCGACAAGGTCGAGGTAGCGGTTGGAGCAAAAGGCGCACAGGACAAAAAGAATCCTCTAGATCCAAAGGCAGTTATCAAGCTCGATGACGACGATCTCGACAGATTTTAGCACAGACGGAATTGGCGGAATTGTCGACCTCTCAGACAAGGAGTTCTGGTTAATTTCAGATCTTGTCCGCGAGAGGTTCGGTATCAACCTCACGGACAAGAAGAAGGCTTTGGTCAGGGGCAGGCTGAACTCGCTGGTGAAATCGCAGGGATTCTCCACCTTCGAGGAGTATTACAAGAAAATAATAGACGATACGACCGGCGGCGGCCTGCTCTCCCTGATCGACCGGATTTCGACGAATCATTCCTTTTTCTTTCGGGAAGCGGATCACTTTGACTTTCTTACAACTTCTGCGCTTCCCGAAATACTTCAAAGCTTAAAGGAGCACACCAGATCCAACAGACTGCGGATTTGGTGTGCCGGGTGTGCCGCCGGGGAGGAGCCCTACACACTCGCCATGGTTCTGACGGAGTTTTTCGGCATGGATCTTGTCAAGTGGGATGTCGGCATTCTTGCCACGGACATCTCCGTCTCGGCTTTGAGCCAGGCTGCCGAGGGAATATATCCAGCCATGAGAGTGGAGGCGGTCCCTGTGCAGTACAAGAAGTACTTTACGGCAGCAGGCCCGGAACGCTGCTCCGTGGTGGATAGGATAAAGAAAATGGTTCTATTCAAAAAGCTGAACCTGATGAGAGAGAGTTTTCCTTTCAAGGCGAAGTTCAATGTGATTTTCTGCAGGAACGTGATGATCTATTTCGATCAGGAGACAAAGAGGAATCTGGTGGACAAGTTCCGCCGGTACACCTACGAAGGGGGTTATCTGTTTATCGGCCACTCCGAGACCTTGGGACGGGAGACGGGGACCTTCAGGTATATAAAACCTACGGTGTACAGGACATGGTAAAAAAAATCAAAGTGCTGCTTATAGATGACTCGGCCCTGGTGAGGGAAATACTAAAAAAGGGGCTGTCCGATGATCCTCAGATCGAGGTTGTCGGAACGGCTCCGGATGTCTATGTCGCCAGAGACAAGATCGTGTTTAAAAGGCCCGATGTGCTTACGTTAGATATCGAGATGCCCCGCATGGATGGGATCGATTTTCTCAAGCGCCTGATGCCCCAGTATCCCCTTCCCGTTGTCGTTGTGTCCGCCATGGCGGCCCCGGGGGCGAGGGCGACCCTGGAGGCCCTCGAGCATGGAGCCGTGGACTTTGTGCTCAAGCCGTCGATAAAAATTGGCAGTCAACTTAGCGGGATGATGGAAGAGCTGAAAACCAAGATAAAGATGGCTTTCGAGGTTGATGTGTCGGCATGGAAGCGAGAAACGCCAAAACGTAAAAGCAAACCCTCCTCCAAGGTTCTGGAGGGCACGACAGATAAGGTGATCGCCATAGGGGCATCAACCGGAGGAACGGTAGCGTTGGGACAGATGATCAGCGAGTTTCCGCCTACGATGCCGGGTACCGTAGTGGTGCAACACATGCCTCCCATGTTTACCAGGCTCTTCGCGGAGAAGCTGAACCAGACGGCAGGGGTTGAGGTCAAGGAGGCGGAGACAGGAGACCGCGTTCTCACGGGAAGGGTGTTGATAGCTCCCGGAGGGGAGCATCTGGAAGTGCTCCGCTCCGGTGGCACCTATCGTGTGAGGTGTAAGGAGGGGGAGAAGGTCAACGGACACACCCCCTCCGTGGAAGTGCTCTTTGATTCGGTTACCCGAAGTGTCGGCTCCAATGCGATCGGGGTCATCCTTACGGGCATGGGCAAGGATGGCGCGGAGGCGATGCTCGGGATGAGGCAGGCAGGAGCCAGAACCTATGCCCAGGACAAAGAGTCTTCGGTTGTGTTCGGCATGCCCAAAGAGGCATACAAATGTGGAGGAGCCGAAAAGCTCGTGAATATAAACGACATGACGTCGGTCTTGATTAAGACTGTCGAGGGAATGAAATGAGCCAGATTCATGTTGGCATCGGAGAGTTCAGTGTTTCCAAGGATCCGGTGGATGTGCTAAAGACTTTTGCCCTCGGTTCCTGTGTAGCCGTTATCAGCTACGATAAGGTCAACAGGGTAGCCGGCTTGATACACATCGCACTTCCCGATTCCACCGTGAATTCGAAAAAAGCGGAAGGCAAACCCGGATACTTTGTCGATACAGGGCTTCCTGTTTTTCTTCGAGAGATGAAAAAGAAAAGTGCCACGGCAAACGCAAACAATGTCTGGATAAAGATCGTTGGGGGATCCAACATCATGGACAAAGAGAGAAGGTTTGATATCGGAAAGCGGAATGTTCTCGCCATTAAAAAGTATCTATGGAAAAACCAGCTGGGGATCATTGGAGCCGACGTCGGTGGGAATATCAGCAGAACTGTGAGTATTTCTGTGGCCACCGGTGAGCTGTCTGTTTCGTCCGGGCAGAAAGCATGGGCCCTTTGAGGAGGGGATAATGGCCTACAAAAAGATACTTATAGTGGATGACTCGGCTACCTCGAGGATGATCATCAAGAGGTGCTTCGAGATAGCGGGATTTCATGATTCGCAATATCACGAGGCGGAAGACGGGCTGAAGGCCGTGAGCTTTCTCGAGGCTAACAGCGTGGATTTGATTTTAAGTGATCTCAAGATGCCCAAGATGGACGGCAACACTTTTATCAGGAAGCTGAAGATGACGGAGGATACAAAGGACATCCCGGTGGTGGTGATTTCCAGCATGGGTGGAGACATTACGGAGACCCAGCTGCATGAGGTGGGAGTGAAGGCGATCATAAGAAAGCCGTTGTCGCCGGAGAAGGTGGTGCATGCCCTGGGGGTGAAAAGATGAAAAATAAAAAGATAAAAAACAAAGCAGACCCTAAACTCAAATCTGAGTGCAAACTCAGAACTGAGTCTCAACTCAGAAGCGCTGTGGTTTCCTCGGTTGTGAAGACCTTATCCGATATGGCTTTCATCGATGCAGTCGAGATGCCCGATCCTGGGGAGCAGATCGCGTTCAGTCACATCATTCACATAGACATTTTTGAGCCGAAGGAGGGAGAGATCGCCCTGTTTCTGCCCTCTGAATGCAAGAAACTGATCGTAGAGAACATCTACGGAGAGGACTGGAGCACTCTCCATGCTACTGAAATCGATGACTGCCTGTTGGAGATTCTGAATGTGCTAACCGGAAACTTTCTGAACGAGTACTGCGGAAAGGAGGCAAGGCATAATATATCTCTGCCTGAGCTGCTCTTCGACGACGCGAAGATAAGCGGAAGCAACGGATTTGCAGATTTTTATTTCGATGCGGAGGGGATTCCCTTCAGAGTTTCGATATGTTTTGGAAACCATTAATACGTTTGGAGGTGTTACCATGAAATCAAGAGAGGATATCGTACACATACTCAATCAGAAGAAACCTGACGGGCTTAACAAGTTCGACAAGCCCTACAGGGTGCTGGTAGTGGATGATTCTACGACCATGAGGAGGATCATAGGCCAGCAGCTCAAGTCGGAGGCCTACGACATATGCGGAGAGGCGGCGGACGGCGAGGAGGCGTTTCAGATGTACAAGGAGCTGGAGCCGGACGTCGTGACCCTGGATATCAATATGCCTGTCGTAGATGGCATCGAGGCTTTGAAGAAAATTCTCGAGTGGGATAAAGAGGCGAAGATTCTCATGCTGACCAGCGAGGGGCAGAAGCAGATTGTTGTGGATGCCATCTCGAATGGGGCGAAGGGTTACATAGTGAAGCCGCCGAACAAGGCGAAGGTCTGTAACAAAGTCAAGAGTGTGTTAGAGAGTCAGTAAAATAGATTCAGTAGTCAAGGAGGAATCAAATGGACAACGCCTTAAACAAATCACTGATCAGAGCAACCGGAGAGATTTTGCAGAGCATGGCGGGCGCCGACGTATCGTGTAAGCCACCCGTTGAAAAGATCATAAAAGACACCACAGCCGAGACCAGCGTGATCATCACCTTCGTGGGTTCGATATCCGGAGCCATCACACTGAAATGCTCTAAGAAATTTGCCTCCATGATAGCGTCGCAAATGTTGGGAATGGACGTGGAAGAAGGCTCCGATGACATGAAAGACGCGATTGGAGAGCTGCTGAACATGATTGTCGGAACCGCCAAGGCTCACTACTCCTCTGATGCCGATCCGTTCAAGATCTCCATACCAACGATCATCATAGGAGAGGACTATACGGTTCATATCAAGGCAGATCCCAACGATACGATCTCACTGCTAGATTTCAGCTGCAACGGTGACACAATGGGGATCGAGGTTTATCTGAAGTAATCATGGAAATGCATGCTTCTGAAGCCAGACAGCCTCTCACATCAAAAAAGCATCCACGTGATGAAAGCGTGCTCGAGAAGGTGTTCTCTTTTTTTGTAGGAGGTGTGAGTCCCGAGAGAGAAAGGAAGAGATTGCTAAAGGCAATCGCGAAAAAACTCCGCAAAAAACACCAGAGACTGTACAGCTACAGGCGGGGGGATTTAGAACCCGATCTCGCAAAGCTTTTCTACGATTTCTATCGGGTACTCGGTCCGGCTCAGATAATGTTGAGATCCGCTAAAAGCTCGAAGGTCCTGAAACAGATGACAATCGAGGCATCCTTGACAGAGAGGCAGGTGGAGATCAAGGAAGGCATTTCCGAGGAAGCTATCACGAAAAGAGCAGAGACGACAGAGGCGCAGAAACTTGCCCAAGAGTTGAATGAGGAGTGGAAAGAGTTCTGCTGGGACTTCGACTCCAGCAAAGTGCAAGAGGCACAGCTCAGGTACAGTCTAATCAAGGGGATGCTGGATCTCATCAATTTTGACTTTTACTATCTGTTGAAGAGATTCGATTCGAGTATTCCCGAAGGAGATTTCTTCTACAGCCCCCATTTTGAAGCGATTGGTGGCGAGAAAATCATCGATGAGCTCAAGCACGTTCTCGAGATCATCATGACTTTAGATACAAAGGCGAACTGGGATGAGCTGTTGGACCTTTTGAGAGAGTACCGACAAAACGAAGTGGTGTCACCGGGGGATTGGAAGAGGCTTTTGAAGAGATTGGAAATGCTACAGAAGACAGAGGTTCTCCAAATGGTGATACAACTCATAGAGAAAGATCCCTTCTACAAGCCCGGGGTGAGAATAAGTGATGAGAGGATCACAGATGCCTACCTTTCAAATCTAAAGGTGAACATCGATCTTACCATGCGAACGACAGCAAATAACAGGAAGACTCTGAAGGTCGAGAACCTGGCCCGCAAGGTATTCGGAACTGCTCCCAAATGCCGGCTTTCTAACTATACAGAGTCAGCGAACAGAAGTTTTGCCAAGCGGACTCTGCCGGGTTATCTCCATGTGGAGCCCCTTAACTACCTGAAAGCATTTCTGTTGGACTTCTATAAAAAGGACGTGAAGGAGGTTGTGAGCCAACTTTTGATTCATGGAAAATGGCTAACCAACTCCGTATCCGGAACGCTCTCGGATGCACATCAGCAGCTGCTCATTATCTGCAAAGAGCTCCTGGATTTCGACGCTTCACTGGCAGAGGATGAGGAGCTGGGAATAATAGTGAAAAATGCGTATTTCAAAGCGGTACGCAGCAAGCGGGCAATGGCAGTTCTCAGCCAGGTACTCAACGATATCAACGATACGGCAAAGCAATTAATCTATCGAGGAGCCCAAAACTGCATTACCGTGGGAAAAGCTCTTAGGGCTGCACTCGAAGATGTCGGGAAAGAGTCTCCCGAGCTGATTGTCAACTGGCAGGAGCTAGATATGCTGTCAGAGGTCAATATCAAGGGAAAGATCGTGGCGGTTTACAACAAGTTGTATGCTTTCGTTCAACTGATAAAAATGCTGGTTTCCAAAAGTGATTGATACGGAGCGATGAAGACAGTACTGGTCGTTGATGATGAATCCTCGATTCGGAATTTTATTAGCCTCGTACTCACAAAGCAAGGTTACAAAGTCAGCTTGGCCGAAGATGGGAAGGAAGCTCTGGAAAAATTCACTGCGGAGAGACCCGATCTCACCATCACCGATGTAACGATGCCTGAGATGGAAGGTATGGAGTTCATTTTGGCCCTTAGAAAGAAAGACCAACATGCCTCGGTCATCGTCATGTCCGGTAATAGCATTGGCAAGAGTTTTCTCAGATCAGCGCGGATAATAGGCGCGCAGGCTTCCCTGATAATACCCTTCAGCGCCGAGGAGCTCAGACAAGTTGTCGAGCACGTTCTCGAGGATGGTTCAATATCATGATCGGCATACTACCGGTAGTATCCATTACCCTAAGCTCCGCTGCGGCGCTTGTCTTTTTTTATTTTGCTGTCCTCAGAAAAATCATCTCTCAAGGAGAATCCGGCAGCAAAAGGCGGGTTAAGGCCAAAGACCGATCATCTATCCTGAAAGTGGCCAACCGGCGTTTGGCGCGAAATCCTAAAGACGCTGAAGCGCTTCTATCTCTCGCAGATCTCTACTACGAAGAGGAGAATTTTGAGACTTCCTTGATACACTACCAAAAGCTCATTAACCTATGTGCTACGAACGAAGACCTGGATGAATTTGAGATAACCGTGCGCCACGCTATTTCTGCACTGAGAATAAAGGCTTACGACGATGCTTACAAGAATTTTATGATCGCCAGATCATACGAACGAACCAACTTCGAGCTCGATTACAATCACGGGTATCTCGAGTTTATCAGAAAGAACTATGAGCGCGCCGCCGTCCTGCTGCAGAGCGCATCGAAACAGAGGCCCGATTTTTTACAGACATACAAGTACCTGGGTATCAGCTACAGTAGACTTGGCCACCATACCGATGCGATAGATGCCCTGAAGAAGTGGCTCGAAGTCGAGCCGGCGGACAAAGAGGCCAGCTTTGCCGTTGCTCAGAGTTATTTCTACCTGAATCAGTTTGAGCTGGCCGATAAGCTGCTATCACAGCTCCGAGTCGACCCAGCCTTTGGGCCGAAAGCGTGCCTCTTTACCGGCACAATCCATATAAACAAGAAGGACTACGATCGAGCGATTGAAAACTTCGAGATCGGCCTTCGTCACGGGACCATTCCCCCAAAGATCGCTCACGAGCTGAAGTACCGTCTTGCTGCGGCTTTCGTGAGGAAACAGGACCTTGAAAGTGCGGTAAGGCTGCTCAGAGAGATCTGCGAGGTCGACCCGAAGTTCAGGGACGCAAACGATCTTCTCAGCCGGTGCAAAGAGCTGAATGCCAACAAGAATCTGAAGACTTTCCTCATGGCCTCAGAATCGGAGTTTTCCAATCTCTGTCGAAAATTGGTGCACAGTCACTTCGGCAAAGTGAGCACAAAAATTCTCGATCTCACCTCACAGAAGAATGAGTTCACTGACATCCTGGCACAGGTAACGACCAGCAAATGGGAAGACCTTATTCTCTTTAGATTCATACGCACCGGCGGTTCTATCGGCGATCTGGTCATAAGGGACTTCCATGGCCGAATCAAAGATTGCAAAGCGGGCAGGGCTGTCTGCATGACACCGGGAACTTTCAATAACAGCGCCATAACCTATGTCGAAGCCAGACTGATAGATCTGATAGAAAAAGAAGGGCTTCTAAAACTTTTTAAGAGATTATAAACGAAAGAACCCCATTAGGAGCAAAGGTATGAAACGAGTGATACTCGTGTCTCTTACCTGGCCCCCAAGACAGGTCTCGAGTTTCTCTTGAGCCCTTCGTGAGCCCTTCAATTGTGGCGGACTTCAGCTTCGGATTCGAGACCCATGCAAACGCCGCCCCGGGTATTGCAGGCGAAATCCATCCGGACATGATCAGGTTCTTGCTCTCTGTGGGTTACCTGTCGGAGATCCTCGAGGGAATCAATCTGAACCCTTCGCTGCTTATCCGGGTTGTAGTCCCGACCGAAGAGTCAGGGTCCTTGGATGTGAATGTGGGCTTGGCCTTCGTAACTTCTCTCTGCATCGTGCGCGACTAGCAGCATTTGCTGCAAACACTACCAAAGTGAAGGGAGAAGAGGCTGTCGATGCCTTCCGGATGTCCTTACAGGCCTCGCGGGAGGATCAGCGTTATGACCTGATCTGCCCGGACATCATGATGCCCAGTATGGATGGGCACGCTGTGTTGGAAGAGATTCGGAAGATGGAGGATGCATCCGGCATCAGAGGGCTCGAAGGGGTGAAGGCCATCATGACTACGGCCCTGGGCGAGACTGGCGTTCTTGCCCGCTTGAAGGCGGCGATGGAAAAGCACGTCTAGGGATTACAAAGGACGTCACGGATATTGCAACCGAATTGCAGTTGCTAATTTGTGCTAGATGTAGTAAAATTATGTTGTGGCCAAGCGAGAAAAGCTATTACTAAGATTTCTTAGTAAGCCAAAGGATTTTACCTACAGCGAGCTTAAAAGCCTGCTGGGAAGTCTTGGCTATGGAGAAACTGCAACCGGAAGGACGTCTGGCTCTCGAGTTGCCTTTGTTCACGAAAAAACGAAACACATCATACGGCTCCACAGACCACACCCGGCTAATGCTCTGAGACGATACCAGCTCGATTACTTGGAAGACGAGCTTAGAAATACAGGAGCAATCGAATGAAAGACATACTTACTTATAAAAACTTCATCGGATCCGTTCACTTCAGTTCAGATGACTCTGCGTTCTTTGGCAAGATAGAGGGAATAAACGATCTCGTGACCTTTGAAGGTGATAGCGTAGAGGAGATAAGAGGTTCGTTTGAGGAAGCGGTAGATGATTATATACAGCTCTGTGAAGAAAACAATAAGCCGATTTTGAAATCATATAAAGGGAGTTTCAACATTCGTATTCCACCAGAACTTCACCGCAAAGCAGTTCAGACCTCTCTAAAGCGTGGTATCTCCCTTAATCAACTTTTGCATGTGGCAATAGAAAAGGAAGTACAGGAAGGCAAATAGCAGTGTTTTGGAAATGGCGCACAACTTCGTCTACACGTCAAGCGAAGGAGGATCAACGGCCATGTACGACCACGATTAACACTGATAACGGCAAGAGGCTGAGCATCCGTTCAACCATCAAGCCGGAGTTGTCACGTCTCACATGTTATTGACATGGTACGTTCATGTGTGGGAGGAGACGTCCAATAGACGGCTTTATTCCCCGGCCGGTCTTCTGAAAAATGCTCTTCGAGTTCCCGGAGAAACTCGCGTACCGCCTGGTGCGTCACCGGCGCCATCAACCGGGTTTCCTTTAGGATTCATTGACTTTATCGATATCTCTTCTGATTGCCACTAGTGCCGAAAGACGGGATGCGGTAGAAAGACTCTGCCAGTATTCCTTTGTATGCCGAATTCTTAAGCATCATCTCCCACACCGTTGTCCTGTCCCGCCACCTCTTGCCTGTCCTGGTCAGTATCTCGTTCTTCTGAAGGCGGTTACATACCTGGGCTATCGAACATCCATCCTTCCCAACCCATTCGAATATCTGACGAACTACCTTCGCGCTCTCATGCTCAGCCACTATGCCCTGCACCTGGAGCAGCAGACCCTGCTCAGGACCGTCGCCCGAACCGTGACTCAGGAGCTCTATCTCAACTCCACAGTGACGCGGTCCGGCACGCCGGCGAACTCGCTGCCATCCTGTCCAGCGAAGATGTAAGAACCGCAGGATATCTGGTAATCGTCGAACACCTCCTATTCGATCTCAGGACAGATGACGAAGCTGCCGTCGTTGAGATATCGGTGAATTCTTGATGCGCCATGACCTTCAGCTCCCGAGTCCCATGCGCTCAAAGAGCTCGGGTGGAGCGTCGTTTTTCTTCATAAGGCGAACGATTTGCTCCACAAAATACTCTTCCACCTCGGGACTCCGGATCGACTGCCCCTGTGCAGGGTCCGTTTCCAGATCGAACAACAGATGCTCCGTGGGCTTCTCCATCGGCTCTCCGCCGGGCATGCCCTCGGGAGACCGAATACGCATGAGCCTGCATCCCTTCGAGAAGGAAAACGGCTCGCACAGAGAGACATCGGCGAGCTCTTCTACGGGAAAGAGATTACGCATGTGGGTCGGCATGAGCGTGTAGTTGTAGATCGGTTGGGAATCCATGCTTACCGGCGCTCTCATGTAGACGTACCTTCCATCGGTGCAGTTGACATGCACGCCAAACATGCCGAATAGCGCTGTCTCTCTGATCGAAGCGTCCTGCGCGATCGGACCGGACAGGGGCTTGCCTTCCATGTTTATCGGAATGTCAGCACCGAAGAAATCGAGCAGCGTCGGGGCCAGGTCTACTGTCTGCACCAGGCTTCTCCGCCTCTGTGCAACAGCCCTGCTGCGAGGGTCCCATATGAAAAGGGGTATTCGAGCCACTTCGTTGTAGAAGGGCTGAACGCACTTGGCCCACCAGTCATGCTCTCCGAGCAGATACCCGTGGTCCGTGTTGACGATCAGCATCGTGTCCTTCCACAGATCCAACTCGTCCATTGCCGTGAGCACCTGCCCCAGGTAGTGGTCACACATGCTGATCAGGGCGGCATACTGAAAGCGTATGTGCTGAACCTGCTCGGGTGTCTCCTCGACACGGCGATACTCGGGCCAGTCGAAGAAAGGGCCCCTGTACTCGTGGGCATAGAGGTCTTTCCACGATTGCTGGCTGAAAAACGGCTCATGGGGATCAAAGGTTTCTACCTGCAGAAACCAGTTGTCCTCGCCGTGGAACTTACGCATAAACTCGAGACCCAACTCAAAGGTCCGTGCCTGGCACATCTCGTGCTCGCTCTTTATGTACTGCCGGTTGATCCAGTCCTGTCGCCAGCCCCGGTTCAGATTCTCCGGAATCTCCACACCTCCAAGTGCGGCCTTCCAGTGATCTCCCTCCTGGCCTCTGACAATTTCCCAGCTGCTGTATCGGTTGTGGTAGGTGCAACCTCCGTCTTCCCAGTAGTGGTAGTGGTCGCTGATAAGATGAGTGTGCACACCGCCGCTGGAGAGAATCTCGGGCATAGAATCGTCGAAGGGCTCAATGGGGCCCCAGCTTCGATGCAGGAAGTTGTATCGCCCCGTATGCAGCTCCCGGCGAGCCGGCATGCAGGGCAGGCTGCCGGCGTAACAGTTGTCGAAGGTCACCGTCTTTTCAGCCAGTCTCTGAAAGTTGGGCGCTTTGACCCAGTCGCATCCAAAGGGAGGCAGCATGTGCCTGTTGAGGGAATCGAACATAACCATAATCGCTTTCATAAGCTTTAACCTTTCAAGCCTGTCGCTGCCGCTGTCTGAATGAAGAACCGTTGAAGCAGAAAAAAGGCTATCAGAAGGGGCAGGCAGATGAGGAAGGTCGCCGCCATCATCAGGTCCCATCGAAAGAGCGCGAAGCTTCTGTAGGACTGCAATCCCAACTGAACCGTCCGCATGGAATCGCTCGTGGTCATGATGAGGGGATAGAAAAAATCATTCCATACCGAAACGCTCTTCAGTATACCCAGTGTAGCATAGATGGGTTTGCTCAGCGGAACGTAAATCCTGATGAAGGTCGTGAAGGGACGGCACCCGTCGATGCGGGACGCCTCATTGAGCTCGTAGGGAATATTGACGTAGAACTGTCGGCAGAGAAAGATGCCGAAGGATCCGGACAGCTGGGGGATGATCAGGGCCCAGTATGTGTCGAGCCAACCTGTTCCCCCCTGACCAAGGGCGTCGTTGCCCCCGAAGAGAGGAATCGACTTGAGTATCAGGTACTGTGGAATGATGATCACCTGAAACGGGATCATGATCCCCACGAGCAGTAAGACGAACAGCAGATTCTTGAAGGGGAACCTCAACACCGCAAAGCTGTAACCGGCCAGGGAGTTCAAAAAGAGGCTCCCCACCACCGATACGGTTGTCACGTAAAAGGAGTTCAGAAAGTATCTGCCCCAGTCCGCCGACTGCATGGCTTCAATAAAGTTGGAGACCTTCCAGGCCTTGGGGATGAGGTAGAAACGTTCCTGCATGTAGATTTCGCTCTCATCCTTCAGTGCCGTGGAGAGAGTGATGAGGAGAGGCATAACCATGAGCCCTAAGAAAAAGATGAGGAAGGTGTACTGAAAAATCCTGGTCATCCGTTTCTGCCGCTTGTAACTCCTCAATCCAACGGCCATCACAGCTGCTCTCCGTATCCTTCACGACCGTATGTGAAGTTGGCGAAGGTTATGACGGCCACGATGACGAGGAGAATGACAGACATGGCCGAGGCATAGCCCATCTTGAAGTGAGTGAAACCCTCCTCGTAAATCTCATAGGCAATGGTCGTGGTCGCTTTAACCGGTCCACCGCGGGTCATGACATAGATCTGATCAAAAACCTGAAAGGCTTTGATGGAGGACATGACGAACAGGAAAAAGGTGATCGGCCGGAGCATGGGAATCGTAATCATGAAGAATCTTCTCGAGCCCGAAGCGCCATCCATTACAGCTGCCTCGTAGAGCTGCGCCGGTATATTCTGCAGTCCGGCGAGATAGATCACCATGTTGAAGCCCAGGAGAGCCCATATGCTGGGAACGATGACGCAGGCCATGGCAATGTGCTGATCGAAGAGCCAGTCAGACCGAGTCAGGCCGAGCATGTCCAAAAGGGTGTTCAGGATACCTTTGGCAGGATCGTAAATCCACAGCCACATCATGGCTACGGCGACCATGGAAAGCACATTCGGCAGGTAGTAAGCAGCCCGAAAGACAGCCACCCCTCTCAGATTCTGGTTGAGAGTCACGGCCAGGATCAGGCCCAGGGCCATGCTGATGGAGACGGTGAATATCCAGTAGACGAATGTGTTGGAGAGGGCCCTGAGGAAGTCCGGATCTCTGATCAGACTTACATAGTTGTCCAGACCGATGAACACCGGCGCCTTGACCAGGTGGTAGTCTGTGAAGCTGAAGTATATGGCCCAAATGACGGGGACCAGGATAAAGGTGAGGTAGATCAGATAGTTCGGGAGGATGAATAGAAAACCAATCCGGTCGTACTTCAGCTTCGATATTTTACGCACGTTTGCCTGCAGAGAGGGGCCTGCAGCCCGTAAGCTGCAGGCGCCATTATTGTGCTACCGTCAGTTTAGTGAAAATGACGTTTATTCCAACAGAGAAACGTCTATTTCAACAATTATTCCAATACTTATTCCAATTATTCCAATAACGAGCTCAGGTGATCGGATGCGTCCTTGAGAGCCTTATCCGCTGTTTTGTTGCCGTAAAAGGCCTCGGCCACCTCTTTCTGCACGGTGGTACGGGCTTCGCCGAAGTGGGGATTGATGTTGTAGTTGATGCTGTTCTTTATACAGAAGGCCAGCACATCGTTGTAGGGCTGATCCTTTTCGAACTGCTCCATGATCGAGTCCCTGGAGGGAAGAAAGAGAATGCCCTTGTAGATCTCCCACATGCTCTCTTTGGAGTAAAGGAAGGCCTGAAAATCAAAGGCCTGCTCTTTGTTCCTGGCCTTTTCGTACACCCCGATAAAGGTTCCCAATGTGAGGGCCTTGTTGTCCTCATACCTGGTAGGTTTTGCAAATCCGACGTTCCCGGGTTGAGCCTTCAGGAGGGCCGGCAGACCCTGAGACTTGGTAAACCCCATAGCGGCAGCTCCCTGCTCGAAGGCGGTGCCCATCAAGGCGTGGGCGTCGCTGGGCACCACGACATCGTGCTTCAGCCTGAAGTCCATCAGATATTGAAGGGTCTCGATGCCTTTGGGTGTGTGGAACGTGGGCTTTCCGCCCTCTTCCCACAGGTGGGCGCCCTTTTTCCTCTGGGCGTAAAAGACGAGTAAAATCTGCTCTCCCCCCTGCACGTAGGGAATGTCGAGCCCGGCTCTGCTGACCTTGCCTCCCGTCCTCTTGGTCAGTTTTTTTGCGTAATCGACGAGCTCGTCCCATGTCACCGGTGGTTTCTTGGGATCGAGGCCCGCTTCTTTAAAGAAATCGATGCGGTAGACCAGAGGTCTCGTTTCCGGATAGTACACGGAATACTGCTTGCCTTTATAGGAAGCGGTTTTCTTGGACCACTCCTGGACATCATCGAGGTCGTATTTGGCACCCCCAGGAATCTCTGCGAAGATACCCTGGGTGCAGAGCATACCGAACTGGCCGAAACCCGCCCCGCTGATGTCAGGAACGAGATTCCCCGCGATTGCCGTAGAGAGCTTCGTGAACCATTCCTGCCAGGGCGTCTGCGTGTAGTTGATCTTTATGTTCGGATTCTCCGCCTCGTACCTCTCGATGAGCTTCCCGTAAGTGCTCCTTATGGTAGGCTCCTGACCGGGCATCCAGAACTCCAGGGTAACAGCCTCGGCAGCCGTACTTGTTGGTTTCCGGCCCCCTCCGAAGACCGCTGTGGTTAGTGCAAGGACTGCTATGAGGAACAGGCCCAGCAATCTGATGGATCCATACATTTTCATAATTATCTCCTTCGACCCAAATTTTGAACCATTATGGTTCGGTCGACCTTTCATTTTATTCCGTATGGTGACGATGGTAAATACCCGATCTTGCCATACTCATTGAGTGTCATCGCGATGGTCGCGAGGGACTCCTGCACAACGTTTAACGGGACATCTTCGGTTATGCCTATGACAAATGCCCGGCCCGGAGCTGCCTGTCGCAGTATATCGATCGTCATCTCCCTGATTTTCTCCTTCGGCCTGAGATGAACCGAAGAAGGAAAGTTGATCGAAAGGGTTTTATCCGGCCATGCGTTTCGTGCCTCGCCCACCGATACGTTGCCGTCCGGTGTCGGATTGAACGCCTCGACAACATCGATGGGGCACGAGGCCACGGATTCGACCAGGGACTTCAGCATGCCGTCCATATGGTTTATCGTTCGTTTCCCGACGGGATGCATGATCTCAGCCTCCCGCTGGAAGTGGGGCAGGATGAGCTCCTTGAACATGGGCGGCCCCACCATATCCCCGGAAAGATTTCCTCCGGATGAGCAGAACTCGCTCGGGGTGTTGGCGGTGATCTTCCAGATCTTCTCGTTACAATCGGCAAAGGCGTTCAGGACACGCATCACTTCATCCCTGCAGTCACACCAGTCGAGGGAAAAGCGTTCGAGACCCGAAAAACGGCGCCAGAGAAACTGTGACGGAGGATCGGCTGCTCTCGGCAAAACCAAACCGTATTCTCCATAATTCTTGTCTTTTTCGACGAAATTACCGATGTCCTCCTCATAGACCTCGTCCCGAAGGATAAACTCGAATACGGCATAATCTTCGGGTCTCTTGACCAGATATTCCTTGGTCCAAAGGCTTCCATAACCCGGTTCAACGATCTGTTTCTGGGTAAGGGTACCCACGGGCGTTTTAAAGGTGGTGAGCACCGCAGGATACTGCCCGTCATGGAACTCTTTGCTCTCCACCGTGACCTTCCGCCGACGGACGCGGAAAGGGTTGATACGGTCTATAGCCGCCAGTCCCAGCTCGTGCAGCCGCCTTCGGGCAGGTCCCTCGGGTGGTATAATCCTCTCATAACAGCTAAAGGGTATCTGATCGGGCATATCGCCCTTCAGTGCCGTTATCAGACGCTCGCGGGGTGTCATTTTTGCTGCCATCGCCCTTCTCCCTGGTGTGGTAACTTCCTATCTTATAACGTTGCCGCTCTCCTGGTCCATCGTCCAATGGTCCATCGCCCGTGTTGCAGCGGGACATGAAATATGATGTAGTAGAGCCTTGAATAACAGGAGAAGATTGTATGAGCTCACTCTACCGGTTCGACCCTCTTGAACAGATCATCTTTCACGATGATTTCGATGAGGGATTGCAAGGCTGGGTCGTTCTGACGCCCAATTTGCGACAGGATGCCCTGGACTACTTTCCAGCCCAGAAGCGATTCGCCGATTGGGGGCCACCCATGCTCAGCAGCGCTACTTTCGGTTATGTGGGAACCCACGGATCGATAAGCGGCACCTATTCGATGAAGATCGCCACCCGGCCGATAGCGGGAAAACCGGATCAGCAGCCCGTGCCAGGAAGCATCGGACACGCCATCAAGCGGCTGACCTTTCTGAAGAGACAGCTCCTGCGATGCGAGCTGTGGTACACCTTCAAGGCGGAGCAGGATCGTCCGGGTCTTGGGGAGAACGACATTCGGGCCTTCGGTTTTTTCTGGGATGTCCAGGACGGTGAAAAACGATACTTCCCAGGCGTTCGATACCTGAACGCAGCAGGCGGGACCATGCAGCAGCGGTGGCAGATATTCAGAGCCACGGAGGGCAGTGACGAGGACTGGGGGGGCATGGGACAGAGTGCACCCGGAGCGGACCCAGAGGAAACAGCAGGGGGAAACAGGGTCTATCTTCGCAGGGGAATCGACTCCCAATGGCTTGGCAAGCGTTACCCCGATGGCGGCGGCGACGGATTCATGGATGTTCCGGACGGACACCAGAAGCTGGTCTACAACGAAACCATCGACAAAATCAACTGGCACTACTTATCCCTCACGGTGGACCTGGCCAAAAGGGAATACGTAGAGCTGCGGTCGGTGAACCGGGTCTTCGATTTAAGGGGCATTCAGCCCACTATCGTCGATCCGTATCCCCGGATCGACTACCTGCTCAACCCGGTTCTTTGGATAGAGGCGGGTTCTAACCGCCGTGTCTTTCTCTACGTCGATTCCATCGTCAACTCGACCGGGAAGGGGGACGAGAGATGAGAAACTTCTATACCGTGGTACTGGAACGTATGAAGAGGTACTCCCAGGATTTCGACACCGAACCCTACGAGTGCGGCTGGGCCAGCGAAGCGATGTTTTTTATCAGGATCCACGAGCTCAACGACAAGGAAGTCATCCTGAATTCCCGGGTTCAGGTTTCTGTAGACGGCATCCAATGGATCGACGAGGGAACGGCCTTCCCGCCCATGAAGAGGGAGGGTGACTCTTTTATAAAGGTAACCCACTTTGGCGGATGGCTGAGACTGCGTAACGAGGTGGGCGGCAACAACCCGGATGTCAAGCTCACGATCCACCTGGTGCTCAAGGAGTAGATATCAAGCCAACACGTTTCGAGCATTCAGCGCGCCTCGAACACGTCGCCCTGAGTATCGCTGATCTGGAACGCTCTCTGGCCTTTTACCGAGACATTATGGGACTCGAGCTGGTGCGGATCATCGACTGTCCCCCCGAAATGGGTCTGGGAGAAGTGGTGGGCATGCCCGGCTGCAGGGCCCGCATCGCCCACCTCCAATCCGGTACGGCAATGCTGGAGCTCTTCGAATACCAGGAGCCCCGGGGCAAACCGCTTTCCTCCGAGAGAAAACAGGCGGATCATGGATTGATCCATATAGGGTTTGCCTCGAATGACGTTCGCTCCGACCATGCCCGTCTCAAGGATAAGGGAGTGCGCTTTTTCGGCGAACCCGTGGAGTTCCGTCCCGGCGTCTGGATCGTGTATTTCTACGGACCCGACGGAGAGGTATGCGAGCTGAGGGAGACACCATGAGACAGACACCATGAAGAAGAAACCATTAGCCCCGGACTTCGATTGGCAGAATTGGAAGTCCGAGCCGGGAGATCTTGCGGCCCTGGGACCACAGCTCGCTTCGAGGATCCTCTTCGAGATCTATCTGATCAACAAGTTCGAAAATACCGTGCTGCAGCTGAAAAACGAGGACTGCGTTTGGGGACCCGTGCATTCGAGTGTCGGACAGGAAGCAGCAGCGGCTGCATCCATAGCAGCTCTCCGCAGGGGAGACAGGATCTTCGGCACCCATCGTGCCCACCATCAGTTTCTGGCCAAGGCCCTGGAATATGTACTGGAGGATTCGTGGAATCCCGTGACGGACGACTTTCCGGAAGAGGCGCAGGAGGTTGTTAATCGCACGTTGGCCGAAATCATGGGGCTGGCACCGGGGTACTGCGGCGGGAGAGGCGGTTCGATGCACCTGAGGTTCGCCGAGGCGGGTATCCTCGGGACCAGCGCCATTGTCGGCGGTGGTATTCCTGTGGCTACCGGAGCCGCCTATGCAGAAAAGTATAAAAAAAGCGGCAACATTGTTGTCTGCTTCTTCGGAGACGGCGCAGTCAATCAGGGATCGTTTCACGAGGCGTGCAACCTGGCCGGTCTTTGGCAGCTCCCCATTATCTATGTGATCGAGAACAACCTGTACGCCGTCGCAACGCGATCCGACAAAGCAAGTGCGGTTGAGCGGCTTTCCATCAGAGCCGGCGGCTATAAGATGAACGGCCGCATCGTGGACGGCAACGACGTAGCGGCCGTGTATGGGGTTGTCAGAGATGCAACCCGGGAGGTACGAGAGGGCGGTGCCCCCTACCTTATCGAGGTCAGATGTTACAGGAGGTACCATCACGCCGGAGATCAACCCGGAAGCGCCTATGGCTACCGCGACAGAGAGGAAGAAGCGCGGATGCTCGAAAGGGACGCCGTAAGGACTTTTCCAGAGGCAATGATCGGCGCTGGCCTCGTCTCCAGGCGCGATGTGGAAAGGGTATCGGCCTTGGCTCGGGACAGGGTTTCCGAAGCCGTCGAATACTGCACCTCCGGTGGTGAGCAACCCAGGGTAAGAGAAGAGCTGTGGCCCGAACCCCAGACCGCCCTTGTGGGCCTGCGAAGCAGCGGTGCGGAGCTCGAGGTATTGCACTACAGTGAGAGAGACGATTTCCCGGAGCTCGAGCACGCTGTCTATTCTGACACCATAGCCGCTGTCACAGGCAGGTGGCTGGAAAAGGACGAGCGGGTTTTTATTCTTGGGGAGGAGGTGGCAAACTTCGCAGGAGGCGCGTACGGCGCTACGAAGGGGCTAACCGATAAGTTTTCCGAGCGGATCGTGAATACACCGATCTCCGAGGCCGGATTCACGGGGCTGGCCGGCGGAGCCGCCGTGTCAGGTCTGCTGCCAATCGTTGAGATCATGTTTCCGGACTTCACCCTGGTGGCGGCGGATCAGATTTTCAACCAGATCGGCAAGGCCCGCTACATGTACGGAGGCATGACGGATGTTCCCCTCGTGGCCAGAACACGCATTGCCGCCGGCTGTGGGTACGGTGCCCAGCATTCTATGGACCCCGTGGGTCTCTTCTCCCTCTTCCCGGGCTGGCGGATCGTTGCGCCCGGGAACTCCTTTGACTACATCGGCCTGTTCAACACGGCCATGCGCAGTCGTGACCCGGTTCTCGTGATCGAGCACCACTCCCTCTACGGGCAGAGCTTTCCCATTCCCAAGGGTGATTTGGATTTCCATATACCCTTTGGAAAGGCGCGCGTGGCAGCCGAGGGCCAGGATATCACGATGATCGCCTACAGCTCCCTAACGGGACGCCTTACCAACCTCCTGGAAGAACTAATGTCTCGGGGCGTATCCCCGGAGATCATCGATCTGCGAACGGTCGATCTTCCGGGTATCGATTATGAGCGCATCGGGAAGTCGGTAAAAAAGACCGGGGCTGTCGTGGTAGTGGAGGAGGCCCCCCCCAGCCAGGGCATTGGCCACCATATCGTGTCCGAGATCACAAAGCGTTTTTACGACTGGTTGGATGGTCCCCCGGGATGTATCAACTCTCTCGACGTACCCAGTCCAGTATCACGTATCCTGGAGAGGGCCGTGAACCTGAGTGATAAAAGAATCCTTCAGGTTACGGAGGCCATAGCAAAAAGAAAATGGCTTTAGGGGAGGGCAAAATCATGAATAAGATGGCGCGTCTGGACGAAGTACTTAAAAATGTACAGCTCTTCGCACCGCTCGATCAGCAGTGTCTCACGATACTCAAGGAGAAGATGAAGCTCATCTCACTCAAAACCGATGAGGTTCTCTGCTCCGAAGGCGACGCGGGAGACCGTATGTATATAGTTGACACGGGGGAGTTGCGGGTTATCAAAACGGGAAAAACGGGGAATCCGATCGAGATCGCCCGACTGCGTCCCGGCGAAGCGGCGGGCATGATGAGCCTCTTCGAAAAGGAGCCACGGTCCGCCACTCTTCAGGCGGCGGACAGGGTGGAGCTCTGGGAGATCGATCAGAAGACCTTTCAGCATCTCCTCGACACCCAGCCGGACCTTTCGAAGGCCCTCCTGGGTATTTTAAGCCAGCGGCTGCGCAGGGAAACCAAGATCGTAGCGGAGCTGGCGTCCCACGATGAGGACAATCGCCTCAAGGTCGCCATATTCGACTCGAAACCCTATACCGAGAATATCTTCCTGAGCCGCAACGAGGAAAGATTTGCCCTCAAGTTTTTCGAGTCACGGCTCAACAGGGATACCGTTGCCATGGCGTCGGGATTCAGAGTCGTTTGCCCCTTCGTCAACGACCAGATCGACTCTAAAGCAGTTGAGGAGCTCGCCAGGTTGGGCGTTCACCTGATCGCCCTCCGCTGCGCCGGCTACAACAACGTCGACCTCGCTGCGTGTCGAGAACACAACATCAGCGTTGCCCGGGTGCCTGCCTACTCTCCCTACGCGGTAGCAGAGCACGCCATTGCCCTGATAATGGCCCTTAATCGTCACACAGCCAGAGCTCACAATCGCGTAAGGGAAGGCAACTTCTCTCTCACAGGCCTCGTGGGTTTCGATATGCACAAAAAAAATGTCGGCATATTCGGGACCGGAAAGATCGGGAAGTGCACGATCGATATCCTGCTGGGTTTTGGGTGTGAGATTCTGGCGTTCAGCCGCCCGGTTGATAAGCAGCTCGCACGACGCAGGGGAGTCACCTACGTAGAGTTCGACGAGCTCCTGGCGAAATCGCATATCATCAGCCTGCACGCTCCTCTCACGCCACAGACCCATCACATCATAAACGCGAAATCCATCAATAAGATGAAACCGGGAGTGATGTTGATCAACACCAGCCGGGGCGGTCTCATGGATACACAGGCTCTGATAAAGGGGCTGCTAAGCGGTCAGATAGGCAGTGCGGGTCTGGACGTGTACGAAGAGGAGGGTGAGTATTTTTTTGAAGACTTCTCGGACACTGTCATAGCCGACGAGACTCTGGCACGGCTGACGACATTCAACAATGTCATCATTACGAGCCACATGGCCTTTCTGACCCGTGAGGCCCTTGCCAACATCGCCGATACCACCTTCGATAACATAACGGAGTACGAAAGCGGGAAGCGGGGCCAAGAGTTGACCAATGCCGTCGCCGCTCCGGCTAAGTGAAACAGGTCCGTTTAAGTGAAACAGGGGCGGCTAAGTAATAGTAATTACTCTGCATGAAAAGCCCAATACCTGCTATAGTAGCGGAACGTCCCCTGAAGAGCACCTTATTCGTGGGACGATGATCCTGGTAGACCGCGGAGCACACACAAGGAGAACGTAGGATGGATCTTTTCGAGGCAGTTGAAATAAGGGCCAGCGTAAGGGCCTTTCACAGACAGCCAATAAACGATGTATCGCTGATAAAAATTCTCGACGCAGGCAGAAGAGCTCCCTCGGGTTACAATCTGCAGCCCTGGGAATTCATCGTCGTACGGGACAGAGAGATTCTTACCAAGCTGGGCAAAGTGCAGAGCTGCATCTCCCAGGCCGAGGTGGCCATCGGGGTCGTGGTCGATGAAAAATCCACAAAATACTGGAAGGAGGACGCAGCCGCCGCCATCGAGAATATGCTTTTGGCGATCGTGGCTCTTGGGTATGTCTCCCTCTGGGTCGAGGGATATGTTCTGATGAACGAATCCTACGGGAAAGAGGTTTTGGGTGTTCCCAGGGATCTTCGACTGCTGGCGATCTTACCTATAGGACGGCCCGTTAGCAAATCGACTCAGTCCAGGAAGAAACCCCTCGGGGAGATCACCCACCTGAACCGATACGGCACGGCCTGGCGACCAAAGGCGTGAGCCTGTCGGATCATACACCGATTGAAACGCCGATTACAGATCATACAGAAATAGGAGACTGCAATGAGAGTTATCTGTCTATTATGTGACAGCCTGAACAGGCACTTCCTGAAGACCTACGGAAGCGGTTTGGCCGAAACCCCTAACATCGACTGGCTCGCCTCAAAGGCTCACGTCTTCGATCGGCACTTCTCCGGTTCGCTTCCCACCATGCCCACCCGGCGCGAGCTCTGGACCGGCAACTACGAGTTCCTGTGGCGTCCATGGGGCGCTCTGGAGCCCTGGGATCGTGACTTGCCGAGCATTTTACGCGATTCCGGGATCCTGACGATGCTCATCACCGACTCCTATCATCTCTTCGAACGAGGCAGCGGCAACTATCATGTTGATTTCGAGGGGTGGGAGTTCTTCCGGGGATTCGAAAACGATCCCTGGGTTACAGAGCCAACCGAAGCTCCGGAGTTCAAGGGGCAACTCAAGGACCGCTACGTGCGAAACATGCTGCGCATGGAGAAAGAAGAGGACCTGCCTCCCGTCAAAACCCTCCGCTGCGTCGAAAGGTGGCTGCGGCGAAACAACACGCGGGAGAACTTTTTTCTCATGATCGATGAGTTTGCTCCCCACGAGCCCTTCAACACCCCGGACTATCTCGTAAAAAAATACGATCCCGATTACAAGGGTCCCCTGCTCTTCTGGCCGAAATACGGCAAGGACATGCACGATGAGAGAGAGCTCCAACACCTCCGGGCGACCTACGCGGCCCACGTCACCCTGGTAGACAAGTACATCGGCCATGTCTTCGAGACTATGTCCGATCTGGATATGTGGAAGGATACGGCCTTTATCCTGATGACGGATCACGGGCACTTTCTCGGAGATCACGGCTTTACCGGGAAACCCCAGTGCCCCCAGTACGACACCCTGGCCCACATCCCGCTCATGATCTACGTACCGGGATTGGACGGTAACGCTACTCGCGTGGATGCGCTGACGGCAAACATCGATCTCTTTCCCACCATCCTGGAGCTCTTTGGACGCAAACCGGAGGTCCCCGTGCATGGACGCACTCTGCTTCCCGTTATGAAGGGCGAAGCGAATCAGGTGCGGGACTGGAACCTCTACGGCTACTTCGGGAGGTTTGTCAACATAACCGACGGGCATCGAACCTACTTCAGAGCGCCGAGGCAAGACAACGGCGAGCTCAACGTCTACTCCCTCAGGTGGGAGTTTCCCAAACGGTACTGCCCAACGGGCCTGAACGACACCCTGGAGTTGGGACGATTCATGAGGGACGTACCCATAGCGGTAGGCAAGCTGCGGATCGACGCGAGAGAAGTCCTCGAGGGAACTTTTGAGGTGTGCAACCATCTCTACGATCTGGATGAGGACCCGGGGCAGGAGAAAAACTTGGCCGGCACCGACCAGGAAAACTCGTACGTGGATCTGCTCAAAGAGGCTCTCGAGACGGTTGATTGCCCGCAGGAGCAGTACCGGCGATTGGAACTGTAGCCGGGCCGCAGAACATGCGGGAAATTTTAAAATGGAAACAACAATCAGAGTAGCTGACAAAAAAGATATTGAAGAGCTCAGGGATTTATATCAACAGCTTGTGGAACATGAGTATTCTTTGGATCTCCCCTACAAAGACATGCTTAAGCCGTTCAGTGATCGATTGAATGATATGATAACCCGCCTTGATAATCTCGGGACAGATAAAGATACATGGTTCGTTGCGTGTGTTGAGAACAAACCCATTGGCTGCATTCGCGTGAGAAAAGTAACACCGTTTTCACTCGATCGAGAAGCAGCTGAAATATTGGATGTAATCGTTGACAAGAATTTTCGAAACAGAGACGTGGGCAACCGATTGATGCTCCGCGCCTTCCAATGGGCAAAGGATAACAATCTTTCGGGCGCGATGCTAGGGGTCATGGAACACAATTATGGGGCGCGTAAATTTTATGAAAAACTTGGCATGTACACTACTGGCAGGACCTTGGTAAAAGATTTTTAAATAATCAGCACAATCGACAGGCAAAATAGAGATGTCTGACAAAGCGATTCAGCGGCATCTGCTGCTGGAAAGGTGGACAGCCGGCGGGGGTGTTGTCATGGTTCACGAGCATGGTGGAACCATGTGGACCCGGAGCGATCCTGGCAGGATGAAAGAGCTATACGAAGCGGTCGATGAAAGAATCATACCGGTACAAAAGCTCTTGAAGGCCATGGTGGACAACGGATATGATGGGTTCATCTCTCGAT
>SDBV01001270.1_pt1 | contig 38076 bp, 38 predicted proteins | sample 2277081 | NCBI WGS metagenome assembly SDBV01 (sample SAMN10402039, study PRJNA504765) | marine sediment metagenome | isolation source: marine sediment core GS10_PC15, 223 cmbsf | place: Arctic Ocean: Southern Knipovich Ridge | collected 2010 | reverse complement strand
GAGTCTTCCCTTTGACTTTTGTTTTTGCGATCTCCTTTCGGATTGCCTTAATAGCGGGTGCCGGAAGTGTTAATGCTTTTTTTATGTGGACGAGAGCCATTTCAAAATCCGCTTCATCCAGCCCTGCCAGCACCTCCTTAACCGGCCCTAGCTCCCCCGCCAAGGCCAGCGGGTCCAACTTCTTACCGGCCAGCTTGTCGATTTTGACCCGGATCAAATCCAAGGGTTCCCGTCGCGCCTGTTTTCCGACCTCCCGCTTCAAACTTTGGACTTCAGCCGACATGGTCATCCCTCCTACTCGCTGTCACGATTTTCAACACATGACGCCAGCCACGCGTTAATCTCATGCTCCAACCAACCCACCGCACGATTTCCAAGATTGATTGGTCTTGGAAATGTGCCTTCTTTAATACGCTGATATATGGTTGACCGCGATAGGCCTACTCGGCCCTCAACCGTCTTTCGCCGGAGAATAGTAATTATCAATTGGGATTTATCCGCCATAGTAACACCTCCTGAGTTGACAATAGAATTTGTTGGACTATGGCCGATAATAAGGCAAAAAAAACCTCTTGTCTTGGTGGGTAAGTTACGAAAACTATCCCATGAATTTAAGGGGAATAGGTGGGTAAATAAATGAGTAATTATAGGGGGGATGGAATCAGTGGTTGTATAAAAATCAAATCATAACAGAATGTTAATTGGTGGATGGATTCTTATTTTAGTTATCATTAGCCAGGTGTTTTTGGCACGCCTCCTTTGGGAATCCAATTAGAAATTTTAGCTATTTCCCCAATACCATGCTTGTTAAGTATTCCATCACCTTTGATAAGTCCGAATTGACTTGCATTTTTGCGAAGCCACCCGATCAAAGCTTGCTTAACAGTTTTCCTAACAATAAGCTCCGGGTCAGCGCTGACTGCCTGCCATGACCTAATAGCGGCGGATAGCTTGGGGGAATAGTGTTTGTGATTTGGATCAAGATACTCTTGTGTTTCTGTAGTTTGAGGAAAAAAGAAGCCCTGCTTAACACCGCGGGATTTGAGCCAAACCTTTAAATCCTCTACGCGCACGGTTGACAAATCCCAAGAGGGCATTTTATGGTAAATAAATTCAGGATGTTTTGGATCGCAGGCTTCTTTTGGCAATTCTTTTTGATCAGAAAATATGTCAACATGTTTGGTGAGGATTATCCCACTTTCCACTTTTTTGTTCAAATATCTCGCAATTGCCTTATGACGAAGAGTTGCAGGAAGCCGATCACCAAGAATTGCATGAGTTATCGCAGTAAACGTTGCAGGAAAATTTTCCGGTCTTTTCTTTTCCGGCCAGCTCATTACATCAGCGAACTCAACAGGATCAACCTCAACCATCAACAAGGCGGCTTGAATAACAGAAAGCTCGTCGCACAATCGCCAAGAATCTATCTTTTCCATTGTTATTCTCCTTCTGCTGTCCTGAATAGTGGCACAACCTTTTCACTGTTCCTTAATGCGTCAAGGTAGTCAGCCCAGGCCTGCATCATCTTTCGCCGTTCCGGGAGGTACTGGGCATAGTTGTATGCCGCCTTAATGCTGTTTCGTTCAGTATGGGCAAGCTGGCGCTCTATGATGTCTGACGGCCATCCCTGCTCGTGCAAGACCGTTGAGGCCATAGCCCTAAAACCATGGCCGGTCATCTCTTCTTTTGTGTAACCCATCCGCCGCAGGGCGGCTAAAACGGTATTTTCACTCATGGGTCGCGAATTTGTTCTGATACTCGGAAAAACATACCGCCCCCGGCCAGTGATGGGTTGTATTTCATAAAGCACCTCTACCGCCTGTTTTGAGAAAGGAACGATATGTGGATCTTTCATCTTCATTTTTTCGGGAGGGATGCGCCACTCAGCATTATCAAGATCGATTTCCGTCCATTCTGCATGGCGCAGCTCTCCCGGCCTGACAAAAACCAACGGAGCCAGACGCAATGCACATTTCGCAACGGGAGTTCCTTCATACCCGTCTATGGCCCGAAGAAGTTCACCAATTTTCTTTGGTTCTGTAATAGTAGCCATACGCCCGTGCCTGACTGGTGCTAAAGCGCCTCGGAGGTCCGCGGAGGAATCTCGCTCTGTCCTGCCTGTGGCTATGGCATAACGAAATACTTGGCCACAGTATTGCTGCGCCCGATGGGCGGTTTCCAGGATCCCACGGCTTTCAATCCTGCGCAGAACGGAAAGAAGTTCAGGCGGAGTGATTTCAGAAATTGGTCGACTGCCGAGCCAAGGAAAAATGTATAGTTCAAATCGACGTATTATTTTTTTGGAGTGGCTTTCTGCCCAACTTTGAGAATGTTTGATGAACCACTCACGTGCCACAGCTTCAAAACTGTTTTCGGTTTGTTCAATCTGTATTGATTTCTGAACTTTCCGAGCCTGACCAGGATCAATTCCATTGGCAATCATCTTCCTGGCATCGTCCCGCTTTTCTCGTGCCTCAACAAGTTTCACATCAGGATAAACGCCAAGCGCAAGCGTTTTGCGTTTTCCCCCAAACCGATAATCTAAACGAAAATATTTCCCTGCCTTTTTAACCAGGACATACAACCCTTTTTCATCGTATAGTTTGTATTGTTTTTCCCTGGGCTTGGCGTTACGAATAGCGGTATCGGTAAGTGGCATGACGGTATCTCCTTCGATAGTTGCATCGATACCGTTATAAATACCGCCATACGGGGCGGGATGTCAATGGTTTTTATAGGAACGTTACGGAATAAAAAAACCCTCTAATCTATTTAAAATTAGAGGGTTAGGATGTTACCGGACATTACCGGATTGTTTTTTGGTGGCGATGCAGGGATTTGAACCCCGGACACTGCGGATATGAGCCGCATGCTCTGACCACCTGAGCTACATCGCCGATCAGAAAAAAATGATGGGCTATTAATTTTAAATCGGTTAAGAACAGACGCGCTTATTATCAGCTGGGAATCCTGCCGTCAAGCGCAAAAGACTATTTTGCCGGGCTCGAGGTTACGACCTCCACGGTAAATTCATCCAGGTTGTCGGGCAGCTTCTCAAAAACAATGATAAAAGGCACGTGCTGACCCGGTTTGATCTTGGTATTGATACCATTTTTTCCAGCCCGAATTGACAGCCGCTTGCCGATATCTGCCATGCTCAACCGGGCGATCTCTTCATCAGCCAATGGATTGCCGCTATAGATGGTCTTTGACTTGACCTTCTTTTTCCCTTTGAGGAACAGTTTTCCATTCACGCTGATAAAGCTTCGGGGCTCAGGATAATCATTTCTGATCTGCCCTGTGATAACGAACCGTTTGCCGTTCTTTTCGGTTCGGACAAACTTGCTTTCAATCTTGAAGGGTGTCATTTTCAGGTTGCCGGGGTCTTGAATCCGTGGTTCACGGAACTCGTTGATGTAAGGAATTTTATCAATATACGGCGCTATTTTATCAATATATGGAACCTCCATCCCCATCCGATCCAGTAAAAGGAAGCCACCGTATCCGGCGCCTCCCAAGAGCGCGATAATCAACACGACCAAAAGGGGTGTGCTAATCGGCTTTTTTCGAATCGGTTTGGATTTGGTATCCAGGCTGAAACCGGGTGCTTCAGCCGTTCTCGCAGGTGCCGGTGGAACGGCCGTAATCGGTATCTGTTCAAAAGCGACTTCGGGTCCTAAATCCGTCTCCTTTTCTGTGGTGACACTCGCCGCCTCTTCTGACGGTGTATCCGCTTCAACAATTTGCGCCGGCTCTTCGTCGTCAAGTTCAAAATCCAAATCCAGCTCGAGTTCTTCACTTTCTTCTTCAGAAACCGGTTTTTCCAAAACCGGGTCGATGGTTTTGTCAAGTGGGTCCGCACCGTCATCCGGCTTGATATCGGATATTATTTCTGTATCCTCTTCACTTTCAAGCTTAAGGTCCAATTCCACCGCTGTTTCGGCCGCTTCAAGCGGCCCTTCCATACCCAGATCAATTTCCATGGGTTGAGAGGTTTCTTCCGGCTCTTTTTCACCGGGGGCCATCGCGTTGGGTCCCTGATCGAGTTCGACTAATTCTTCCAGGTCAGACAGGTCGAAATCCTGTATTTCTTCAATATCGGCATCATCAAATGGTTTTTCCGAAAAAGATTCCGTATCAGATATCGATTCAAATTCAAGATCAGGTCCAAGGCGGTTTTCAGATGCATCAGCGCTTTTTTCCAGACCGTTCTCCAGGCTGAGATCAAGATCAAACCCATCGTCATCTATTTCAATCGAAAGATCTTTATCAGCCTCAAGGATGGTGGATAAATCAAGATCATCATCGTCACCGGGAGGTTTTGTGCCTTCATGCCCCTCCAGATCGAACTGCGGTTCGTCAAGAGAAGACGCCGCATCCTGAAAGGCCTGGGCCACTTGTTTCCCCTCATCTTCCGGGTTCAAGCCCCCCGGTTCATTGGCTCCTTCACCCCCCAGCATATCCGTCAGTTGGATGGTGGGGGCATCAGATGTCTGGGGATAAACGGTAAACAAATGACTGCAATTTGAACATTGTACTTTTGAGCCCTGATCCTTAATGAGTTTTTCATCTAGCGTGAATTTGCTTTTACATTCTTTGCAGGTGATAATCATGCTGGACTCCTCTGGGCTATAATTGTAGCTTGCAGATTTCGGGTAGGTTGCGGTAGCCTTCAGCGTAATCGAGCCCGTAACCGACTAGAAATCCATCTTCAACCTGATAACCGGTATAATCAATATTGATATCGGTTTTTCGCCGCGTGGGTTTATCAAGCAGCGCGCAAATCTTGACCGAGTTGGGGCCTAGTGATTTTAAATAGTCGATCAGATAGGCTGCTGTCAATCCTGTATCCACGATATCCTCGATGATTAAAACATCGCTGCCTTTGATGTTAACCTCGATCCCCTTTTTTAAACAAATTTGTCCGGATGATTCAGTGTTATCTCCGTAGCTTGAAAGCTGAGCAAATTCAATTTTCACCGATTGTTTCATTTTTCTGACAAGATCCGAAAGAAAGATAAAAGCGCCTTTGAGGACAGCGATTAAAACCAAATCTTTTTTTTGTAATCAGATGAAATTTCAAGCGCCAGTCGGCTGACCACTGCTTCAATTTCATGTTTGGTAATAACCGGAACCAATTCCGGCATAATCAGGTTTTGATTTAAATATTTGGTGGAATCATACATTTAAGAGTCAATTACAACCCCGTTTCCGACAATTTTTCAACGAGTGCTTCTTGCTCGTGTGTGAGTTTCTTTGGCATATAAACAGAGATATGAACATACAAATCACCTTTCTTTTTTCCTTTCATAAATGGAAGGCCATGACCGACCAAACGCATTTTGGTCTTGTGCCGGGTTCCGGGCGGGATTGTCAAGTTCCGATCTTTGCCTGTTAATGTCGGAATAGCAACCTGCTTGCCGAGAATGGCCTCGCTAAGCTTGATCTCACGATTCATATGCAGATCATATTCTTCGATTCGGTAAGTGGGATCAGAGATAATTTTGGCCTGGACAAAGAGATCTCCGGGAGGACCGCCGTATCGGCTCTGTTCGCCTTTACCGGCGATCCGAAGTTTTTTCCCTGTAATCATCCCTTTGGGAATTTTGACCGTTAAATTATGGGCCTGACCGCCGTGCTGAAAGGCGATGGATTTGGTCGTACCGGTTACGATTTCCTGTAACGTCAGTGGCAATTCATAAACCAGATTAGATCCCTTCATCTGTTGGGTTTGCTGCGGGTTGGACTGAAAACCGAAAGGAGACCCGGAACCGAATGAAAACCGCTGTCCGCCTCCCCTGCCTGTAAACATGTTGCCGCCACCGAACCCGAATTCCTTGAATATTTCTCCCAAGTCAAACCCTCTAAAAATGTCTTCCTGGGAAAATCGCTGGTGAAATCCGGCAGACCCAAACGTATCGTACTTCTGCCGTTTTGTTTTATCGCTTAAAACCGCATACGCTTCGCTGATTTCTTTAAATCTTTCCTCTGCCCGGGAATCCCCTTTTGCATGATCGGGGTGATATTTCATGGCGAGTTTCCGATACGCCTTTTTGATTTCGCTATCGGAAGCGGTCTTGCTGACATTGAGTATTTTATAATAGTCCAAATCGGCCATGTAGTTCTTGCCTTATAACTGTGATGCGTTTTTTAAGTTGCAGCTTCGTCCCCAGACGCTTTATCAAAACGAAGCGAAAATCCGACCCACCGGGGGAACTCCAACTTTCGATCTGTCAGGGTCTAAAGTAAAGCAGTTTATTGATATATTTATGTTTAATTTAAGGTAAAAGTATCTTTATGTCAAGGTGATCGGTCCATCTATTATGTTTGGCGGTTATGCAAAAAAAGGGCCGCAAGAAGCCTGTTCTTGCAGCCCGTTGAGATCAATTGGCTGAGGGACCAGGATTTGAACCTGGATTAACGGGGCCAGAACCCGTCGTCCTACCATTAGACCATCCCCCAGCAGCCTGCTTAATTGCTTAATATAAAAAAACTACCCGTTGAGTCAAGTCGATTTTGTTCTTTCCTTTATAAGAATATTTATGCCGTGCCCATGACGCTTTCAAGCTGTTTAATAAACTTGAGGGCCCTGTTGAGCCTGAAAAGGACGCGATCTTTTCCCAGCACCTCGATAATTTCAAAAATGCCGGGGCTTGCTGTTTTTCCGGTAAGCGCCACTCGAACCGGCTGGGCGATTTTACCCAATTTCAGCCCGGTTTCGTCCATCACCGCTTTAAAAGCCCTTTCAAGGTCTTTTTCTTCAAATCCATTCAAGGTTTTTAATTGGTGCAAAAGCAGTTTAAGAAATATTTCGGCATTTGGTTTAAGAAATTTTTTAGCCGTCTTTTCATCATATTCAAAATTATCATTTAGATAAAACATCGCACCATCGGCCATCTCTTCAAGCGTCTTGCTTCGCACCGTCAGGGTGCCGACCGCTTTTTCAAGATACCCTGGATTGTCAACCGTACAGTTACGCTTCTTTAAAATCGGCATCAACCATCCAGCCAACTTCCGGACGGAAGTGGCCTTGATGTGGTCCCCATTTAAGGCCAACAGCTTTTCCGGGTTGAAGATGCCCGGAGATTTTCCGATATGGTCGAGGTTGAATTTTTCGATCAGCTCATCTCGTCTGAAAAATTCCTGATCGCCGTAAGACCATCCCAGCCGGACCAGATAATTGATAAAGGCATCCGGCAGGAACCCCAAGTCGCGATACGCCAGCACAGACATGGCACCGTGTCTTTTGCTCAATCGTGAACGATCACTACCCAGTACCATTGGAACATGGCCAAAAACAGGCAAAAGATTCCCCAGCGCCTGATATATTAAAATTTGTTTGGGGGTATTCATCAAATGGTCGTCGCCCCGGATGACCGTGTTAATACCCATGGTAATGTCATCAACGACCACCACAAAATTATATGTCGGGCTCTGGTCGCTTCTTGCGATAATGAAATCGTCAAGCTCATTGTTTTTAAATACCACCTCCCCCTTGACGACATCGTGGATCACCGTGCTTCCGAAAAGTGGTGCCTTGAAACGGATAACCGTATTTTGGCCTTTAGACAACCCTTTGTCTCTACATTTTCCATCGTATTTGGGTTTATTGCCGGAAGCCATTGCATTTTTTCGGATTTTATCCAACCGGGCCGGCGAACAATCGCAATAATAAGCATATTCCGTATCCAATAGTTTGTCGATATGCGCCTTGTAGATGTCTGATCTTTGAGATTGAAAATAAGGCCCTTCATCCCAATCAATTCCCATCCACTCCAGGGCCTCAAAAATACTATCCACTGAAGCCTGTGTGGAGCGGGCTTTATCCGTATCCTCAATTCGAAGGATAAATCTGCCGCCCGTATGCCGGGCATACAGCCAGTTAAAAAGTGCGGTGCGCGCACCGCCTAGATGGAGGTGTCCCGTGGGGCTGGGGGGGAATCGGGTAACGATGATATTTTGATCATTCTTTACATGTACTGTTGACATTGGCTTATCGTTCCATATCTTCTCATAAAATATTTTTTAAAATCGGATAATTACTCATTTAATGATAATTAGCAATAGCAATTAGTAAAAATCCGCTCTATTTTGTTTTTAAATTTATTGTTCTTAGATTTTGTCCGTGGTGGCAACCGGCATTCGGAATCGGTTCATATTATTCTTGAAATAATTTTTTATACCCTATAATACAAATGACATCAATATGTTAGAATGTTTTTGTTTTAATATATAATATCAGGTCGCCTTCAATAGCATATGCATGAATCTGGGACAAGTACAAAAAAAATTTTATTATAATTATTGACAAAACTTTTTATTTCAATTACTAGATGCAAAATTTTTAAAAAGGAATTAAATATAGTATATTTATATTAATTTCATATACTTAGGAGATTACTCATGGCTGTACCAAAACGTAAAACATCCAAATCAAAACGGAATAAACGACGGACGCACCAAAAAGTCACCGGCCCGAATCTCACTACTTGCCCCCAGTGTGGCGAGGCAAAACAACAGCACCATGCCTGCCCCAACTGCGGCACTTACAAGGGGCGGACGGTTATCGAAACCGAAGAATAAACAGACTGAAAAAGGAAAGTGACATCAATGGTTGAGCCCGTTTCCGGAAATTGTACCCCGCAGGAAGGACTGGATGCTACCAGTCGCCAAATGGTTGTTGATATGGTTAGACAACTCAAAAACCGCCTGCTCACCAAAGAAAAAATCCTCGAATTTGACCGGAAGGAAATATTCCCTGAAGACGTGATTCGAGAAATGCTCGGCCCGGATATCGGCCTTCAGCTCCTCTTTGTTCCTGAAGCATACGGAGGCATGGGAGGGGGAGCGCTGGACTGTTGCTTAGTCACCCGGGAAATGTCTAAGATTTGCCTCGGTATCGCCACGGCATTTTTTGCAATTCAACTCGGCTCAGATCCACTGAGAGTCGGTGGAACCGAAGAACAAAAGCAAAAATGGCTGGGTGCTATTTCTAAAGGCGCATGCCTTGTGGCATATGCGGTCACCGAACCCGAAGCGGGCAGCAATGTTGCTTCTTTAAAAACAAAAGCCGAGCCCGTAATGGACGATGACGGCAACATCACCGGATACACGATCAATGGCACCAAACAGTTCATTTCAACCGGCGGCTATGCCGATTTTATCACCCTTTTGGCAAAAACACCTGAAGGGCCCACGTTCTTTGTCATCGACCGGGATACGGAGGGGTTCTCCAAAGGACAGGGCGAAGAAAAACATGGTATTCGCGCTTCGAACACCTCGCCTTTAACCTTTACAGATGTTTTTGTGCCCATCGAAAATCTGATCGGAGGTGTTCCCGGACGCGGACTCAAACAGGCCAACGAGGTATTCGGTTACACCCGTCTGATGGTGGGAGCCATGGCTCTGGGAGGCGGTGAGGCCGCCATGGATATCGTGATCCCCTATGCCAAAGATCGGATTCAATTCGGAACCCCGCTTTCTGAAAAACAGGGGTACACCCACAAACTGGTAATTCCCAATGTCGTGCGGCTGGAAGCAGCAACCGCTTTCATTGAAGAAACAGCCAGGCGGCTGGATTCAGGTGAGAAGGATCTCCAGGTAGAAGGATCCATTGCCAAGCTTTTTGCCACGGAAAGTGCTAACAAAGCCGCGGAAGACGCCATGCAGGCTTTGGGCGGATATGGATACATTAATGAGTTTGAAGTTGAAAAGATCAAGCGGGATGTAAAAATTACATGCATTTATGAAGGTACCAGCGAAATTCAACAAAATATTATCAGCACCTTCCGATGGAAAAAAACGAGAAAAACAAAAGGGGCCTTCTACGCCGATATATCGGCTGAAATGAAAGCGCTTGACGCGACCTTTGTCGATGCCGGATGCCGGTTTTACGCCCTGGCCGCTGATGCGTTAAACAAAGCTATTTCTCTGGTCCATGACCACCGTCTGATCCGGCAACAGTATATCATGTTTGCTCTTGCTGATATGTCCTGCCATGTTGAGATCGGCGCCTCTTTGGCCCGAAAGGCCAAATCGTTCCATGATGCCGGTGATACCGGAGCCGAAAAATTGAAAATTGTATCTAAGCTTTTCGCCGGACAAGTGGCGGAATTGATGGTGTTAAATCTGTTCAAAATTATCCGGGGCTGCGGCCGGTTTGAAGAAAAGGATGTCGCTGAATTTTTAACTGCAGTTTCCCATCACGAACTGACGTTGGGTTTTCAAGATTCCATAGGCGATATGGACGCTTTGGCCGACATCATATTTGAGAGGTGATCATGTCTGAAAAAATTAAAAGGATCGCGGTGGTCACAGGCGGTTCCAGGGGTATCGGGCGGGCGATTTGCCTGGCTTTGGCGACCCCGGATACCGTTGTTCATTTCAATTACTTTTCACCCACAGACCCGGAAGCCGAGAAAGCGGCAGCCGGTGAAACGGAAAAGTGTGTGGCCGACGCCGGAAGCACGGCAATCGGTTACAGTGTAAACGTTGCAGTCGAATCAGAAGTAAAAAATTTTTTAACAACGATTATGGAAAAAAACGGACGCGTGGATGTGTTGGTAAACAACGCCGGAATCACCCGAGATAATTTTCTAATCAGAATGTCTGAAGCGGAGTGGGATTCGGTGATGAATATCAACCTTAAGGGAACATTTCTCTGTACCAAAATCGCGGCCAAAATCATGATGGGCCAGCGGTCCGGACGGATCATTAATATCGCATCCGTTGTGGGTGTCACCGGTAATATCGGCCAGGCTAACTATGCCGCCTCGAAGGCGGGAATTATCGGGCTGACCAAAACCGCGGCAAAAGAACTGGCCTCTCGGGGTATAACCGTCAACGCCGTCGCGCCCGGTTTTATTGAAACCGATATGACGGCAGGGCTGCCTGAAAAGGTGAAAGCCGCGTTTAAGAATCAAATTCCACTGGGCCGTGCTGGAACACCGGAGGATGTAGCCGGTGTCATCGCCTTTCTCGCTTCAGAAAAGGCATCTTATGTGACCGGACAAGTGATCCACGTTAGCGGTGGTATGTACACATGAAAAAGGAGGAAGATAAAAATGTCGATTGAAGATAAAGTTAAAAATATTATTGCTGAAAAATTGAGTGTCGATTTAGCTGACATAGTGCCCGAGGCATCTTTTGTTGATGATTTAGGAGCCGATTCACTCGATCTCGTCGAGTTGATCATGTCCATGGAAGAAGAGTTTGATATTGAGATTTCCGACGAAGATGCTGAAAAAATGCTCACCGTTAAGAATGCATTTGAATATATTGCCGATCATTCTTAATTGAAATTTAACAGATCGATCTGAAAATTGTTTTCCGGTTACCGGTTAGAAGGAGGCGGTTTTGCCTAAACAACGAGTTGTCATCACAGGGCTTGGTCTCATAACGCCATTGGGTATCGGCGTGAATGAGACATGGAATGCACTTTGTGAGGGAAAATCCGGCATCGGTGAAATTACCCGGTTTGATACATCTAAATATCAGACCAAAATTGCCGGTGAAGTGAAAAACTTCAATGCCACGGATTTCATGCCTAAAAAGGATGCCAATCGCTCCACTCCCTTTATTAAGTATGCCATTGCCGCTGCTCGCATGGCAGTCGAAGATGCGGGAATTGTTATTAACGACGCCAATTCTCACCGGGTGGGTGTTTTCACCGGTTGTGGCTTGGGCGGTCTGGCATTCTTGGAAGAAACCAACCATATTATCGAGACCAAGGGGCCCCGGCGGGTGAGCCCGTTCTTCATCCCGATGATGATCGGTAACATGGCTGCCGGTATGATTTCCATTCATTTCAGCGCCAGAGGCCCCAATGCTTCCATGGCAACAGCCTGTGCCGCCGGAACGCATGCTGTGGGCGATTCATTCAAAATCATTCAATCCGGAAGAGCCGACGCCATGATTGCAGGGGGGGTTGAATCTGTTGTCACGCCTACATGTATTGCAGGCTTCAACGCCATGAAAGCACTCTCTACCCGCAATGAAGAACCTGAAAAAGCCTCTCGGCCCTTTGAACGCGATAGAGACGGGTTTGTCGTGGGGGAAGGTTCCGGGATGTTGATTTTAGAATCTCTTGACCACGCAAGAGAAAGAGGCGCTAAAATCTATGCGGAAATGGCCGGATACGGCATGAGCGGTGATGGGTATCACATTTCAGCTCCTGCCCCGGGGGGTGATGGCATGGCGCGTTGTATGGCCGCCGCCATAGAAGATGCCGATATATCAAGTGATCGTATCGGGTATATTAACGCCCATGGGACTTCCACCCAGTTTAACGATCTCTATGAAACAAAAGCAATGAAAACCGTTTTTAAAGAAAAGATCTATTCGATCCCCATAAGCTCCACCAAATCCATGACAGGACACCTGCTGGGGGGAGCCGGTGGAATTGAAACGGTTTTCACGGCCCTGGCCATCCACCGAAAGATTTTGCCTCCCACGGTTAACCTTGATCATCCGGATCCTGAATGTGACCTGGACTATATTCCAAATATTGCTCGAAAGGCGGATGTTGAGTTTGCCATGTCCAATTCATTCGGGTTCGGGGGAACCAACGCAACTGTAGTGTTAAAAAAATATCACGAGTAATCCTGAAAGCTCCCTTACTCCTCAATTATCTTTAAATTTTTTCCCATTCACCATATAATGAGGATAAATTCTACAAATTCGATCATTTCAGATTGTCTTAAGGTTTTTTCCATTGATCTCCCTTCTCCGGATGCCGACGGAACCTATTATATTTTTTTTCCCTTGCGGATGAAAATATGGGGACATATATTAATAGGTTGTACACAGGCTCACTCCTGTGGCGCTTATTTAATGAAAAATATCAACTTATTTTAGCATCCGCCCACGGGCTTCCACCCGCGGTCCTCTGCTATCCTTGATCGGTTAGAAAAAAGATTGTATTGTTCAATTAATCACAACCAAATCGAGAAACAGGGGTAATTTTTTAAATTAGCTGGCGTTTTAAAAAAATTTGATTCTGTTTACCCTTTGGAAAAGTCGATGCCACACCTTTTCCGAAGTTTTTTCACCTTTGGACGTCTTTTCCTATCGACGTGGAGATTTCGCTACCGGGAAAAATAAGGTACCCTCAAGTTTCACTCAAGGGAATAGAACGAAAAAGTCATCATATGGTCAAACCGATCGTATAGAGAACAAAGAAAGGATATCATGAACATTGATAAAAGCTTGATTGTCATCGGATGCGACCACGCTGCATATAGCTTAAAAGAAACCATCAAAAAATTTCTTTCCGAGCAAAACATCCAAGTGAAGGATGTGGGTACCGACGGAAACGCCTCCGTCGATTATCCGGATTTCGGATCAAAAGTAGCGTCTTTGGTATCATCCGGCACATATCATCGTGGCATTTTGATCTGCGGCACCGGTATCGGCATGTCCATGGTTGCCAATCGTTTTCCACAGGTACGGGCTGCGCTCTGCAGTGACATTTTTTCCGCCATCCTGAGTCGACGCCATAATAACGCCAATATTCTGGCTTTGGGTGCTCGGGTTATCGGAGTAGGTCTTGCTCTGGAGATTGTGAAATTCTGGATCGAAACACCTTTTGACGGCGGCCGCCATCAGCTGCGGATCGACAAATTTGACCGATTCGATATACAAGGCAAAAATAAATGACCACCAGCGGTGGTCGGCCCTCATGGGAAACCTACTTCATGGATATTGCGTCCCTGGTCTCTAGGCGGTCAACCTGTTTAAGACGCGCAGTGGGGTCAGCGATTGTCAAAGACAAACGGATTCTTTCAACCGGTTATAACGGCGCCCCGACCGGGATCAGGCATTGTCGGGAAACCGGCTGTATCAGGGAAAAGATGAATCTGCCGTCGGGTGAGCGGCATGAGCTCTGCCGCGGTATCCATGCCGAGCAAAACGCCATTATCCAGGCAGCGCTTCATGGGGTGTCCATTAAAGGCGCCACACTTTTTTGTACCAATCTGCCGTGTATCATCTGCGCTAAAATGATTATCAACGCCGGGATCAAAAAGATCATTCATCGGGACGGATATGCGGACCACATGTCCACTGAAATGTTTGAAGAAGCAGGAGTGCCCGTCATTCAAATCGACAAGAAACCATAGGGGGAGTTTATGAAATGTCCATTTTGTGGTGAGATCGACAACAAAGTCATCGACTCAAGGCTCGGCAAAGATGGAAACGTCATACGCCGGCGCAGAGAGTGTATTCTCTGTAACAGAAGATTTACCACCTATGAGCACATTGAAGAAATTCCGATCATGATTATTAAAAAAGATGGCCGCCGAGAAATTTTTTCAGCGGAAAAAGTCCGTTCCGGCATGAAAAAAGCCTGTCAAAAACGGAACATCAGCATGCATGTCATTGATGAATTTATCGATGATTTGGAACGGGATCTCCGTGAAATAGGAGAGAAAGAGCTGCCTTCCCGAAAAATCGGAGAAAAAGTCATGGCCAAACTTCACGAGTTGGACGAGGTTGCCTATGTTCGGTTCGCATCGGTTTACCGTGAATTTAAAGATGTTAATGATTTTGTTTCAGAATTAAAAACGCTGCTGAGTACGCGTTAATAGTGACCCAAAAAAATCGATACGACCATAATTATTAATATTATTAAACAGTTTGTAGAATACTTTGAAGACCCGCGCTAATGAATGACCATTTTTTCATGAAAATGGCAATTGATCTTGCCAAACAAGGAGTCGGATACACGTCTCCCAACCCCATGGTTGGCGCCGTGGTGGTTAACGACGGCCAAGTGGTCGGAACCGGTTTTCATCAAGCAGCGGGGAAGGCGCATGCGGAGGTCAATGCATTGGACGATGCGGGACCTTCGGCAAAGGGCGCCGAAATGTTTGTGACGCTTGAGCCCTGCAACCATTTTGGGCGGACCGCACCCTGCACCGATAAAATTCTTGGAGCCGGCATTCGCCGCGTGGTTGTTGCCATGGGGGACCCCAATCCCGATGTCAAAGGCCAAGGGGCGTCCCGACTTCAACAGGAAGGAATCGAAGTCGTCGAAGGGATCTGTGAAGATGAAGCCCAAAATCTGAATGAGGCTTATGTAAAATATGTTCTCACTAAGCGCCCATTTGTCATCGCTAAGGTGGCGGCGACTCTGGATGGGCATATTGCTACACATACCGGTGATGCCAAATGGGTCAGCGGACCGTCGTCAAGACGGTGGGTTCATCGTTTGCGTCATGCTGTGGATGCGATTATGGTCGGTGTGAATACCGTTAAAATGGACAATCCTCATCTGACCACCCGAATTGAAAATGAGGAAGGTTCGGATCCGGTTCGAATCATTCTGGACACATCGCTGTCCATACCTGATGATGTGAACATATTGCAGAAAAAATCCGCATCCGGTACCATTTTAGCGGTCGGGGAATCAAACCTGGCAGGTCGACAAACCGCCCAAAAAAAAAAACATCTTGAAGATAAAGGTGTTCGGATTATGGGAGTGCCTTTGCAAAATGGATGGATTGATTTGAATATTCTGATGGACCGGTTAGGCACTATGAAAGTCACGAGCCTGCTTATCGAAGGGGGAAGCCGGTTGATGGGTTCCGCTTTTAAATCAGGCGTCGTCGACAAACTCCTCTTCTTCTACGCTCCCAAAGTCTTTGGGGGAAACGATGGGTACCCGATTTGTGCAGGCCCTGGAGCCACATCCATGAAAGAGTGTATACCGATCACCCGTTTATCGGTGCACCGGTTCGAAAACGACGTGATGATCGAAGGATACGTCGGAGATCAGTATACCCCCAATGGATCATTGGAAGTTTTAGACAAATAATGCTGCTCCTGGTTAAAGGATAAACAAACGATGTTCACAGGAATTGTTGAAGGATTTGGAACCATTACCGGAATTCGACCCACCGGTTCCGGCAGACGGCTTTCATTTGCTGCAGATTTTGTTCTAAACCAGACCAAAATCGGAGACAGTATTTCCGTAAGCGGGGCCTGTTTGACGGTAGTATCCATTTCAGGAATGCGATTCGATGCCGATGTGTCGGCTGAGAGTATTCAAAAAACAACTCTGGGGCGAGCAAAAATCGGTAAGCGGATCAATATCGAGCGCGCGCTTCGTCTATCCGATCGGCTGGACGGACATCTGGTAACCGGTCATGTGGATGGCATCGGCACCATTGCCGATCGAAATTCTGATGGCAGTACCATAAGATTAACGATAAATATCCCAGAGGGTTTGTCGCGATATATTATTGCAAAAGGGTCCGTGGCCGTGGATGGTGTCAGTTTGACCGTCAACAACTGCTTTAAAAACCGTTTTGACTTGAGCATCATCCCCCATACAGCACAGGAAACCACTCTCGGCCAAAGAAAACCCGGGGATGCTGTCAATATTGAAACAGACATGATTGGAAAATATGTGGAACGCTTTATTTCACCTGCAACGGTAGTTGAAGAAAACAGCCGTGCCAAAGCATCTCATATTGATTTAAATTTTTTAGAAAAAACAGGTTTTTTTTAAAACCCGGCCGCTGAATGTACACCCTTTGTAACCGGGTGTTGACGATAAAAAGGAGAAATACAATCCAATGCCGATAATCACGATTGAAAAAGCGATTGAGGATATCCGGGAAGGCAAAATGGTTATCCTCGTGGATGATGAAGACCGGGAAAATGAAGGGGATCTTGTAATCGCAGCTGAAAAAGTAACACCGGAAGCCATTAATTTCATGGCCAAATATGGTCGCGGGTTGATCTGCCTGCCCATGACCAGTGGAAAAGTCGATTCGCTTGACCTCCCGTTGATGGTAAATAATAACACCTCCCGTTTCCAAACCGGATTTACCGTATCCATCGAAGCCAGGTGCGGTGTAACCACCGGCATTTCCGCTCATGACCGCGCCACCACCATTTTAGCCGCTATGGAAGATGATGCAAAACCCACCGATCTCGTGAGACCGGGACATATATTTCCGCTTCGTGCTAAAGACGGCGGGGTTATCGTTCGAGCCGGTCAGACGGAAGGTTCGGTCGACCTGGCCCGCTTAGGCGGGTTGAAACCAGGGGGCGTGATCTGTGAAATTATGGATGAAGATGGAACCATGGCACGAATGCCGGCCTTAAAAACCTTTAGCAAAAAACACGCTATCGGCATTTGTACCGTTGCCGATCTTATCGAATACCGAATGCGAACCGAAGCCTTTGTGCACCGAGCGGCAGAAACAGTGATTCCCACATCTTTTGCCGGTGAGTTCAAAACAATTGTCTTTGAAAACGATGTGGATAATCTGCTTCACATTGCCATGATCAAGGGTGAGATTGACCCTGAAAAGCCGGTTTTAGTCCGGGTTCATTCCGAATGTCTCACCGGTGATATTTTTGGATCCCTGCGGTGCGATTGCGGTGATCAGCTAAAAAAAGCCATGATCATGATGGAGGAGGAAAAGAACGGCGTTCTCCTTTATATTCGCCAGGAAGGACGGGGTATCGGTCTGGTCAATAAACTGAAAGCGTATGCGCTCCAGGATCAGGGAATGGATACGGTTGAAGCCAATCAGAAACTGGGATTTAAACCGGATTTGCGCAATTACGGCCTTGGGGCTCAGATTTTAGCGGATCTGGGTGTTCGAAAAATGAAAATGTTGACCAACAACCCTAAAAAAATCATCGGCCTCGAAGGGTATGGGCTCAGTCTTGTAGAACAAGTGCCCATCGCGATTCCACCCAACGAATATAATCGATGCTATCTGAAATGCAAAGAATTGAAAATGGGGCATCTGCTCAATATTGATGTCAATCCCTAGCCGAAAACCGCACAATGGGGCCGATTGTATATAAAGCACCCGATTGTCCCCCTTGCAGGAAATATAATAAAAACCGAACCGGGAGAAAGACGAATGCCAAAAATTATCGAAGCCAAACTCAATGCCGAAGGAAAAAAATTTGCGCTGGTGGTCAGTCGATTCAATGATTTTATCACCGATAAACTGTTGTCCGGAGCCGTTGATGCGCTAAACCGCAGCGGTGCCGCCGATGATGATATCGACGTGATTAAAGTTCCGGGAGCTTTTGAGATACCGCTGGTTGCTAAAAAGGCTGCTGAAAGGGGCCGCTACGCCGCGATCATCTGTCTTGGCGCGGTGATTCGGGGCGCAACACCTCATTTTGATTATGTGAGCGCAGAGGTCTCGAAGGGAATTGCCATGGTAAGTCTGGAAACCCAGACACCGGTTATCTTCGGCATCGTAACCACCGATACTATTGAGCAGGCCATCGAGCGTGCCGGTACCAAAGCCGGAAATAAAGGGTGGGATGCGGCGATCAATGGGATCGAGATGGCAAATCTTATGGAGGTTATGGATCACAAATCATAATGGGAATGCGACGCCGATCACGAGAGCTTGCCATGCAAGCCCTTTTTTTTATGGATATGAAGCAGGATCTTTCAGATGAAATGTTGGCCTGTTACTGCGGCAATTTTCCGCCATCCAAGCAGTTGTCTCCTTTTTTTAAGGAGTTGGTCACGGGTGTCATTCATGCCAAATCAACAATAGACACCCTGATTGAACGATATTCGAATAACTGGAAACTGAGCCGCATGTCCTGTGTTGACAGAAATGTGATGCGCATTGCCGTTTTTGAGTTACTCTTTTGTAAAGATATTCCCGCAAAAGTCTCCATCAATGAAGCCATTGATGTGGGAAAACGATTCGGGACGGATGAATCAGGCGCTTTTATCAATGGCATTCTCGATAGTATCCAAATCGCACTGGAAAATAGGGATATCGCTATTGAGACCGGAGAGCCGCTCGGCGATGCCGAGACTAAAGGAGGTAATAGTTGATTATTCAGATGCTGACTGTGGGGCCGATTATGGCCAACTGTTTTATTGTTGGATGTGAGGATACTAATAATGCCGTTGTCATCGATCCGGGTGATGAAGCGGACCGTATTTTGTTATCGCTTTCAGAATCTAAGTTAACGGTTAAATATATTATTAATACCCATGGCCATTTTGACCATGTGGGAGGCAATAAACGAGTCAAAGAGGTCACCGGAGCCGATCTTCTGATACATCCCCTGGACGCCTCTATGCTCAATCAACTCTCGGACAACGCATCCAAGTGGGGCATGTTTTCCGAGGATTCGCCACCGCCGGACTGGGAAATTGATGAGGGGGACACCATCGAATTTGGGCAGATCCGGATGAAAGTCATTCACACCCCCGGTCATACTCAGGGAGGGATATCCCTTTTTACGGATGGATATGTTTTTGTCGGCGATACGCTTTTTTCCGGATCCATCGGCCGGACTGATTTTCCGGGAGGGGATCACGAAACCCTCATATCAAGCATTCAGGACAAACTATTCAAGCTCGGCGACGATGTAAAAGTGATGTCAGGACACGGTCCGGAAACCACGATCGACCAGGAAAAACGGCATAATCCCTTTGCCCGGATCAAATAGAAAAGATTAGAAAGCGCCTAACTGGCAGGGTGCAATCTTTACATTCATCGCTTCGCAGGCATTGCTGACGTGCATTTTAGACACGTTCGAAAGAGAGGCAATTTCCCATGCTTTTCGGCACGACAGCCTCCCCTCGGAAACCTGATTTACGATATGCCTTTTAAGGGTTGGATCGACATCTTCTTTTCCGCTGACCACTTTTTTTTCCGGTTGATAGCCAAACAAACCCAATTGGCATTTTATCAGTTTAATCCGGCTTAAATCAGCGGCTATGCCGATCTGGGCGATGGGAGTGTCTGTATCTGCTGATATGGCAAAGGCGATCGCGCAGGACAGTTCTTTATTTTTTGATCGTTCCAGAACTTCTTTTTTGATATTTTCATCAATTTCGGTATCGATACTGTGCTTTTTAGAAAAATCTTTTTTTGAAGATGAACTCATTAAACCTCTCTTTAGGTGCGGGTTTGGCAACCGCTGTAATTTTTAGATCGTTTATTGAAGCAATTTCACCATTCCTTATCAATAAACTATCAAAAGGATCTATTTTTTTCAAGCAAAATAGAGACGCATGCTTAAGACGTTGTTTTTTAATGTTAAATATCCTATGTTAAAGGTTTATAAAGTAAAGAAGTGGTTACTCGGAATAAATAGACGGGTTCATTCATAACATCGGATTTAAATAGTGGCCATCCACTCCAATATAATTAATAATAGTAGTGCCCAATTCAAAAAAAATGCTCAGGTTGTTGCCTGATTATAACCGCACAAAGGGTTACGGTCCCGGCAAAGCAGAACGGAAAGGCGTACATGTTGTACGCCGCAACCGGAAACTCGCTCAAGAACGCCGAACAGAGCAAATAGGGCCATTTATGGATGGACGCTAAATCGTATATGTGATTATTTATGCCATTTCCATTGACTCGAAATAAAACCCGCCGGATCTCTGTCGGCCATGTCATGATCGGAGGCTCCGCTCCGATTGCAGTCCAGTCCATGACCAACACGCAAACCCAGAACGTCACCGCCACCGTTTCACAAATTAAACGACTGGAAGAGGCAGGATGTGAGATTGTGCGGGTCGCTGTGCCGGATCAAGAGGCCGCTGAAGCCATCCAACTGATAAAGAAAGAGATATCGATCCCCCTTATTGCCGACATTCATTTTGATTATCGTTTAGCCATTGCGTCCGCCCGGGCCGGTGCGGACGGATTGAGGCTTAATCCGGGCAATATCGGCAACAGAAAAAAGATTAAAGCCGTTGTCGATGCTGCCGGAAATCACGGCATTCCCATCCGTGTCGGGATCAACTCCGGGTCATTGGAAAAAGATCTGCTGACCAAATACAACGGTGTCACTCCGGAAGGGATGGTTGAAAGTGCCATGCGCCACCTCGATTTATTGGCAAGTATGGATTTTCACAATGTTAAGCTCTCCATAAAAGCTTCCGATGTGTCCCGAACCGTGGCCGCTTATCGGCTTTTGGCTTCAAAGACCGATGTTCCGCTTCATCTGGGTGTTACCGAAGCCGGATCACTCTATTCGGGAATCGTAAAATCCGCATTGGGCATCGGAATGCTTTTGGCGGAAGGTATTGGTGACACCATTCGAGTGTCACTCACACGGGATCCTGTGGAAGAAATTCGGGTTGGGTTTGAAATTTTAAAAGCACTGGGAATTCGTCAACACGGCCCGGAAATTATCTCATGCCCCACCTGCGGCAGGTGCGACATCGATTTGTTTAAGATTGTTGAAGAAGTTGAAAGTCTGCTTCTCACTAAATCGGTTCCCATTAAAATCGCAATCATGGGGTGCGTCGTCAATGGACCGGGGGAAGCAAAGGAGGCGGATATCGGCATTGCCGGTGCGGAAGGCAAGGGGATTCTTTTTCGAAAGGGCAAAGTGATTAAAAAATTTCCCCAGGACAAACTGGCCCAGGTTCTTTTAGAAGAGGTCGAAAAGTATGAAAAATCGTCTCATTCGGACAAATAACGCCTTGATTCGCCAAACCGTTTCTATCTCGAAGTATCCCAATATTTGCATGACTATTGTTTTAAGGAATCATACGAAGCGAGGAATTGAATGACAAAAGCAGCAAAAACAGCGGTTTCACCCACACGAAATCAGGATTATCCAAAATGGTACCAACAAGTCATCAACGCATCTGATCTGGCTGAAAGATCCGCCGTCAGAGGCTGTATGGTCATAAAACCCTGGGGTTTTGCCTTGTGGGAAAATATCATGAGCCGTCTCGATGACATGTTCAAAGAAACAGGGGTCAAGAACGCCTACTTCCCCCTTTTTATCCCGCTCTCCTTTCTTGAAAAAGAGGCCGAGCATGTTGAGGGATTTGCAAAAGAGTGCGCCGTCGTTACCCACCACCGGCTTGAAAAAGGTCCCGACGGTCGCCTCATTCCAGCAGGTGCTTTAGAGGAGCCCCTCGTCGTGCGGCCAACATCTGAAACCATCATCGGTGACTCATTTTCAAAATGGGTATCGAGTTATCGAGATCTCCCGCTTCTGATCAACCAATGGGCAAATGTGGTTCGCTGGGAAATGAGAACACGACTTTTTCTGCGTACCAGTGAATTTTTATGGCAAGAAGGCCATACCGTACACGCCACCGCAGAGGAAGCCGTTGAACGGACGATGCAGATGCTCGATATCTACGCCGATTTTGCCGAAAACGATCTGGGCATACCGGTCATTAAAGGGAAAAAAACCCCGGCTGAAAGATTTCCCGGCGCAGTGGACACCTTTTGCATCGAATCGATGATGCAGGACCGGAAAGCACTTCAGGCGGGCACGTCTCATTTTTTGGGCCAAAATTTTGCAAAAGCGTCTCAAATCACCTTCCAATCCGCCAACGAGAAAGAGGAATATGCATGGACAACCTCCTGGGGCGCCTCCACCAGGCTCATCGGGGGCATCATTATGACCCACGGGGATGACGACGGCATTATTCTCCCCCCGAAAGTCGCATCCGCCCACGTTGTTCTCTTGCCGATTTTCAGAACCCCGGAGGATCGATCGTTAGTCATGTCTTATACAGCTTCTCTGGAAAAGGAGCTCAAAGGTCTGGACTATTGGGGTAAAAAACTTAGGGTAGAGGTGGATGAACGTAACATCGGTGGTGCCAGGGGGTGGGACTGGATTAAAAAGGGGATTCCGCTGCGTGTCGAAATCGGGCCGAGAGATATCGCCCAAAATGCCGTTTTTGTAGGCCGGAGAGACCGAGGACATAAAGAAAAAACGGCCATTAAAAGAGATCAATTTGTCAAAATGATTGTCGAACTTCTTGATGACATCCAACATTCACTATTTGATCGTGCCCGGACATTTATGGATGAAAATACAAAATCCATCGATGATTCGAAGACCTTTTACGACTATTTTACACCTGTAAATGCCGACAGACCGGAAATTCACGGCGGCTTTGCGTTATCTCACTGGTGTGAAGCCGATCGATGTGAATCGAAACTCAAAGCGGATTTGGGCGTCACCATCAGAAGCATTCCTTTTGAAACCGATTCTGATAAGGGGAGCTGTATTTGCTGTGGGCAGCCCAGCCAACAACGCGTTGTTTTTGCAAAAGCATATTAATATCGAATGGGTTGATCATTTCACAGCACTAAAACGGTTCCATCGGAAGCAGTATGATTCGCATTAACGATATTATTGACCAGGTTTTCAGCAACCATCCGGATGTGGATGTCGATCTCATCAATCAGGCTTATGTATACTCTGCCCGGGTACATGACGGTCAAATGCGACTTTCCGGCGAACCTTACTTATCCCACCCCTTGGAAGTCGCCGGCATCCTTGCCGAAATGAGACTCGATGCCGTCAGCATCGCCGCCGGTCTCCTACACGATGTCATTGAGGATACGCACGCCACACCTGAAGAAATTAAAGAAATATTTGGTGAAGAAATCTGTCACATCGTATCCGGTGTGACCAAAATCAGTAGTCTCCCTTTTGGCAGCGCGCAAGCCCGACAAGCCGGAAGCCTCCGAAAAATGATTCTGGCCATGGCCGACGATATCCGGGTCATCCTCATCAAACTGGCTGATCGCCTGCACAATATGAGGACTCTCAAGTATCAAAAAGAAGACAAAAAACGCAAAATCGCTCAAGAAACCCTCGATATATACGCACCTATCTCCGGACGGCTCGGCATCTATAGGATCAAAAAGGAACTGGAAGATATCTCCTTTATGAATCTGAATTATCCGGAGTATTCCAAAATCAAGAGTCGGATCACAAAGGGTAAAGTTGAAAGTGAGAAATATATCCAAACGGTTAAAACCCTCATCCAGAAAAAGATGGTGGAAGCGGGGCTTAAATGTGAAGTGATTGGCCGTTACAAACATTTCTACAGCATCTATGAGAAAATGATGGCCCAGGGGCTGACTTTTGAAGAGGTTTACGACATCATTGCATTTCGGATCATTCTTGACACCATACCCCAGTGTTATGAAGCCCTCGGCATCCTCCACTCTCAATGGAAACCGATCGCAACAAAATTCAAAGACTACATTGGCGTTCCCAAACCCAATATGTATCAAGCCCTTCACACCACGGTAATCGGTCCTTTTGGAGAGCGCGTTGAGATTCAGATTCGAACCTGGGAAATGGACAAGGTTGCAAAATCGGGCATTGCGGCACACTGGAGCTACAAAGAAGGGAAAGCGATCGACGAACACATTCTCAAACGGTTTTCATGGATTCAAAATCTAGTCGAAGATCAGGAAAATTTTAAAGATCCCGACGAGTTTTTAGAAAATGTTCGAATTGATCTCTTCCCTGACGACGTTTATGTATTTACCCCGAATGGAGAAATCAAATCGCTTCCAAAAGGGGCAACCCCGGTTGATTTTGCTTTTTCAATCCATACCGAAGTCGGCAACCAATGTGTCGGAGCTAAGGTCAATGGACTGATGGTTCCGTTAAAATATGAGTTGAAAACCGGAGATATCGTCCAAATTACCACCACAAAAGGACACCAACCGAGCAAGGACTGGTTGAATTTCGTCAAGACCGTTAAAGCCCGTTCCAAGATTCGACAATGGATAAAAGCCCAGGAAAAAGAAAGGAGTCTCACACTGGGTCGGGAAATGTGTGAAAAAGCTTTTAGAAAGGCCCGGTTGAATTTCAACGAGCAAGTAAAAACTGATAAAATGGAACAGGTGGTGAAGGATTTTGGCTATAAGACCATTGATGATCTCATTGCCGGGGTGGGTTACGGAAAAATTACACCGTTGCAAATCGTCAGAAAAATGGAACCCAAGCCTGAAACGGAAACCGAACAAGAATCAATTCTGGCGAAAGTGATCGGCCGGGTCCGAAGGAGAAAACCCAGGGGCGGGGTCATGGTTAAAGGTGTCGATGACATCCTGATCAAATTCGGCAAATGCTGCAGGCCGGTTCCAGGTGATGGCATTACGGGATACATTACCCGCGGCTTTGGTGTAACCGTCCACCGAACGTCATGTGTCAATGCCCTGAAGACCAATCCCGAAAGACAAATCGAGGTGGAATGGAATCAGGAAGCGACCGATACCTATTCGGTTAAAATCCGGGTTCGTTCAAACGATAGAGTCGGTTTACTGGCGGATATCGCTGCCAATATCAGCAAAAATGGAGCCAATATTATTCATGCGCAGACCGAAACCCGTGAAGATAAAATTGTCACTTCATTATTTACCATTTTGGTAAAAGACACCGGTCACTTGAGGCAGGTTCTCAACGATATCAACAAGGTAAAAAGTGTTCAGGAAGTCAAGAGGATAGATCGCTAAGCGACCTTGGTCACACGTCCGGATTTGATACAATTCGTACAAACCGTCATCCGTTTAACTTGTCCCTCATGCAGGGTGCGCACCCTCTGAAGATTTGGATTAAATCGACGTTTGTTGACATTGTGCGCATGACTGATATTGTTTCCTACAAGCGGTTTTTTTCCGCATATTCCACATATTTTAGACATAATTCATTCTCCTGGATCAAATTTAGCTTTCGGTTGGCTGCGCTTGTATATTAATGTGATGCCGTTGTAAAGCCCTTTTATTCAACCCATGAGGTTGTTGGGCGATTGTTTCCAGCATTTTGATTCTAAATCCAAATCTATTTTTCCATCATTAGCGCTTCACTTTTTACAAGATATCGGATGGCCTTCTGATGAACACCCACATCCGGATAGTTATTCAAAATCAACTTAAAGCGGCTTATTGCAGCCGGATAGTGCTTGCCTCTGAAGTAAAACATTCCAACATAGAGATCATGCTGGGCCAAGCTTTTCTGGCTTTTCTTAATATGTGTCTTCGCTTTATTGGAATAGGCGTCTTTTGGAAATTGTTTGACCAGACGGGAAAACGTTTCAATCGCCTTTTTAGCTGTTTCCTGGTCTCTGTCCATGGTATCGATCTGATCGAAATAGCTCCGCCCAATCTGATAAATCACATAGGGAATTGCTTCATTTCGTGGATGAAGGTTTTCAAAATCCTCGTAGCCGAAGATGGCTTCCTCATACTCTTTTAAATGATAGTGAGCATCGGATTTCTTCAATTCGGCCAAAATTGCGTACTTACTGAACGGGTACCAATTTTTCAACTTTTCAAACGCTTCAATACTGCTCTTATATTTCTCTTTCCTGTAAGCCTCCATACCTTCGCTGGCCAATTCGGGTGCGGTTCGTTCATCCTTTGATTGAAAAAAAGAGCACCCGGATAGAAAAATTATCGAACCGATTGCCAAAGCAATTGTGATAATGAAAGATCGTTTCATTTGACAATATTTTCAATATAATGCTCAGCCGACACGGCGGCAATCGCTGCGTCGCCGACCGCGGTTACAATTTGACGCAGGGGGGTATTCCGAACATCACCGGCTGCAAATACCCCGGGAACCGAAGTTTCCATTGTCGCGTTAACCTTAATAAAGCCGAACTCATCCAGATTGAGCTTATCTTCTAAAAATCCGGTGTTGGGTAGAATACCGACCCATATAAAACATCCGCCGACAGGCAATTTTTTTGTAACACCGGTTTTTACATTTTCAATGGTAATCGATTCTACATTGGTCAGGCCGTTGATCCGGGTAACAATTGAATCCCAGATAAATTCAATTTTATTGTTGGAAAATGCGCGTTCCTGTAAAAGGGCTTCGGCCCTGAACTGATCTCTTCGGTGAATAAGATAAACCTTTTTTGCGAACTTGGTTAAAAAGACACTTTCCTGTACGGCTGTATCTCCACCTCCCACGGCAGCGAGAATTTCATCTTTGTAAAACGGGCCGTCGCACGTGGCACAAAAAGACACCCCTTTCCCGTAGAACGTATCTTCCCCCGGGATACCCAATTTTTTGGGAAACGCCCCAGTGGCGATTAAAATCGCGTAGGTTGAAATGGTTCGGTCACGAAGTTTGACTTTTTTAATCGAATGTGAAAAGTCGAGACCCAAAACTTCTTCGCTTTCAATTTTTAAGTTGAACTTATTGACCTGTTCCGTCAGTTTATAAACTAGATCCGGGCCACTAATCCCCTCAGGGTATCCGGGATAGTTTTCAATCCAATCCGTAACCAAAATTTGTCCCCCGGGGACCACTTTCTCCAATAAAACGGCATCAAGCTTGGCGCGGGCAGCATATAGTCCGGCGGCAAGGCCGGCCGGCCCGCCGCCGATTATGACCAGATCAAAATCAACTTTTTGCATGGGAAAAGACTCTAAATAACTTTTTTAAGGGTTTCCTCAAGTTTGGATTTGGCCACCATTCCGGTGACCTGCTCAACAACATTACCTTCTTTAAAAACAATAAGGGTGGGTATTGCCCGGATGCCGTATTTTCCAGGTGTAACGGGGTTGTCATCAACATTACATTTAGTAAATTTAACCTGATCACCGAATGTGTCCGCCAGTTCATCCACCAACGGTGCGATCGCACGGCAGGGACCACACCACGGGGCCCAGAAATCAACTAAAACCGGCTTGTCAGCTTTTATCACCTCGGCTTCAAAATTGCTGTCGTCTATTTCCATAACACCTTTTGCCATCGTAGGATTTCCTTTCTCGATAAAATTGGACTTCACGAACATGAGGAATATAATAATAGGGGATTCTAATGTCAACCGGTCTTTTAATCCGACCTCCCGGATGTGTTTTAGAGAGATGTTTTGTTTGATCGCCCTTGTATTTTTTTTGCCATATCGATAACATAATCGATATTAACAGGTGGGATTACCATTTTAAATCAGTAACAATTTACGGAGGTACCGTGATGAAAAAAACAGAGCACAATTTGTCACTGGCGTTTGCCGCTGAATCAAAGGCGTCTGCCCGAAACGCTGTTTTTGCCATGAAAGCCCAAAAAGACGGTTATCCGCAAATCGCCCATCTCTTTCGAGCTGTCGCCGAAGCCGAATCGGTTCACGCCAGGCGCTTTCTCAGGTTAATGCGGGGAAAGATCGGATCCACGGAAGAAAATATCGAAACCGCTTTTCAACATGAAATCAAAGCCAACGCCGAAGCCTATCCAAAGATGATCCAAGATGCCGCAGAGGAAGGCATGAAAATGATAAAAGAAGCGTTTGTCGAGTCAAGAGATGTGGAAAGTATGCACGCAGATCTATATAAAAATGCATTGAACGACCTTTTATCAGATCAACAAACAGAGTACTATGTCTGCCGGATTTGCGGGTTTGTCTCCAAAGAAACCGCACCGGACCGTTGCCCTGTCTGCGGTGCCGTAAAAGAGAAATTCAAACAGATCGAATAGGTCTTCCGGAACCGATGTGTTTGGGAAACAACTTGATTTAAACCAAATCGGTCTTATCGATATAGGTGTCTCTGCCCATGGCTGTTCATCTGGAGGAACACATGAATCAATCAAACCGTTATGATGTGATCATTTTAGGGACCGGACCCGCCGGTTTGCAGGCCGCCATTCACGCTTCACGAAAAAAAGTGTCCGTTTTGATGTTGGGCAAGGAGAGCAAAAGCAGCCTGTTCCATGCCCATGTGGAAAATTTTTGCTGCATTTTTAAAGTCTCGGGTGAAGAAATGCTTCGAGTCGGCCGTGAACAGGCCTCTCGATTCGGGACCTTTATCCTGGATGAAGATGTCCTAACCATATCTTTTAAAAAATCCATTTATACCGTCATGTCGGAAAGCGGCTCTGTATTCTTCTGCCAGTCGCTGATCATTGCCACAGGAACAGAACGAAACCGTCTGCAAGTGCCCGGTGAAAAGTCCTTGCTGGGCCGCGGTGTCAGTTATTGCGTCGAGTGTGATGCCAATTTTTTCAAAGGTGAGAATGTAGCCGTAGTGGGTGGCGAAAGTGCTGCCGCCGATGGGGTTCTGACCTTGCTTCATGATGCCGGGAGTGTTCATATGGTATTTAAAAAATTGCAGGCGGCTGATGCACTGAAAGAAAAACTGTTTCAAAGCAATGCCGTCCTTCACCCCAATTCATCCGTCAAAGAGATTGTCGGTCAAAACCAGGTTAATGGTATTTTGTTGAATGACGGCTCCAAAATAGATGTTACCGGCGTGTTTATTGAACTCGGGGCCAAAGGGATCATGGAATTGGCAACCACCCTCGGGATCCGACTCGACGATGACATGAAGTATATCCGGACCAACAAGAATATGGAAACCAATGTGGCGGGTATTTTCGCAGCCGGAGATATCTGCGGGCCACCCTGGCAGATGGCCAAGGCGGTAGGGGAAGGCTGTGTGGCCGGAATCGCTGCTGCAAACTATGCAAAAAATATTCATATCGATACATAAGGCTGCAGGTGTCTAAACAGTGAACCAATTGTAATTGTTGCTACTGCAGATGATCCGTCACAATGATGAAAAGCGGTTTGAAGCACCTGTTTTTCTCCAGTTTAAAAGGAAGATATTTGCCGGCATGAATATTTCACATTTTATTTCTACAGGCCCGTAACCCGATCATTTTTCTGTTTCTTTTGGTTTATTTCTCCATCCGGATTGAATTTTTATCACACTTATGGAAGCTGATATGAAAAATTCTCAAGACCCGCCATCGCGAGCACGATACCCGTCCCATCCCCAGGTTGCCGTGGGTGCGGTGGTCATTCACAACAACCGTGCCCTGCTCGTTAAACGGCGCAATTCCCCGTCTAAAGGGATGTGGGCCATACCCGGAGGAAGCGTTGAACTGGGTGAAACTCTTCAAGAAGCAGCTGAACGCGAAATAAAGGAAGAAACAGGGCTGATCATCAAAGCGAAAAATCCCGTACTGACGTTCGATGTGGTGGAGCGGGATAAAAACGGACGTATCTTGTTTCATTACGTTATCGTCGATTTGATGGCCGATTATGTCCGGGGGAAACCCCACCCGGCTGATGACGCTGAAGACGCCCGCTGGTTCTCTGAGACGGATTTAGCTGAAATCAACATCAATCAAAAAACGCATCAGCTGCTCACCCGCCTGTTTAATTCGCAAAAGGTCACCCAAGAAGGGGATGGGTGAAATTAAAAATGGACCGAGATCGCCACCGATGGAATGACAAATACCAGGCCGATAACCATCCAACGAATCCATCACGAATTGTTGAAGCTCATTTTACCCTGGCACGAAAAGGAAAGGCCCTCGACATTGCCACGGGTACCGGCAGAAATGCTCTTTTTTTGGCTGACCATGGGTTTGATGTGGATGCCGTGGACATTTCAGATGTGGGGTTAGCCCGGGTTCCCCGGCGCCATCCAGGTGTCAATCTCATTTGCTCTGATCTGGATACCTTTGAGATCCCGAAAAATCACTATGATCTTATTTTAAATATCCGGTTTTTAAACCGGCGGCTGATGCCCTATATACAAGAGGGCCTGGTGAATGGCGGCCTCCTGATTTTCGAGACCTATGTGGAGGATAAGGGCCATCCGGCCAACCAACCTTCCTGCCGAGACTATCTTTTGCGAAACAATGAGCTTTTACATGCGTTTTTACCCCTTCACATCATCTATTATCAGGAACGGCTGTTTAAAAATAAAAAGGCCGATGAACCCATCGCTTCTTTGATTGCCGTTAAACATCTTTAAAAGCGATTTTTTAATCCTGCCCCACACCTGATTGTAGTACCGAAAATAGCCTCCAACGGTTGAAAGAGAGAGATGTCATTCGAGCGCCGAAGTCTTATCACTGTGATCGATATCGCTCAATGGATCGTATGATATACGGATAAACGGTATCCAGAATGCGGCGATACCCATTTTCAGTGGGATGCAACTGATCCGCCTGGTTGAATTGAGGATTTCCGGCAACCCCCTCCAGAAAAAATGGTATCAAAATAATATCGTGCTTTTTGGCAATGGGTGGGTAAATTCGCATAAAGGCCTGGGTGTACTCCGGGCCCAAACTGGGAAGCATTTGCATCCCCGCCAGGACCACTTTAATCTTATTTTCCTTCAGAATCGCGACCATTTGATCCAGATTTCGAAAAAGAATATTAGGATCGATTCCGCGCAATCCATCGTTGGCCCCGGTTTCCAAAATCACGATATCCGGTTTTAAAGTGGATATGACCCATTTGATTCGAGACAAGGCACCGCTGCTGGTCTCGCCGCTGACACCGGCGTTAATGACCTGAAAGTCGTAACCATCGGCCATGAGCCTGCTTTCCAATTGCGCGGGATAGGTATGTAAATCCGCAACACCCAATCCTTCGGTCAAACTGTCTCCCATGGCAACAATTGTCCCCTCAAAAGAACCACTCCTCTCTTGGGCAACCCGAACCGGTTCTTCCAATGATGGTTCCTGACGGCAGCCGGCAAACAGTAAAAAACAGCCTCCAAAAATCAGGATCAGGGTACTTGCCAAAATGCTTTTACCCCGGTTTTTGGGCGGTGAATAAATCCAGGAATTTTTATATTTCGGCATGATCGATCCTTTTTAATTAGTGCCGATCCAAAGCTTTAAAATAAATAATAGATGCGTCCGATTTAAAAATGCGCAAGATTTTGCCTGATTAAGGTCCCACAAAGGTTTTCGGTGAGCGGTCGTGATGGTCACCGCACGGCAAATCCGTACCAAAACACTCTGCAGAGTAAATACGCTGTTTATGGATGGATACTTATAAGGGCCATCACCTGTTGCTTAGGGTTCGCGCAAAAATAACTGAGCAGAATCGGCGCTTTAATTGGGTTCGGATTTGGCTGATCCGAAAGAGCAAAACCACAGAAATAGCGAGCTATTTCGAGAATTTTGCGAGTGAGGCATCGGCCAAAGATGGGCTGAAGCTAAAATGCTAAAATGTGAAGTTATTTTTTCGTGAACCCTAAGCATCCGGCTGTTCCCTTAAATAGGTCACCGGCTTCTTTGTCAAAATCGACCACGAGGCGGTAAAGCCGATGAAAATCACCAACAAAACAGTGATGAAAATGATTCCGATACAGGATAATATAAATGCACGATAGCTGATATCAAGGATATAGCGGCAAATCATCCATGTGGCTATCTGAGCCATGATGAGCGCCATGACGCTACTGAGCAGTCCGATAGCCAGATTTTCCAAGGTCAACACCTTCAGGACAAATGATCTTGGAGCACCCAGAATCTTGTAGTACACTGATTCAAGAATCCGTTCAGAGCGGGTTGCAAAAACAGCACTTACCAAAATAAGGATGCCGGAAATAATACTTAATATACTGAAAAAATTGATAATTTTTGAAAGTTGTCGCATCAATCGGGCAAATGTTCGGATGGTTGCCGATATGTCGATCACACTGACATTGGGAAATTTTGTAACAATTTTGTTTTGAAGGCGCCCGACTTGGTTTTGGGTTGCTCGAATGGCTGCAAACAACGTCTGGGGCGCCTCGCTTAGGGTTTTGTTTTGAAATACAAAATAGAAAAACGGGCTGAAAGACTCTCTGTCCCGCGATCGGATACTGGCGATTCGCGCTTTTAACGGGACCCCCTGTATCTTAAAAGTAAGGGTGTCGCCCACCTTCATTTCCTTCATGTGTACCACCGTATCCAATATGGACACCTGGGTTTCCGTCCAATCTTTTCGAAACAAAGAATCGCCTGCAATAATCTTTTCGTCAATCAGCAAGTGGGAGCGGTACGTCAGATTGAACATACGCCCTAAATTGTCCTGCCGTTTTTTCTGTTCTTTCTGACGGTTGATCGGTTGCCCGTTTAAGGCCGTAACCCGGGCACGTACAATGGGATAGAATTGCACTTTCCGATTGATGATTTGTGAAAAAGGACCCTTTTGATCGGGTTGGATATCCACAAAAAACAGATTGGGGGAATTGGATGGAAATGATTGAACAAAGGTATAATCCAGATTTTTTTCAATCAGAAAAATGGAAAAAATTACGCACAAAGAAACGGTCAGCGTGATGACAATCGATTGAGTGGCGTTTCCCTGGCGAAACAATCCCCTGACTGCCTGACGAACCAATAACGACTGAACATGCCAACAATTCAACCCCATCAAAACAAAGCGGGTGGTGCCTGCCGACAGAATAATAAGAGCGCCGATGCCCAGAGCAAAATATACCCCGATCCGAACATCCTGCATATGCCAAAACACCAGGGCGAAGATAAAGCACAAGAGCATCGCAGCGGAAACATAATAGGGCCATTTGGTTGGGGAGCTTACCGGCTCTCTGCGAAAAATCATCACCGGACGCATGTCTTTGAGCCCATAGAGGGGTAAAAAAGCAAACACCCCAACCACCAGCAGACCCAGTATCACACTTTCAAATAGACCGACCCATGAAACGCCCAGTTGCAGGTTATCCGGCAGATATGATGCCAAAAGCCGTGCCAATCCATTTTGAAGAGCATAACCGGCCACCAGTCCCACAAAGATGCCGATCATACCCATGATCATCAACATCATCATAAAATGGCGTGTGATATAGCGATTAGTGGCACCGACGGCTTTCATAATGGCGATGGTATGCTGTTTTTCTCGCAAAAAGGCCCTTAAAGTGCTCTGAATCCCGAACCCGGCGACAACCAAAATAAAAATGCCCAACAGTTTGAGAAAGAAAAGAAAGTTATCCAGAAATCGCTTTACACCCGAAGGGGCCGTCCGAAATGTCTCTATGCTCTCCCTGTCCGGAACCGCCGATTTTTTCAATTCTGCTGCCAGTGCCGCAAGTCGGGTGTCATCCGCCACTTTGATCAGGTGAACCCGGTGGATCCGGCTGCCTGTTTTTATAAGTGCAATGGCTGACAGGTCTGATGCGGATATAAAAACGCGGGGGCCGAAAGATAAAAGATTCACGGGACGGTCCGGTTCGGATATAACAACACCCTGAATGGTCAAAGTCGTATAACCTACCTTTAATGGGTCCCCGACGCGGATGCCCAGGCGATCCAGCAAAGATTGCTCTACAACGACGTTCCCACGGGTTAGTACGTCGTTAAACGGTTTCCCGGAACGGAGAAGGACTTGGCCATAAAAAGGATATCCTTTTTCGACTACTTTCAAACTGGCCAACACGGAAGATTGATCGTCTACCGTTCGCACCACACTGTAAAAACGATGGTAGCGCGTCCTTTGGATCTGATTTTGACGGACCAAACCGGAAATGGTGTTTTCTAAAGCAGGTGAAATGGATTCATGTTGTGATCGGATGATGATATCCGCGGCGTGCAGCTTTCTGGCATCAATGAGCAATGACCGATTGACACTTTTTGAAAACCCATTGAGCGCGGTCAGCGTGATTAAGGATAAAGCGACGCAAAGAACAAACAATATGGCCTGCTTGGAAGAGTGTGTCAGTTGTCTCAGGATGAAATTGTGGCGCATAATGCCCTTTTGTCAATCGGAAAGCCGGCCATCAGTCAAAACCAGAACACGGTCTGCGGCCTTGGCAATCTCGGGATTATGAGTCACCAAAATCAAGGTGGCCCCCTGATCATTTTTCAAATCGATCAGCTGAGACAGCACAATTTTACCATTTTCCGAATCCAGGTTACCGGTAGGTTCATCGGCAAACAGCAGTTTGGGATGGTTGATCATGGCCCGGCAGAGAGCAATCCGTTGTTTTTCACCTCCGGACAGCTGACTCGGCAGGTTGTCGGAACGACTTTCCAACCCGACACGTTGCAGCAACTGATCGGCTTTATCTGCTGCGTGGGCGTCACCTTTCAACTCGGCCGGGAACATGATATTCTCTTTGGCGGTCATTGAGGGCACCAGATGGAAAGATTGGAATACAAACCCGATAATCCGGTTGCGCAACGGCGCCAGCGTGTCTTCTGAAGCGCCTGTGATATTTTGTTGGTCTATAAAGATCCGGCCTGAGCTCGGTTTGTCCAAGCCGGAGAGAAGAGACAAGAGCGTGGTTTTGCCGCTCCCGCTGCTTCCGGTGATGACCACAAATTCATTTGAAGAAACACTCAGCGAGACATCATCCAGCACTTTGATCGATCGCTGATCAATCGTATACGTTTTGGTAATATGATGGGCTTCAAGGATCGCCATATTTTTGGATCTTTCTGAGAACGTTGCAAACCATTTTTATTTGAATAACTTGCGTGACCGGCACAATCGGAACAATAAGAATCTTATGGTACTTGATGGTTTCGAAAAAGGCTGATTTTCCAGTGATCGGAATATCGTCACAACATATAATCAATGAAGATAATAGGCAAATTCAAAATTCAGTCCCTTCCAACTGCATCCCTTTGTGACACCCCTGTTTGGTGGTAGGTCATCCGGCCCCAGGCCAGAAAACAACCCAGACGTGCATCGGATATTTTGATCATAATAAAATCGCTTTATCAAGGTGAATATCCAACTTTTCCGAAACTTTTACATGCGAAATAATCAACAAAACATCTTCATGGAAAAATGATTTATTTATCCTTTATCAATGACCCATGATGATGGAATTAGGGTTCAGAAACTTTTCAATTTTTTTCTTTGACTGTAGTAAAGCGGATGCTCATCCATCCATGGGTACTGTTTAGACCCATTGCCTGCCCTTTAATTAACTTCATTTCAATTACAGACAAAACCGACAAAGTATGACACAGATACCTCTTGATCAAGTATCGGATTTATACTAAATTCAGGTTTGCTTAACCGGTTTCAAAATTGAGTTTTGTATTCTTTTAAATTTAATGTCACTTTAGGTGATCTAAAATTAAATCGCCTAAACCGCTTAATTTTAGGAATTGGAAAATGGATGCCGCTTTATAGGCGCATGATGAGAAGTCAAAATGGTTCTCTATTGATCACAGATTAAAATGGAGGGAGTCAATGAACACAACAAAAAATGAACCACTTGAAAAGGACAGAGCAGAATTTATTTCGAATGGTGTCGGCAGCGTATCCATGCGGTTTATTGAATCCGGTAGCGGGGCGCTTCTAACAGATGTTGATGGGAACACCTGTATCGATTTTGCCGGTGGCATTGGAACAATGAACATCGGCCACAGCCACCCAAAAGTGGTTGCGGCAATCAAATCCCAAGCTGAAAAATTGACCCATACCTGTTTTATGGTGAACCCATATGAACCCGCTGTCACCCTGGCTCAAAAACTCTGTTCCATCACGCCGGGTGATTTCAAAAAAAAGGCGATATTTTTAAACAGCGGGGCCGAAGCGGTGGAAAATGCCGTCAAAATCGCCCGTTACCATACCAAAAGGCCTGCGATCATTGTATTTGAAAATGCATACCACGGTCGAACATTATTGACCATGACCATGACCAGCAAGGTGAAACCGTATAAATTAGGATTTGGGCCATTTGCACCTGAGGTTTATAGAATGCCTTTTGGTGACGTGGTCGGGCCGGAAAAGCTGCATTCATTTTTCGTCCAGCATGTCAACCCGGAAGCAGTTGCCGCGGTGGTTGTTGAACCGATCCAGGGAGAAGGGGGTTTTATCAAGCCTCCGGAAAACTATTTTCAGGAACTGGCAACCATTTGTCGTGACAACGGGATTCTTTTTGTTGTTGATGAAATTCAAAGCGGAATGGGAAGAACCGGAAAAATGTTTGCCATCGAACATTGGAATGTCGTGCCGGACATGCTTTTGACGGCAAAAAGCCTGGCAGCCGGCATGCCTCTTTCAGCGGTGGTTGGAAAAGCCGAAATTATGGACAGCATCCATCCCTGGGGATTGGGTGGTACGTATGTCGGGAATCCCGTAGCGTGCGCCGCTGCCCTGGCAGTACTGGATGTTTACGAAACAGAGGCCATGCTCGAAAAATCCATAGCCCTGGGACAAAAGCTGAAGACCCGATTCGAACAATGGCAGAGCCGGTTTGGGATTGTCGGTGAAATTCGGGGATTGGGTGCGATGCTGGGCATTGAACTCATTCAAGGCGACGCCTCGGAGCCGGCCACTGAAAAAGCCGGAGAACTGGTACAATACTGCAACGAAAATGGGGTTATTATTTTGGCCTGCGGCTGTTATGGCAATATCATCCGTATACTCGCACCGTTTGTCATCACTGACGAACAATTGGAGCAGGGATTTTCCGTCATGGAAGCAGGTTTAGAAAAAATCGATGGATAAGTGATCAGCAGTACCTGAACGAAAACTGTTTTTTTCACCCATATCTGCGTTGGATAAAAACTTGTAACCTTCGGGATACAGGGTGTATGCTTGAGGTTATTATTTTTGTGCGATAATAATCTTTATAATTTTCAAAAGGTATTTTCACCCTGGTCTGTGCGATGAATACCCAAAATCAAGCACCATTCTATACTATACCTGATCTCGAAACTCTCACCCGGGAAATCAGCGCATCCCATGACCGATGTCGGCAATATGGTGTTAACCCGGAACAAACCCGAGACCGCAGCCAGGTTCGGTTAAGTTCCGAGGAGCTGTCTCTGCGCCTTACAGCGAATCGTGATTTTCTGGACATTGCTATCTCCCAAATGGAAGAACTTTATCAGTTTGTAGCCGGAGCAGATTTTGTGGTGAATCTCGCCGACAAAGAGGGATACATCCTTCACATTAACGGCGATCCCCTACTTTTAGAGAAAATGACCGCCCACAAGTGCTGCCCCGGGTACCGGTGGACGGAAAAGGATGTCGGTACCAGCGCCATCAGCCTTTCACTCGCCCGACAGCTGCCGGTTCAAATCAACGATGACGAGCATTATTGTGAGCGTGGATACGGCCATACCTGCTCCGCCTCTCCGGTTTTTGACCCGGAGCGTCAGTTAATCGGAATCATCGCCATGTCCGGTGATGCAAGCCTGGTGCATCCTCATACGCTGGGAATGGTAATCACCGCCGCCAGAGCGATCGAAAACCAACTGCGCATCCAGACCGCATCAAAAGAATTGCGGCTTCACAACCATTACATGAGCGCCCTCATCGAATCCATCGACAGCGGTTTCATGGCAGTCGATCAAAACGGACAAATCAGCCAGATCAACAATCAGGGTCGGCAGATCCTGCAATGGGAAAAACCACTGATAAATACCCCCTTAAGCGCCATCTTCGGCTCCCGCGTTAAAATGGAGCGACTACAGCAACCCGGCTTTGAATTTATGGACCGGGAAGTGTTCATCCGTTCACCCCGTCGCGTGATACAATTACTTGCCATCATAGAGCCTATTTTTGGGGCTTCCAGGACTATAAAAGGCTTTATTGTCATGTTCAATTTTATCTTC
>SDBV01001269.1_pt1 | contig 38080 bp, 21 predicted proteins | sample 2277081 | NCBI WGS metagenome assembly SDBV01 (sample SAMN10402039, study PRJNA504765) | marine sediment metagenome | isolation source: marine sediment core GS10_PC15, 223 cmbsf | place: Arctic Ocean: Southern Knipovich Ridge | collected 2010 | reverse complement strand
TTTTAACAAAATTTATAAAAAAGCACTAAATCCTAATATCTAAATCCTAAACAAATTCTAAATTCAAAAAGCTAATGATCAAAACTTCCGGCTTCGCCGGATTAAAAGGTTATTTTGGCCACCTAGATTAAGAGAAAAACAGAGAAAAAACGCAAAAAAAGGGGAAAAGAAAGCAAAAAAAGGTGGTTTTGGGCTCGATTTAACACTAAAAACACGAAATTTGAAGCGAATAAAGCACGAAATCTATCCCTCCAAATCGTAAATACCTGGGGCATGAATTGCCCTATTTTATCGTAATTCGTACCCGGTACCTTCAGTTTCGCCGTGCCACCCTATTTGTTGACCATCCCTATCATTTGGGATCAGGTTTCGGCGGTGTATATGGAAAGCTGTTCCAGTCAAGCGGCTGAACGATAGTTCCATTGACATATTTCATCATAGGGTGTATATGATCGATCGTTTCACCTCTGGCCGGTAGTAGCATATATTTCCAGTTGGCGCCATCATGTAAAACCCTGCTGCTTTGATACTCACAGTCAATGTATTGTACTGTAAAACGGGGAGGGTTGTCGATTACATGAATATCCAGATATCCGTCAGCTATACCGCCATTTGAAGCAATGCCCGAATCAACGATCAGGGCCTGGTTAGCAACCCGTCGGTCAAGTTCATGGACCCTACGGAAGCGGTGGTCACTTGCACATACGATAAGATCTGTATTTTTCAGCATAAAATCTATTTCGTTCCAATCCCAAACACCCCAATCATTGCGTGCTCTTTGAAACCACCTTTCGTCGTGGCCCAGAAGAACAATAATGTCATACTCAGTTTTGCTGGCACTTAATTCTACGACCTTATTGTACATGAAATCAGCGGACCGTTTGGCGAAGACTGATTCATCTCCTTTATAGATGGCAATAATATGGACCGTAAATTTTCCATGAGTTTCCGTGGCATAATAATCAACATACTGATCATCATAATAGACCCCTCTGGAAAGCACCTTGGAAGGTAATGGTTCGCGAAATTCTACATTTGGTCTATCTTTGAAATTACCCAACAAATCAAATACGACAGCCGCTCGACCCCAAGCTTGCTGAGTTCCTCTTACGCCGCCGATCAATATTTCATTATCGTGGTCCCCGACAACAGGATAAAATTTATTGTGGAAGTAGTTGCCAAGACTACTCATTACATTATCGAACGAATCATTATTGCCATTAAAAAGGTCCCCGTTACCTATGCAGAATTTGCCATTAGCTCTGATCCAATCAAGTGCAGTTCCCGTTACCCCACCGGTTGCCCCTTTGATGTCACTAATAATCGTGAAATTGAACCCGCCGCTGTCTTCAGCCAGAGTGTCCAGTTGCTCAATCGACGTTACATTGACTGTTAGCTGTGGTTTCGGCTTCTGTTTGCCTTGGCTTGCTGAGATCAAACTGCACATCGTCTCGAAGTCACCGGTAAAGTAGGCGCGTTTCAAAGCGTCCTGTTTTTTTTCATCACCGTTAAACTGTTTATAAAGCCTGCGGAAGAGCGTTTCCTTGAGCCAGTAACCGTGGTGATATTTTTCCCAGGTGGACGATGCGACCGCCAGGTCTTCAAGTTCGGCATCGGTCATCCCCGCTCGCCATGCTGCGCGGTACAGCATCTGCGCATCGGCCCAGCTCTGTTTCGCCATCGCCTTGAACGTCTTATGCAATCCCTCCCATTTTTCTTTGGCAGGAACGATCAATTCAGGTTTCTTAAGGCCGTACTCCAGCAGTGAAACTTTAAGATCCACAGTCTGATTACCATCGTAGTCATACGTGATCAAATCCATAAACCCGTCACCGTCGGTATCTTTGTACTGCACGACCTCTTTGACATTCGGTGCAATTTTTGAAGAAGTTGAACGCGGCGCCGAACCGCTGCCAAAATAGCTGCCGTCATCAAACAGCCACACGCCGGTTTCGGCTCCGTAGAGATGCAGTTTGTTGTCCCACTGCCCGATATAGAGCCGGCCTTTACCGCTGAAGTCCTGGTCCCACTCGGCGCGGTCACCCAGCGTATCGGTCTGAACCCCCCGAACTACGCTGTCATTCTTTGTTCCTCGCGGCGGACGGGGCTGATAGGGATCGCCCGGCTTATAAAACTCAACCCGTTCCCAGCGATGATCGTCGCCGTCTTCATCAAAGACAAATTGGCTTTTGTCCCATTTGCCCTTCATCGCTTGATCGAAACACTTGGCATGCGGCATATAGATCAGCTCATCGATCTGACGGTAATTGGTATGCTGGAAATAGGGCAGCACCCACTTGGGAGCTTTTAGTCCCGGATATTTATGCACCCGGTTTCGATAGTCCACACCGGGCCCGTCAAACCCGAGCGACATATCAAAACTAAACTCCTGTCCCTTCTGGCTGTCATTATCCAGATCAATTCCCATTTGAACCGTTCCGGCAAACCCGGAATAGGTATGAATTTCTCCATCCTTTTTGTGGTGGTTCAAATAACGAACCGTCATCTCCGTACAGCCGTCATCGTCAAAATCATAAAATGCAAACGGGTTTTCCCAGTTAAACCGCGCATCTGTAAGCGCCCATGGCGGAAGATGGGTTTTAATAAAAATAGAATTGCCGTTGTAGTCCGGCGAAAAGTTGCTGCCGCCCGTATGCTGCCAGCTGTGGAACCGGAACTTTTTCCAATCGATATAATGGTTCACACCATCGCCGTCGACATCGACAAAATGCATATAATGCGAAGACTCTCCCCACAACTCCTTCTGCGTCGCATTGGGGTTCATCGCCACACACATCAGATCGGCCTGTCCGTCGCCATCGTTATCCACCCAGTTAATATTCATATCAGCCGGGCCGTCATAAGAACCGTCGCCGCCGATATCCACCTGCATCGAATCGCCCACCATATCACCGCGGCGGTCGCTCTTTTTCATATTTCCATTTTCATCGAACCAGCGACATCGCTTGCCGTTCCACCATGCTTCCAGAATATCAGGCTTGCTGTCCCCTGTCACATTATAAAAAAGCACTGCATCTTTATTTCCAGTATCCAACTGTGACTTAAGTAAAGACTTTTCAGCCGCACTAAGCGGAAAAGCCAAATTGACGATCGCCAATGCTGCTAAGACAATTATTCCTGTTTTTATTTTAATCATTATTATAGGCCCCTTTTTTCATCTTGATCTCGAATGCAGTAAATTAACCTGTAAAACCATAATCTTACATTTCCCGTTTAAACGTTTACAAAGCATAATTAAGTCCTTCCAAAGCGAAGATTTTACCAAATTCATCTTGAAATTTCAATGCTTTCCTTTTCCTGCTCTTTCTTCAACTATACTTTAATATTAGTCGTACCGTAAGGACCACGCTGCGGCCTTGAAAGCATTGAATTCGCCTCGGCGTCGTTGATGAACTTTTCCTTTTTCGGATCCCAATACAGTTTTCTCAGAAGCTTCATAGCAATACAGTTTCGTGCAAAGTTGTTTGGGAAAGTTGACTCTTGGGTTGAAAATTGGGGTGTCTTTTTGTTTTTATCCCGAAAGTTCCTGGATGTGGAAACATTTTGGAGTCAACGCAGCAACACAACAGGGAGGGTTTTGTATAAGGCTTGGGTTGCGTCATCTTTCGATTATCATAAGCGTTTTCCTGGCAGGTAAAATATCCCCGGATTCGTCGAAAAAGAATTGGGATATGGAGCGCTGCCATCGGTAGTAAACGATACTTTCATCGGTGTTACCTTTGCCGGAGAATAACGCTCCACATGCCCATCGGTATAGCCGGCGTGCAGTTTAATGTTTAATGTGTCCAAATTGATATTTCCGTCAGAAGCCCGGCGAGACCAAAAAGCTGATGAAGCCTCTGTTCCCTGGGTAACACCGGCTCCATCAAATTTCTCAGAGCTTCCGTATGCTTCGATGCTACCGTAAGTTTTTTTATTTCGCCAGTGTCCAAAACCAAAATAATCACTGATAAGCAACTTGCTTTCACCTCGACCGCCAGCGGAATTCCGCGGACCTGTAAATGGTCGCTCATCAACTCCCAGAAACCCAATATAATTCCAGTAGAAACAATATGTCCCACAAAGCGAATCAGTCGGATAAGATGTATCAGGGTTGTCCCAATCGTCGCCTGCATCCCATGCCGCTTGCAAGTATTCGTATTTTTGGGGGGCACTGGGAGAAAACATAATACTTACATCTTCGATATAGCTGTGCAGGTATGCACTTATAGAACGATGTTTCAATAAAGGACGGCGATAGCAGGCAGTCATCATCGTCGGTTCCTGCCAATGCCAGGTGTTGTTCCCGAATTCCGTCATAGTAGCGGTCGATTCCGGGTATCTGCCATCATTGTCCATTGCAAAACTGCTTACAACAAGCACTATTTGCTTCTGGTTACTCACCCCCATCAGTGTCTTCGCCTGACGTTTTACGCTTCCCAACGCCGGCAACAGAATTCCCATCAAAAGCGATATGATGGAGATCACCACTATAAGTTCGATCAGGGTGAACCCATTGCTCTGCTTAGACCGTACAACAAACTTGTGACATCGACGTACGATAGATTTCTCCTCTGGACGAATAATACATTTTGACTCTAAAGACCAGCATATCTATAAGCGACTCTATTATAATAAGTTACAACATCATTTTCAACTCTTTTTCCGATGCGCATAGAAACATAACCTCGCTTCAAACAGTCTGTTCAAAACGTTGTCTATTTACTAACTATCTGTTCGATCCCGATTTATTAGCGGGATGCGTCTTTTATTATTGAGCCCAGTCGGTTTCCTGCAGCCAGTCCTGTGCAAGAAGAGCAACATCGGCCAAATTTATCATGCCATCACGGCTCAAATCGCCTGGTTGTTCGCTTCCGCTTGTCATCCAATCCTGTGCCTGGTTTGCGAAGTCTGCAAGATTAACAATTCCATCATTGTTTATATCGGCTAAATACATCCAGCCGTGCGGCTGCATAGAAGCCTCAATAGTTCCGCCATAGGCACCCATATTGACACGCAGGTTTATTCCGAAATCATTTTCAGGGTCCCGTGGTACACTCATCAACTCATTGGCTAAAGGCGAACCGGGATTACCTGCATCTATGCACCGGCTGGTATAATCATCATAAGTCCAATCCGGATCGTACTCGCTCAATCGCCAGCCGAGACTTTGCAAGTGATAGTTACCTTCTGCTAATTCCATAGCACCATAATCCCAAAGGCCCCATCGAACAAAGAGGGGGTCAACATCAATATTACCCCAACCCCAATTAACCGTACCATCGCTGTCAACTCCCTGCGAACCATCCTGAATATTGCAATATGAAACATTCAACATTCCTCCGCCGGAGATGCTTACCTGGGGGTCGGCAACATCACCATTATTGTAAATGATGCAATTTTCCAGTGTCATCGAACCGCCGGACCAATCGCCGATCCCAGAATCATTATTGGCTATGGTGCAGTTTCTAATTACACCGTTACATCCAAAGACAACTGGAAATACACCGCACTGAGCAAACGTGGTATTGTCCGTTATCAGGCAGTTACTGATTATTCCATCACAGTCATTTATTACCGTAGCCAGACAGGGACCATTGCCGGTAATAATACAATTGCTGATCGTCGCTTGTGTTCCATTGCCATTAATAGAGCCGGTAAGAGAACTCTGTACCTTAAAGCCTGTAAGTTTGCAATTTGGATCTTCGGTCCCGCTAAAAGATACTCCCTCAGCAATAACAGTATCATTGACTATGTCCCAATCGGCAGAGTCGATACTTGTCAGCGTAATATTCTTGTCAATAGTAACGACCGGTAAAGGGCTGTTCGGGTCAACGTATAAACCCGGCATAACCAAAACTGCATGACCGTCTTTAGCTATATCAATGGCTTCCTGAATCGTATCGAATGGATGGGCAGCGGTTCCGTTTTCGTCGGGGTCGCTTATGAGCGAATCGCCCGGACTGGGATCGCCAACCGCGTCATCATCGACATGTATCTCATGGACGCCCTGGAATTCATAGGCACCGATATCCACGAAATTATTTACAATACGCTGATTACCGTCCATATCGGTTGTAACGGTAACAGCCGAATTATCACCGGCATCAATACATAAAGAATCCGCTGAGAGTCTGAAACTATCGTCTTGCGTACCGGCAATACCATCAACGCCGTTGGGGTCGGCAAACCCAGGATCGACATCAATGTTGCCCACACCCGGCCAGCCGCCCTGAATATTACTGTAACTAACTACCGGAATATCGCCGACTGTCTGAGGTCCGCTATTGCCCCAGAGAATGCAGTTAGTTAATGTTACATTGCATCCGTCAATATCGATTCCGCCCGAGTGATACTCCGCATAGTTTTCACTTAATGTACAGTTGATCATCTCCAGATTACCGCCATCAACTAATATTGCTCCACCATGCTCAGCAGTATTGCCGGTAAATATACAATTGATCATTAACGTTCCTCTTCCATATCCACCGCAGAGACCAAACGCTCCTGCGGCATCACCCGATGCTTTATTCCCCATAAACGTACAACCGATAAGTGTAGGACTGCCGCCGTTATCCATTCCTCCGGAACCATGTGCTCTGTTTTCACGAACTATGCAATTGATTAATGTAGGATCACCGTCTGGATTGACTATACCACCGCCGCGGTTTCTGTTTTGTCGACCATCCAGGTCTGCAGCGCCGCCTCTGATAGTCAGGCCGTCAAGGATCGTACTGGCATCAACTCCACTGTCGAAAGTGACGATATGATAGATATTATCATCATAGTTCGTAAAATCCCCGCCGTCATCACCGTTCAAGTCACCATTGAGGATCGTTTCATAAAGTTTCATGTCCCGTGCATCCGGGTCAGGTTCGCCAAAGCCTGCGTATCCGCCTTCTATCGTAACGCCATTTTTCATTTGAAACGTTAATTCCCGCTCGTCAAGTTCGGGTATACTAACGACACCATCGTTAGGTCGGTATGTCCCTTGTGCCACCCATATCTCATAGCCGTATAAGGCGACGTCCAGTGCATAGGGCAGACTGGTATAAGCATCGGCCCAACTTTGACCGTTATTTGCTCCGGCGGCATCGACATCGACATATATATATGGTGAATCTACGGGGACCATAACTGTAGCGAAGCCGGGATTTATCGTAAGGTCCACTATCAGATTTCCGACAATGCCATCGCCGACTATTTTGCCGGCAGCGATTAAATCGTATATCACAGCTGCATACGTATCAGGAATTGTAAGAACACCGGTGCCAATAATGTCTATAAGCGTGCCATCAAAGTCGCCAATCCACAGGTCCCCACCAAAATTGACGGTACCGCCGGCTTCAACGATCAGATGACCGGTATCGTTGTATCCGACAGATGACCATGTAGCTTTTGTGGTAAGGGTTCCACCGCTCATAATACGAATCACACCACCATCGTTACCATCGCCCTGAACCAGCTGAAAGTCCGAAAACGTACCTGATACCTGACACTCTGCAGCGCCTGGTACATTAAACACGGCTTTTTCAACAGCGTCAGGGAGTCCATTGGTCCAGTTATTTGCATCGCCCCAGTCACCCGCGGCCGGCGGAAATATCCCATTTGCAGCGGGGTTCCAAACTGTGGTAGCGGAAGCTGCACCAACAAAACTTACAAACATTAATAATACAATTAATTTCTTCACTCTTTACTTCTCTCCAAAAAAATTCCGATCAGTGCAGTGCAAAAATTTGTTACCAGCAGAGCGACTGGATGTCAAGACCGCAGGTCAGCCATTCGGAAACAAAGACAGCAAGGTCGGTTAAGTCTATTCTGCAATCATCGTTGGTATCCATAGTTGGCGGGTCCACACATACCGGCACAACAGCTGTAACGGTGGTGAAGCCCGGATTCGTCGTAGTGTCTGTTTGCACAGCTCCGGGAATGCCATTACCGAGTATTAGCCCATTAGCGGCATAAGCGGCTATCACAGCTTCAAAATCACCCGGAAGGGTAACCATACCGTCTCCGCTAATGTCAAGAGTCGATCCACAGCGAATCGAGTCCAAACCGTGATGAAATTGCTCCAGATTCAGAATACCGCCGGGGAGGACATTTACTTCTCCATATCCGCAAAACCAGCCAATGCCGAGCATTCCTGCGACGTTGACAGTTCCGCTGATATCCAGGATACCGTATGCCCCGGTCATCGCTCCAACCCACAGGTCCCCACCAAAGCTGGCAGTACCGCCGGCTTCGACGATCATATGAGCGGTGTCGTTGTATCCGATAGCCGACCATGTAGCACAGGTTGTAAGGGTTCCACCAGGCATAATGCGAAGTACACCACCTGAATTGCCATCGCCCATAACAAGCTGGGTGCAACCCGGCTGGGGAATTATTACCTGGCACTCTGCGGCGCCGGGTACATTAAACACGGCTTTTTCAACAGAGTCAGGGAGTCCATTGGTCCAGTTGGACGGAACATCGCCCCAGTTGCCCACGGCTGGCGGAAAGATCCCATTAGCCGCGGGGTTCCAAACTGTGGTAGCGGAAGCTGCACCAACAAAACTTACAAACATTAACAATAAAATTAATTTCTTCATTTTTACTTCCTCCAAAAAAAATCCGATTATTGCCATTTCGGCAAACTCTCCTTCTTTTAAAATCATTTAAGATTAATTAATTCACAAAGCCACAGTTTACCCTGTGTCTTTACATGATCCTTTTTCCTCGGCGAAGTAAACTCATTGCCAATGTTCTCCACTTCCTGCAGGTAAGAGAAATTCAATTGCCCAATGAGCTTGCCAGTTTTAGATAAGAATGTTATCTTTTCAACAACATCAGCTTGCATATTAATTGTATATACAAGCCTGGTTTCGTCATGTGTGAGAGTTACTTCAGTTTTACTTCCGTCCGGCAACACTCCTGTCTCGAACCATATTCCCTGCTTAGCAGCGTCTCTACGGACGGTATCGATGGTATGCAGTCCCATCCACGGGCGTGAAAGCCCGGTAAAGCTTGCTTGGCTTATAATGCGTTGGCCTGCTTTTAATTTTAACCAGGGCCGATATGTATGGCTCGTTGCATAAACAAACGGTATCCTTCCGGTTCCGGTAACCTGCTTTCCGTTTATCTGACCGGTAATCCTGAAATATGTCCAGCCTCGCTTGTGCATAGCATCGCGCTGGTCGATGGCTTTTGCTTTCCCCTGCCAGTTGTATCGGAAATATTCTTCGCTGGAGGCATCATAGCGATGAATTATTTGCGAAAAACCTGTATCTTCATCTCCCTTTGCGATTACCAGCAAGCCGCCGTAATTGTGCCGAACGTATTCCAGCGGTACTGTTTTACCTTCGACCTGCGAAAGAAAATCTGTCATTTCCGGGCTGTCCGTGGGCAGCCGCCGTACACTCAGGTCATCGGCCCAGGCCCGAGAGTTTCTAATATACGTGACATTATTATTCTTGTAGTAATTAGCCTGGTCATTTTGCAGCCACTGACAGTAGGATTGTTCGCTCCCCAAACCGTACTTAAACCGCATCATTACCGCACCATCACCATTCGGCGGATAGTAATACCAATGCTCTGCATTGCTCTTTCCTGCTTGCATTACCTGGGTCGTAACATACGGAGTTGTTGGCATCTCTTGCTTATGTGTGGTCAATGCTTTGTCATTTCCTGATGTTGACACCATAGTACCAACAGCCAAAACTCCTGCAGTTGTTAATGAAACAACCGCTGCTTTGCTTGTTGCTATTGCCCCAACCGATGCCGGCAAGCCAACAGTTGTTGCCGCTGATGTTATTGTAAACTCAGCCGCTGCCGCTTTGCTTGGAGCCGTCATTTTCCCGAACAATACCAATGCCATCAATAGCGAACCCTTGCCAAAACCATTACGGGCAAGCTGTTTTTTCAGCGATTTTTTCGCCCGGTAAAATGACATCTGAACAGCAAATTCGCTACACCCCATAGTCTTGGCGATCTCTGAATAGCTCATCTCGTCATAACAACGCATGTTGATAACCGCCCGATGTCTAGGCTTCAACCCCTGCATTGCAGAAAAAACAACTTCCCTTAATTCTTGACCAACCATATTTGCGATTGCTGTTTGTTTATCGTCCTGCGATTCCGGTGTACTCGCTATCGTCTTAGACATATCCCTCCGCTGGCGTTCTGCCCGGCGGTGAGTAAATATTTTGTTAAGAGCGATCTTGAACAGCCAGGGCCAAAACCGATCGGCTTCTCTTAATTCGCCTAATACCTCTATCATTTTAAGTATAGTCTCCTGAACAATATCCTGTGTCAGATCAGCGGCCAACGTATGACGGTAAACATATGAATATAATCGTTCATTTACCGCCTCGGCTAAGCGTGTTAGACACTCCTTGTCACCAAGCTGGGCTTGTTGTACCAATCTGACGTAATCAATGTTTTTTTCCATTATTAAATCAACTGTATATAAAGATGCATAAGTGGAGCAAAACTAACGGTTTTTTTCAAAAATTTCCAAAAACACGTTAATATTATACCAAAATCTTCCTAAATAGTCAAATTTGGTTTGTTTTAGGAAGTATAAGCTACTCGCTTTAATGTTACAATCAGTCACGAGCCGGCAATTGCTCGACGCATAACGCAGAACAGGATCAATGTTTGTATAAACTTTGTTTGTCAAATTCGGCGAGGAATGCTCCAATAGCTTCTGGGTAACAACTGTGGATATGCCATTTTGAGCACACAAAGAACCGTATGTTTTTCGCATTTTGAATGGATCAGTTTTCGGGGAGCAGGTCAACTTTTTATGCAGTACGCCTTTCTAATCCTGATAAATAGTGCCTTTCCTGTAATCTGACCATGCCGGTTCGAAAGCCTTTCTGTCTGTTGGTGCTATTCTTACCGGAACCGATTCACATTTGAACATATCTTCAGCGGCTGGGTCAAACATGATCCGGATGATCGATTTTCTAAGCTCTTTGTTTTCAGGCTTAAACTTTAATGTCTGTCCTGTGTCAGGATCTTTAATGTCCGGGTGAATCTCAACGCCATCATCACTTAAGACAAGATGTGACCCCCGCGAACCGGAACCTGCCGCAAGCAGTTGAATTATAACCTTCAAGCATGCAACAGATGTTAATGAAAGATGGCGAGCCTGAACTGCTTCGATAAAGTCTGTTTTATTCTTTATGGTTAAACCATTTTTCTCAATATCATTTAATAAATCAATAGCCTGGGCGATACCTTTTTTGGCATTTTCTAGTTTTCTGATGTGGGCGCCAAAGGCTGTCATTGTTTCCTGTATCTGTTCGATTGCCTGTGACGGACTCAACTTTGAATTTTCATTCTTTAGTGCTTTAAGCTCATTGATAACAGCTTCTACACTTTCGTCAATGCTATTGCCGGTGCCTATATCTGATCCATAAGCGTTTACGATAAACTCGGCTGCTCGCTCGGATCCAACCTGGCCGGCATTCAACGCCGAACCGCCCGGACGTTTGACACCGTGAGAACCTGCCATCTCGCCGATGACGAAAGTATGCTTGATATTCGATTCCCACCATTTATTGATCGCAAAGCCGCCATTGTTATGCTGGGCACAGACTGCGATCTCCAACGGTTCCGAATAGAGATCAATATCATGCTCTTTGTAAATATCAATAGCGGGTCGATTCATGTGCTCTAAACGTTCGATAGGCAGCTTCTGGGTTGCGCCTGCGGCTTGCAAGTAATCCAGTGCTTCCGGCTTAAGGTCGCCAATGCAAAACTCTTTCATGCTGTCGTTGGCGATGGGGTTATGCAAAAAGTCCATAAACACACGGCGACCTTTTTGAGTCTCGTTAAATACGATGACATCAATTAATGAGGATTGCAGATTTTCAATACGTTGCGGGTCAAACGGCCATTGATATCCCTTGAGAAATATGTTGGTCGCCATCTTGCCGGTCGTGGGGAAAAAGTTCGCTAAAAAATCCCGCTCATCATTGCCATCGGCATCTGTACTGAAAATCCTCGGAACCACCTGCATATAAGTTCCTGAAACATTCCAGCGGAATTTTGTACTGGCCAGACCAAATTGTGATTCGGTGATGTTTTCGGCAGCAAGCCCTGCCTTAAATGCAATTCCATGAATACCCGTCTGACCCAGGGGATATACACTGGTCTTGTAAAGGGCTCCGGGGCCGCCGGCTGCGAGAACAAAGTTTTCTGCGAGGAACACATGGATCGCAAGATTGTTATCATCTAATTGTTTTTTGTATATTGTAACTAAGCCGATTATTCTTTTGTTATCATCAGCGCCATCGGTGATAAACTCAACAGCTTCCTGATGATCATGAATCGAGACGCCGTATCTTCGAACGATCTTTTCAAGGCACTGACTCATGAATTTACTCGTCTTGGGCCCTGCTGAAGTTGCTCTTTCATACGGATCGTGGTCGGTCTTATAGCCGATGTATGTGCCCATCGGGTCATTTGGAAATGGCACGCCCGCTTCGACGAGATTATAGAAGCCGCGAAGTGAACCGATCCCCTCTGCCAGTGCAAGATCACCATGACAGCAACCGGCGGCTGTTAAACTTTTTGCAAAACTTTCAGCGCTGTCTGCGATGTCCGGGCTGGTACCCATTTTATAATAGGTCTGTTTATCCGAACCACTCATGCGGGAGGCCCCCAGCGGAAGGCCGGCAGTGACAACCGCAATTCTGTCCTGGGGACTTGAAATACCTTTTTGATCCATATATTCATACAATTTCTTAGCTGCATTCATCCCAGCGGCGCCTGCGCCAATTACAACTGTATTGTATTTATGAATCGTTACATCTTGATCTGCAATTTTTCGTGTTTCCATTGTTCCTCAACGTTTACAGTCTTTGCCAATGGTCATCCAAAAATTCCTTTTTCAGCCAACCGATCGATCTGGTCTTGGGAATAGCCTATTTCCAAAGCCACGTCTTGATTGTGCTGTCCGAGCCGAGGGGGAAACTCCTTCAGTTGGGGTGGCGTACCTTTTAAACGGACCGGAGTCCCAAGCAGCTTCAACTCGCCCACGTCGGGATCCTTCATCGACACGATCATGTTATTGCAGGCGATCTGCGGATCGCGTGCGGCATCATCAAAGCTGTTAATCCGGGCACACAACACGCCTTGACTCTCCAGCTCGACCATCCATGTTTCGGTTGTTTTCTTTAGAAACTCCTGAGCCAGCAACGTGTTCAGCAGCCCCTTGTTTTCAACCTGCAGATCCTCAGTGCTGAACTCGGGACGCTGCGACAAATCCCCGAGTCCGACAGCAGTCGAGATATCCCGCAGGGCGTTGCCGGAAAACACCGGAGAAATTTCGATAAACCCATCGGCGGTCTGGAACGCTTTATTGATCGCGGCCTCGGTTCCGCCCACGGCGGCAGGGCGATCGATCTTTTCGGCATTTAACCGTGACGCCGCGTCCCATGCGTGGGCGTGGAAGGCAACACTGAGCAGATCGGTGGAAAGGTACTGACCCTGTCCGGAGCGCAAGCGATGCACCAGCGCGGTCAGAATCCCGATCATCAGGTTTAAGCCCGCTGGATAGTCGACGCTGATGCCGCCGGGAATGGGTGGCTGCTCTTGATCATAAAAGATAAACCATCCACCTTCAGCGCGCGCCATCATGTCGTGACCGGCGCGCCCGCGCTCGGCATACGGCCCCGTGTCACCCCATCCGCTTGATGCGGCATAGATCAGCGAGGGATTGATCTCCTTGAGGTCATCGTAACCGAACCCCAGCTTTTCCATTACTCCCTGGCGGAAGTTGTGGACCAGCACATCAGACGATTTGACCAGCTTGCGGATGATCTCCTTGCCTTCGTCCTGTTTCATGTCCACTGTGATGGAGCGTTTGTTCCGGTTTAGGTTTGCAAACGGCAAGGAAACATCTTTTACAAACGGCCCCCAAGCCCTGCTCCAGTCACCGGTGCCGGGACGTTCGACCTTGATCACATCGGCGCCATAGTCCGCCAGGATCTGGGTGCCGACCGGCCCCTGATACACATGGCTAAAATCAAGGATGCGGATGCCTTCCAATGCTATTTTTGAGATCATTCTTTATTTCCTTTTTTCTTAATAAAATCATGCAGCCGTTGTAGTGTATCGGGATCCTGCAGGCAACTGACGGAACGAAATGCTTCGGCCGCGGCGTTTTCATCGCGAGCTTGCCGTTGCTGATCATTCAATACGGCTTTAAATTGACAGATCGCATTTTGGTTGTTGGCGATAACGGCGGCGGTAAAATTATTCAGTTCATTTTCGAGTTCGTGTTTGCTTCCCGCAAAATCAACAAGTCCGATCTCGGCTGCGGTGTGAGCATCGATCGTTTTTCCGCTGTAATAATAGTATTTGGCTTTTGAAGCACCGATCCGTGCAGCCAATCGTCGGGTGCCGCCCCAGCCGGGAACAAAGCCCATCGTCGCTTCGCAATGCGCCAGCTGCGCATTGTCGGAGGCAAAGATCAGATCGCATGCCATGGCCAGTTCCAGACCGCCGCCCATGGCGTAGCCCTCGATCACGGCTATGACGGGCGAGGGCAGATCCTCAAGCATATTGAGCACCCGATGTCCCTGCATCACCCATGGAATAATGGTTTTCTCATCGGTATGCTTAAGCACGTTGATATTCGCGCCGACACAGAAAAAGCGTTCAGAGGCGCTGCGCAGCAACACTATACGGGAGTTCTGTTGGCGAACTTCTTCAATGCAGTTCTCCAACTCGCCGAGAACATCACCATCCAGCGTAGGCGGCTTGCCTTCCGGCGGTTCCATAAGGATCGTTGCTACTTGACCTTCAATCTGACATTTTATGCGTGTTACAGACATAGCTAGTGACTCCTTAAGGTAATCTCGTAATTTCATACATTTTTTCAAGCAGTTCGAGATTTCCGAGTATCAAACCTGCGAACGTGGCAATAATCACTCCGAGGATGGTTAGCATTGCTGCACGCGACTTCGGCGCGGGATCCTTGAAATAGAAGACGCCCCAAAGTGCATTTACCACTACACAGAGCGAAGCAATGGTATATCCGGGTCCCGGGCCAATCGCCTTGACCGTCAGCAGCATGCCGAAAAAACCTATCGCCCAGAGTGTGCCTGAGGAAAACACCCGCACATAATCGAGCTTACTCTCCATTTTTGGCGCCTTGCCGGTCAGCGCGACCAGCACAGTAGTACCGATGACCATCCCAACAGCCAAAGGAAGCCCCGAGGCCCAGGGAGAAATCTCGGAAACCCCTTCGATATTTCGCGAAAGGTAGGCGGCGGGAATATAAAATGTTCCCCACAAAATCCCTGCACCGACCGCTCCCAACAAACCTCGCATGGTTGATTTGCCTTCCTTGTCCTCTTGATCTGAGCCTGAGTCACCGGAGAAGATGATCATCAGGATACCTAAGATCACCAGTGCTATCGCCTGAATAGCCACCAGGCCGATCAGGAGCGAGCTGTCTCGGAACTGACCGAACAGTGCCAGACCCCAGATAAAGGAAACGATAATGTTCAGCGGTGCCCATATTCCAAACGCCTTGGCAATACCTATATGCTTGCAGGCGACGAAGGCACAATATGCACTGACCGCCCATATCAGACCGCCAATGAGAGGTAACCATGCTCCGCCGGATGCCAACTGTCCCAATTCACCGCGAATCGATACAGTGGCCACGGCAATCAGGCAGGTAGCCAGTGCCACATAGAATATCTTGACCTGCTCATTGACAAACTTGACCTTCTGCGAAGGTACCAGCCACGTCCCCCAAGCCATGACCGTCATGACTGCGTAAAAAATTCCTAAAGTATCCATTTTGCTTCCTTTCTTTTAAAGATTATTGACAATTCAATATTTTCACTGTTTACAGCCGGCGGAATCACCACCAGGGCTGACGTTTTCCAAGACTGAAAAGAATGCTCTTTTCTTCAGTATATTCTTCGACGGCCTTGCTTCCGAGTTCCCGTCCCAGACCGCTTTGCTTGTAGCCACCGAAAGACAGTTCCGCATGCCCCTCAAGCCAAGTGTTGACCCATATCGTTCCTGCCCGCAAGCTGCGGGCGGCCTTCATCGCCTGGTTATAATCGTTGGTGAAAATACCAGCTGACAAACCATAATTCGTGCCGTTGGCGATGGCAATGGCCTCATTGAGCGTCTTAAAGCGGATTACAGAAAGTACCGGCCCGAACACCTCTTCGGTCGCGATGGCCGAATCGGCCGGGACATGATCCAGTATGGTAACTTCGAGGAAACGTCCCTTTTCTGTTTTCACTTTGCCGCCACCGATGCAAATCCGGGCTCCGGCTTCCTGACCGGACTTGATGTAGCCTAGGATTTTCTGCTCTTGTGCTTCATTAATGATCGCCCCCAGCTTGGAGTTTTCTTCGAGAGGGTCGCCGACCTTCAGTTCACTGACAAAGGCTGTTAGTCGCTCAACAACCTTATCTGCAATACCTTCCTGCACAAGGATACGGCTGCTGGCATTGCAACATTCACCCATGTTAAAGAATGCACCCAAACGAGTGGCATCGACTACGTCTTCGACGTTTGCATCGTCCATTATGATCATAGGGTTCTTGCCTCCCAGTTCAAGGCATACCTTTTTGAGGTTGGACGCCGCGGCGCGGGAAATAGCTTTGCCAACTTTCGTCGAACCGGTAAACGAGATCATCTCGACGTCCTGGTGCTCGCACAAGGTTTGACCTACGGGGTCGCCATAACCGGTTACGACGTTGAATACCCCGTCGGGGACACCACATTCCTTTAGAATTTCTGCGAGCATCAGCGTTGTTGCCGAAGTCAGCTCCGAAGGTTTGATAACCATTGAGCAACCGGCGGCCAATGCGTACGGGGCCTTCTGGCTGGCAATCAACAATGGAAAATTCCACGGTGTGATCAGCCCGACCACACCTATGGGCTCACGCAGTGTCATTGCGATCGTTCCTTCTCCAAGTGAATTGCAGCTTTGTCCGTATAAGTGTCGGCAAAGCGCGGCTGCATGCTTCCACAGACCGGCTGCCCATTGGACTTCGAATCCGGACTGGGTCAAGGGCTTACCGCTTTCCAGCGTTTCGTAAAGCGCCAGTTCCGACGAGGACTCTACCAACTTCAAGGCGACTGCGTGGAGAATCTCGGCCCGGGCGGCACCCGGAAGATTCGCCCAAGTTCCTGCCTCGAACGACTGCTTGGCCGCCGCCACGGCTTTATTGACATCACCGGCGGTTCCTTCGGGAACCAGGGTGACCGGAGAGTCGTGAGCCGGGCTGATACGGGTGATATACCCGCCGCTGTCCGGCGCGGTTAATTCACCATTGATCCATAATTTAAACTGCCTGGGTTGTTCTGGAATTTTCATACTTAACCTCCATTCATTTTATAATTCATCTCACAGTCTTTCCTATTTGATCGCATGTACCCATCCCCCCGAACTGAGCATATACAGTTTATTATCATAAAAAGCTGGACAGGATTCTTCGATTCTGTTACCCATCCTGAATTTCCAAAAGCATTTGGTTGTACCATCGCCGTTTCCCTTTTCATCGACGCAATAAATGTACGGGGATGTAAGTGAACCAAAATATACCCTACCTCCGGCAACAACCGGTGCAGTATGCCCTCCACCGGGATGAGTCCATACAATCTGGCGAGTGTCTATATCTAAACAATACACATTACAGCTTACTGATATTCCACCAAGACACCTGTCGATCATTGCCGGAGCAAAGATCTTGTTGTTATGAAAAGCAGGCGTTACATTGAAGATTGATCTGTCAACTTGTATATCCCATTCAATTTCACCCGTTTTGGCATTTAGACACCTGAATTTACTGCCGGGAGTTGGGAAATATAATTTTCCGTTATGCGCGATTTGTGATCCGGAATCAGTCCCGTTCTGATAACGACGATTCCATTTGATTTCACCGGTATGAATATCAAAGGCATGAATAAACCGGTCCCATCCACCGAAAAACACGGTGTCACCATCAATGGTAGGCTCGGTACATAACGATGCATTTGTTCTGTACCGCCATATAATGGCTCCGGTCTTCTCATCCAGGCATGTTGCATATCCATCAATGCAAGGGATTAAAACTTTCCCTTCAGCGATATTACATGATCCCCAGACCCAGCCGATAGACTGCTGCCATATTTTATGGCCGGTCTGAGCATCGATGCAGTAAAAATATTCTTCCCCGCCCTGCTGGCCGGCAAATATCCTGCCATTTGAATAGGACGGTGCTACAGAAATCGCCGCTCCAAGTTCGAATTTCCACAATTCTTTTCCAGAGTCTGCTTCCACTGCATAAATAAAACGTGAAGGAGTTCCGAAAAATATCTTTCCGTCAGCCGCTGTGGGTTTGGATTGAAAGTAACCGCCTCCTGCTACCTGCTCAAGGTTTATTCTGTGCTCTCCGTCATATGCACATTCAAGCAAACTTTTTTTCCAAAGCAAATCACCCTGGTCATTGTAACACCATAAAAACAGGTCGGACGTGGTCACCAGAATCTTATTTTTACTGAACGTCAGGTCCGCCAGGGACTGATGGGTGCCGCATTTTCTTTCCCACAAAAGTTCTGCGTTATCTCCATTGTTTCTTAGACAGAGTAATTTACCGTCAATCGTACTGACAAACACTTTATTTCCTGATACCGCAGGGCGGGACCGCAGCCAGTCGGTACATTTATATTTCCATTCCAGACTGCCGTCCTGTTCATTGAGGCAATATAGAAATGTATCTGCGCTGCCGATATAAACCTTTCCATTGACGCACACCGGTGCCGAGAAATTTTTCATAGCCCGTTTTTCCGGCGTCTTTGTTTTAAATGTCCAAATAACTTTCCCGTCTTTTTCTGACAGGCAATATACCTGTCCGTCATTGGAACCAAAAATCACCTTTCCATTCTCAATACAGGGACTTTTATTTACACCACCCGACGCGTTAAACTGCCACCGCACATTTCCCGGCCATATTTTTTCTCCTCCATATTCCAGTTCAAAGCAGAAGACATTTCCATTCATCGTCCCGGTCACAACCGTATTGCCCTTGATGACGGGTTCACACAGCGTCGGACCCACCGGCTTGTCCCACATTTTTTTTCCGCTTTTGGCATCTCTGCAGATCAGCCGGTTAAAAGGCCTGCACACAGGCGGGTCTTCATGGATATCCTGTGTGCCGTGCGGGAAAACGATGTATTTTTTATCCGCAGCGATGGGCGCGTATCCTGCTCGGTAATCAACATGTCCGGTTTCAATTCTTCTTTTGATCTCTCCTGATTTTTTATCGATCACGATGGCGTACCGCGTGTCCCCTTTGTTACCCCGGGAACCAAGGTCGCGGACAATGATCTCATCATCCTGAATCCGAGGAGTAGAAGCCGCGCACGGGGTCCAGTATAACTGGTCGGTCACAATGGCCGGCAGCTGTTTAGCTGACCAGAGCTCTTTGCCGGTATTGAGGTCAAGACTGTACATGATCGTACGCATGCCCGGCGAAACGGCATAAACAATATCATCTTCAACAACCGGTTGCGTTTCCCAGGCCAACCCAACGGGAAATCTCCACGCCTCTTTTCCTTCAAGAGTGTGATCCGTCTCTGCGTACCCTGTGTGCTGATTATTCTTTTGATAAAGCGGCCAGTCATCAGGCCGTCGTTTCTTTTTAAACAGTCCGAATATACTTTTATGTTTCTCGGGAACGGTTGCATCCGCTTTTTTAGTCTGTTCCGCATTTAGAACCGGAGCCTCGGTCAGTTGATTACACTCGGCATAAATTTTTTCCAAGATCCGGTACCCTTCATCGACGGCTGGATACAGCTGGTCCTCTTCTTTGGATGAAAGGACTTTTTCTTTTCCATTCAACCGGAACAGGTTCCATGGAAATATCCGGTTAAAGATTTCTGAAACATCTACGTAAGCCTCTGTATTGGCTCCCATCTGCTGGAGAGTACACACCCATTGCTTCAAAAGAAAAATGCGCAGCTTATAGTTTCCCTTATTTGTTTTTTGAGATGATATCGATCTGCGAATAGCATCAAGTTCCGTGTGTCCGCTTGGTTTAAAATCAATATCAACCGCAACAGGAGTGCTGCTTTCAAAACGCAGCGAGGCGATCGCATCGCTGTAAAGCTCACGTACCGAAGGCATACCCCCATTCTTACGGATCAATTTATCGCAAATATCAAACCAACGTTTTACGCGATAAGGATGCAGTTGATCCGGCGGGACATCACCAAAGCGAATCTTGAACTCATCGCCAGCCATCAGGCGTCGACGCAATCCGTCGGCGTTCAATTTCCGAGACCGCAACAGTTTTATACTCTCTTCCATTTCGACCTTGCCTGCTGAACGACCGAGCATTTCAAGATAGGCCGCTTCGACGACCGCTTTGATCTCGGCATCACCATAGTCGTGCATCTGATAACCTTGTTCGTTTTGCGGCGCATGATGGGTACGCAGTAAATGTTCGATGTGGCGTCTGCTCTTGACAAATTCAGGTTGAAGCTCGCAGTTTTCCACGGTGGATGCGTCATAGAGAAAGGCGGCTGGATCGTCCGGCGGATTTTTATGCTCGCCATACTCTGCGAGACCTGAATAGGTGGCAATGCTCTTGTTTCCCGTGATTTTCCAGTCGGTGATCCCATGGGCCACGAAACCATAGCCGCCCGCGCCGCCGGCGATGGTGTTGCCGGTCACTTCGCCGCCGGTGAGGATCTTACCTCGCCAGTGTGCAACCCAGGGAACACAGCCGACGGGTATGCCAATATGAATACGCGCCCCGAATGCATCAATGTAGTTACCACGCACCGTTGATCCGCGGTAATCAAACAGCGTTTTTTCGTCGTTAAGCGCATAGTGGTCGAACGCATCGACCAAGTTAATTCCTCCTAATGACTCACGAGAAATCGAAGCGACCACATTATTTTCAACCACGCTACCGGGCGCGCAATAAAGCACTATCCCGACGTCGGTTGGATCAATGACCAAGTTGTTACGGATCATAGAATCAGGTGCGCCACAGGAGATTCCGTCGGACCAGCGGCGCGGAGTCTCATTCCGCTCCCGCCCATTGCCGCGCGCATCGACCCCCGCACCGAAGATCAGGTTGTTTTCGATCAGATGATTGCCCGCCCCTTTGTGGAACACGATATTTGAGAACCCGCGTGCATTCATAAACACACATTCCCGCACGACCTGACTGTCTCCGCCTCCAAAATTAAGTATCCCGGGCTGATGTACTTTGCCCGTTTCCGGGTAGGGTCTAATCGACAGTTCATACCGGTTTGCATCGCAAATCACATGCTCCAGAATCACACGTTCAACAGACCAGGCATTGACGAGTGTGACCTCATCCTTATTGACAAGCCGTAGCGTGGCGTACTCGGACGGGAAACGCGCATCCTTGGTATAAATTTTCTGACCAGGCTTCTTGTATCGCAAGGTATTAGAAATCTCATAAACAAGGCCCTGCTTGAGTACCAAGTCTTCACCCTTGTCGAGGACTGCCTGTAAATCATCACCCGGCTGAACCTCTGTAAAGCCTGCAAGAGCAGATGCAACAAGTAACACTCCGAATAACATGCATATCGAATTGCGTATTTTCATATTTCACTTATCCATTCTTTTATAATTCATTTGATCGTCTTCTATTTGATCGCATGGACATATCCATCGCCTGCCAGAACATACACCTTGTCCCTGTAAATACAGAGAGTGGCTTCCTCAACCCGCTGTCCGAGCTTGTAAATCCAAAGCGGTTTCCCGGTATAGGCGTCGAGGCAATAGAACAAAGGCGTATTGCCTGAACCTATGTAGACCCGGTCGCTGGCAATGGCTGGTGCCGACAGCCCGCCGCCGTCAGGGAAAGTCCAGTGGATCTTTGCTGACGCGGCATCTACACAATAAACCTTGGAAGCCATCGGAACTCCTTGCAGTCCGGTTCCAACCCGCGCCGTATAATAGGCACGGTCCTTAAAGAAAGCGGGCGTGGCATTAAAGTTCGTAAACTGTCCCTTGTCTTCCGGGTTGGTGTTACCATGGCTTAATATCTTTCCGCTTTCAGCCTCAAAGTACATAAACACGTTACTATGATGTGGCAGGTAAATCTTTCCCTCGTAGGCGATCAGTGTTCCCGAATCCAGACCGATGCCGTTTTCCTTCCAGACGATCTCGCCTGTTTTCTTGTCGAAAGCGTAAAGGGAACGGCTCCATGACCCGAAATATACCAGATCGCCGTCGATGGCAGGCTCAGCCGGTACAGATTTCGCCGTAGGATACATCCAAACGATGTGGCCTGTTTCGGCATCGAGGCAAACCGCATGTCCATTGACTGTCGGAACATAAACAAGGCCATCGTCGACAGCGGCTGACCCCCAGACCCATCCTCCTGGAACAGTCTGTTTCCAAATGAGCTCACCAGATTCGGCATCCAGGCAGTAGAAAAAACGTTCACCGCCCTGCTGTCCGGCAAAGACCTTGCCGTCGGCTAGAGCCGGACCAACGGAAATAGCGCCTCCCATTTCGAACTTCCAGTTCTCAGCGCCCGTTTCGGCATCGACGCAATAAAGGAAACCAGCCGGGTTACCGAAATATAATTTCCCTTTACTGGCAGTCGGTTTCGATTGATAGTATGTGCCTCCCGAAAGAACGTCCGTGAAGATCCGCTCGCCTTGTTCGTTTTCGAAAGCGTTCAGAATACTCCTCTTCCAAAGAACATCGCCCGCAGCATTTATACAACGCAACCACAAGTCACTATCGTTAACCAGAACTTTATCACCTGCTGCTACCAGATCGGCATAGATCGGATGCGTGGATATTCGCTTACTCCATTTAAACGAGCCATTGGTGCCCAAACAAGAAAGCATGCCGTCGACGCTTGCAACTAACAGTCCTTTGGATGTCAAAACGGGTTTGGCACGAATCCAGTCGGTCAATTCTGTTTGCCACAGGATTTTACCGGATGCGGCATCGAGGCAATAGAAGTGCTTATTGGCTGACCCGACATATACCTTTCCATCGGTCACCAGAGGCACCGTAAAGTGTTTTCTGGCTCCCTTCTGGACCGAGGCCACCCGGGTTTGCCAAATCAGCGATCCGTCTGCTTCATTTAAAGCATAGAGCACACCGCCATTGGAGCCAAAATAGACGCTGCCGTTATCAAGTGTCACAGATGTATTAACATCGCCATCGGCCTTAAACTTCCAGGCAATCCGTGGCGCTCCCTTCAGGTTGAGCGAATACAAGTATCCTTCCGTCGTGCCCTGAAGCACATGACTCTCGGTCATGACCGGTTCTGCAAGGACATCAATATCGCCTACATTGAAGTCCCAAAGTTTGCGATCGTTATTGACGCCGGCGCAGATCAATCGGTTCAGGTTTTGGCAAATGGCGGGGGCACCGTAAATATCGTGAACTCCGAACGGATAAACCATGTATTTTCCGTTTGTCGCAACCGGAGCAACCTGCGTGCGGTAATCCACATGTCCGGCGTATTTCCTGGAAAGTGTCTTTCCGGTTTTTTTGTCAACATAGACAAGATTTTTTGCCTGACCTTCATTGCCGCCATGGCTGTTGACCTCCCTGAGCACGATCCGATCCTTCAATATCAAAGGTGTAGACGCAATGGCTGGGTATTTGTAAATGCCCTGAAGCGGATGTTCCTGGGTAGACTTCCAGATTTCCTCTCCTGTTTCCAGATCCAGACAGAGGCTGGTGGTATGCATGCCGGGTGATGCCACATAGACCCGGCTGCCCTCTATCGCCGGACGAGCATACCATCCCAGACCAACTGGAAACTTCCAGGCGAGCTGGCCCGTTTTTGGACCGGGTGCTTTCGTATATCCCGTGTTGTGTTTGTTCCCTTGGAACATGGGCCACTCAGCCTCCATGTCACCTCCTTTAGGGAACCCTGTAGTATCTCCGGTAAATGGCTTGTAAATTGGACCGTCCTCTTTCAGGGTGCGGAAAATTTCCTCCATCTTCTTGTAACCGTCATCGACCACTTTGCAAATTTCCCGGATAGCTTGTTCTTTCGCCGGCTCGTTGCCACGAACGATTTTCCATTGCAACTGATAGTAGGCCTTGTCGATATCAAAGAACGGATGCGTATCGGCACTTTGCTGCTGCAAACTTCCAAGCCAGACAAACAAAAGAAGCCCGCGCTTGCGGTAATTGTCCGGTGCAGTCGGTGATTCTTTTACCTCAGCACGTACGCGGTCAATATCTTCACTCCCACTGGAATAAAATTTGGCAGAACTTGATCCTTTCATCTCAGCCTCCTTGTGATTAGTTTCAGGACTCTCACTGGAATAAGATTCAGCACAACTGCAAAGGAGTGTCACGATTGATATAATCAGCAATAACTCTAATTTCCCATTTAAACGTTTACCAAACATAATTCGATCCTTTCGATATCCATAAGTTTAATTGCGAAGCCCTCTAAGCAAATCTTCATTCCATTTACGGGCATCTGGCCAATCTTTACCTTTAACCTGATACTGAGAACAGGTTTTCAGGATCATCCCCAGCCAGCGATCATTCCTCCACTTGTGCAAATTCAGGGGATTGACATAGCCATGTAAGCCAACAAACTCAGGGGTCACCATCAGGCTGCGTCTAAGTGAATCGCTATTTGATCGAGTTTCTCTAAGCCACTTGCTCCAGTGCTGAGCCTCTTTTTCTTGCGGATCCCTTCCCAACATCTCGACAAACGCTGTACTGACGATCGCCATGGATTCTGCTTCGCCGTACCCTGCATCCCGATATCCAAGCGGATCCGAAGGAACGCGGTTGCTCCTCAACACATGGTTCAGGCTTTTTTTCATTGGAACAAACTCCTTCTGGATACGGCTGCTGCCAACAGTGGCTGGGTTGTACATAAATGCCATGGGGGCATCCGGAGGCTTGCCGGGGAGGCCGTCTCCCAGTCCCGAATAGGTCGCGTCGCTGGTGTTGCCGGTGATTTCAAAACCGTCGATCCCATTGGCTACATAACCGTAACCGGCTGCTGCTCCGCTGATGTGATTATTCCGGACAGTTGCTCCCAGAAGAGTTGTGCCACCCAGATTGGGACTCCAGGTTGCCCCGCCCAACGGAAGTCCGACATGTATCCGGCTGCCCATTGCCAGGATCAGGTTACCCTCGACAAGCACTCCCCGATAATCAAAGACCCGCTTTTCTGCATCAAGTTCATAGTAGCCGAACGGATCGATCAGAGCTATCCCTCCCAGCATCTCGCGGGAGATCGCAACGATCACGTTGCCTTTGACCTGGGTACCGGGCCCTCCCTGTACCATGACTCCCTCGTCCGTTGCGTCATAGATCAGGTTGTTTACAATCGTTGTGTCTCGGCTGGCTGTGGATATGCCGTCTCCCCAGCCAAATGGCTTCTCGGCCAGGGATCTGCCGTTGCCGCGAATATCGGCTCCGGATGAAAATACGATGTTGTCTTTGATCACGATCCCACGTCCACCTTCACTAATGTGGATCGCTGCCCATCCGCCCGCGCTCCTGCTGCCGATCACAATGCAATTCCGGACCTGCTGACCAATCCCTCCTTCGCCTCCAAACGAGAGCATCGGTTCTTTCGTCAATAGACCCTCCGGATGTCGGAACTCCTGCCGGTTTCCGTCCAATACCAATTTCGTAAGGCATGCTTGGGCTATTCCTTTCGCCTCGATCAACGTCCCTTGCGATCCTTCCGTATGCACAATGCGTGCATATTCCAAAGCCGTCCGGGCTCCGACGGTCTCTATGCGTTGGTCTGCTTTCCGGAATTTCAAGCTTTCGCTTACCTCGACCACTTGCCCGGGTCGCAAAGCAACGTCATTGCCTTGATCCAATTGTGCTTGCAAAGTCTTTCCGTCTATTATCACTTCCCCGCAACATACCAGCGACCACACCAGTATTAGGATACTGCACAGTTTTTTTGCCGTTTTCATAACTCTATCTCAACGCATTTCCATTTTATTTCTTGTTAACACTTATCACACTAGACATTTCCTGCTGCCAAAGAGGCTCCAAACTATTCGCCGGAAAACGGTTGTAAAATATTTTTCTTCAAAGCCGCCGTAGCTTCTGCGACATCACCTTGTTCGATCGCATCGGCGATCTGCTTATGCTCAAGGTAGCTCTCGGTCAGAAGTTTATGCCGGGAATATGGCAGACGCAACCCGCCAAGCAGCGGCAGCCATACCGACTCCAGCCCAACGTGCCCGCACTGACGCAAAAACAAACGATGAAACTGCAAGTCAAGCTGAACCACCGCCGGCATCTCACCATCTTCACACGCCAGTTTGAAGAGTCGCAGGTTCTGGCGAATTTCAACAAAAAACTCATCCGGCCGATTCGCGATCAATTCCGAAATCGCAAAACTCTCCAGGTCAAAACGCATCTTGGCTATGACAGGGATCAGCTTCTGGTCCCAAACTTTTCCGACCCGTACTCCACGGTTGGGAACCGACTCCAACAGACCTTCCTGCGAGAGTTGGAGCAAGGCATCCCGGACAGGTCCTCGACTGACCTGGAACCGCTCCGCCAAAGGAATTTCACGCAGAGGCTCGCCTGCCTTAAATTTGCCCAGCAGAATTTCCTCCCTCAGCCGGTCTGTCACCTGTTCTCTAACACTTCGATATTCCATTTGTTCCTATCCTTTGATGATCCTATTGTTTAATCACGCCCCGGCTGCCATCAGCCAGTGGAACAGGTTCTGAATCGACGCCCCACTTGCTCGGTTCGGGTCCCATCTCAAACTCCAACGTTCCACCACTTACGATCGCACTATGACGTATCCACACATTGTCCATCGGTTGTCCATTCAAACGAACCGACTGAATATAGATATTGTCCTTCGGTAATCCATTCGCCTTGATCTTGAACTGTTTTCCGTTTTCCAAATTGATCGTAAAGCTGTCAAGCAAAGGAGAACCGATCAGATAAATTCCCCCGCAAGGATTGACCGGATAAAATCCCATCGCGCTCATTACATACCACGCAGACATCTGCCCTGCGTCTTCATTGCCTATGTAACCAGCCGGTTCAGCCGGATAAAATTCCTTGGCGATCTGGTGAATTTTCTCCTGGGTTTTCCATGGTTGGCCAACATAGTTATAGAGATATGCCACATGGTGACAGGGCTCATTGCCATGCGCATAATCACCGATCAATCCGGAAACATCACCCACCGCCGTTCCGTCATCGTTCGCCGGCAAGGTAAATAAGGTATCCAGCCGCTGAGCAAATTTCTCTTTCCCACCCATCAGTTCGATCAAGCCATAAACATCATGAGGCACAAAGAACAGATACTGCCAGGCATTGCCTTCTGTGAACTCCCGGTCCTTCGGATCTTCACGGTGGTAGGCTCTTGGCAAAAATGGTTCGTAAAACGATCCATCCGATAGCTTGCCTCTGAAGAATTTTGTTTGCCCATCCCAGACATTTCGATAGCTCTGTCCCCTTGCCTGATAATCAGCCGCGACTTTCTTTTTCCCCATGCTCTTAGCCATCAAACTAACAGCCCAATCGTCATAGGCATGTTCCAAAGTTAGAGAGGTACCCGCACGAGTCAGCTCATCCGGGAAAAACCCTAGTTTCATATAATGCTGCTGGCCGTACCATTGGGGATAATTTTCAAACTTCATCCGTGGGGCACCTGGTTGCGTTGTTGTCTCCAAAAGCGCCTGCAACACCTGACCAGCAGGAGCGTCCACCAGCCCCTTCATCCATGCGTCCACAACCACCGGAACGCCATGGTACCCGATCATGCAGAAGTTTTCGTTGTGGTGCATAGACCAAGTTGGCAGCATGTGGTGTGCACTTTGCGATTGGTGTGCCAACATAGATTCTATGAACTCGCCGGTGCGTTCCTGCTGGATTATCGTATACAGAGGATGCGCCGCCCGGAAGGTATCCCAAAGGGAAAACACCGTATGATTCGTAAAACCGGAAGCCTGATGAACCTCCTTGTCTATCCCCCTGTACTGGCCATTGACATCCTGATGGATATCTGGGTGTATCATTGTATGGTAGAGCGCCGAATAGAAGACTTCCATATCTTTATCTGGACCATCTGCCACAATTTTTCCTAATTCCTTAGCCCATTTGCCCTTTGCTGACTGCTTTACCTTTTCAAAGTCCCAATGGGGCACTTCTGTTTCCAGGTTTTCCAGGGCATTCCGCATAGAAACAGCTGACACGGAAATCTTAGCCAGCAGTGGCTTGCCGGAACCGGAAGAAAACTTAAAAGCGATCTTCAATTTTGATGAAGCTCTTTCCGGTATGCTCGGGTATTCCAGATTGCGGATTCCATCCTGGACGATATGCTCGGTAATAGGCTCGGAAAATTTCAATGCGAAGTGCATAAACCGACTGCTTGCCCACCAGGTATCCGTGAGCCTGTAGCCGGTCACCGTGTAAGGATCGACAACCCGAACGTAGGCATGTCTTACCGAATCGGCACTCCCGGCGATGTGATGCTCAAGGTCCATGATCACCTGACGATTTTTATCCTTTGGGAAGGTGTACCGATGCATCGCCACACGTTCCGTAGCGGTTAACTCGACGTTGATGTCATAATCCGACAGCCTCACCTGATAATAGCCGGCAGTGGCGGTCTCATCTTCATGGGAAAATCTTGAACGGTAACCTGTTTCTGGTTTCTCTTCCTGTCCCGCTTGAAACTGGATCTTACCCACGGTTGGCATCAGCATAAAATCCCCCCATTCGATTAGGCCCGTCCCGCTTAAGTGTGTCTGGCTAAACCCCAGAATAGTTGGCTTGTCATAGTGATAACCGGAAGCGGCATGCCAACCGCGAATAGAGCAATCAGGCCCCGGAGCGACCGACCCGAACGGAACCGTTGCCGAGGGGAAGGTGTGCCCGTTGAAGCCCGTGCCAATGAATAAATTCAGGTTATCCACACCATTTGCAGCGGGGGATTCTTGCGAATCATCGCCCGGCCTGTCAACTGTCGAGCACCCAAGACTAAACACAGCAAAAGCTGCGATAAGCACTGCATATTTCATATTGCGTATTTTAAGCATTCCACATCTCTATTCGTTTTTTCAGAAAAATTCTATTCGTTATTCCTTGGTGATCTCAATACTATTCATTACTCTCTTCATTTTTGGTAATGAATAGAATGACTGATGCTGCATTTATCACCGGCCTTATTTACAAATAATTGCTCGTCTGTATGTTTATTCTTAATTAACGTGCCAATCAGATCCGCTTTTATGATTCCTTCACCAAAATAGGCATATAGCCCCGAGACTTCGGGTTTTTTATTAAGCCAGTCCCCAGGCTCTAAATGGAAACTCGGGGCGATCGCTGTTAATTTTCCGCCCGTCTGCTTAATCCCGTATTCCTGGCCAGGCGTTCTGAAATTCATCTGCAGAAAATAAAAATCACCGCTTTTCATTTCAATACCACAGTCGACGCCGGGGTCGTATCCCCACATAAGAAGATTATAAAACTCAGCCCTTCCCTTGACATTTTCCCCTATATCCAGATAACGCTTCCTGTTTTTTGATCCCATGCTGACTATCTGGAAATTGATAAACTTTGCATTGGTACCAATATCCTCAAAACACAGGGATGTCTCACTTAAATCTGTTCCATTGCCAATGAATATGCCGTTTGCGCCGCCATATTCAGGATTATTAATAAATTTCGTGCCGGTTTTTGAGCCAAACGAAAACATGTGCAGTGTATGCTCCTCTTGGGTGTATCCGAATACATATCCGGTCAGTGTATCCAGCAAATTGTCACGTAATGTATCGCAGTCTTCTTGACGATCGGGATACTTTGACCATGCCCAGAAAGAGGGATTCCAATGAGTGCTTTTTATATAACCTTTGCCAAAACATTTATCAACATAGAGCCCGGTTTTAAGTACGGTGCCGCATAGAAAGTCTATACGGTGCCCGGTGCTGTCATAGGTGCCGAAATCAGCTCCTTTATAGGAGTTGGCCAACGTCACATCTTTCACCCTCACATTTTCCCCCAGAGACTGTATCGTCCAGGGGAATTCGGTGAACTCACCGTTGGTTACATAGTCACTCCACTTTTGCTCCGGGTAATAAACAGAAACACCCCTTAATGATGCACCGCTTTTTAGCCGGATAAGTGGAGTTCCGTTTTCATCTCCTTTGCCGGCAAGGGCGAATAGTTCACTACCCGCAATGCCCCGTTTGACGTAACTATCAGATGTATGATGTGTCATATCAAACACACCTCGCAGTTCGATTTTTTCCGGTACGACAATACCTGTCTTCAGCACATACTTGCCGGCAGGGACATATACTGTTCCCCCGCCTTTTTCCGCCGCTGTATCCAGGGCCTTTTGAAAAGCCTTGCTATCGTCATGTATGCTGTCACCTTTGGCCCCAAAATCCCGGACATTATAAAGGGTCTGATTTTCAGGTTTATAGATCGCCTCCGGAAATTCAAACCCGGATGTATCACAAAGTTTTATATCCAGTTTGTTATGATCGATCACAATATCCGCAGACTTAGGAGCATTATTAATGATATCAGGAGAACCGGAAAAAGAATTACTGATCAGTGCGGCGGCCACGAGGTCTTGCCCTAATTTTATATGTCTGCCGGGCTGTAAAAAATTACTCTTGATAAGTTCAATTGTACCCGCTTCAGCGCATACTGCATAACCGTCATTATTCCAGCCCTTGAAATTACAGCCCGAGAAAGTTATTCGCCCCTTTTTTCCCCGAGTCAAAACACAATATTTAAATCGGCCATCAAACGTAATATTTGTAAACTGGCTGATGGAACCGAAATCAGCTGCGGTTTTAATACCTATGGCATTTTTAAGCTTAGAACTAATGTGTACGTCTGTACTTGACCAGCCCTGATGATTATTATTCCCAAGTTGCATTCCGATAAAATTATCCTTAAGCCTTAATTTGACCCAACCGCCGTTAGGCCCCGGCTTATCTTTCTTAACCAGGGACGGACGGGTAACGATGCCGGTATGAAAACCTTCAATATGCCAGTCATACATCCATACCCAGTCATAATGAGTAATCATGGCCCCGATCGATTCTTTTAACAGAAACTTCTTTAGGACGATCTGATCGGCTTTGGTGACCGGAGATCCGTCAAGGCCCGATTCGATCCAGTATTTGGGACTCATATATACTTTATGCAACCGCGGGCAATCATAGGCCTGATCCCTGATGAAACCGATGTGCAAAGCGGTCATAAATAAGTTCTTAACGGTAAGAAACTGGTTCGTTTCCGGTCCGAGTACGATACCTTTCCATGCATTATAGATCGTTACATTCTCCAGACTGGCACAAAGTCCTGCGTCCTGTTTTATGGTGGTGGCATAGAGTGCCGGTTTGGCAAAGCTTTGCTCAGGATACCAGATGGCCAGTTCTTTCAAACCTGTGCTGCTGGACATAAGGATAAAAGGATCTCCCTCCGGCTGATTTTTCCCATAATAAACACAAAACAAAGTTCCGATGGGTAACGCATTATTCTTTTCGGGATTTCTCCATTCACCACGCAGGATTACACCGCTTTTCAAATGGACTCTATCCCTGAATATATACTTGCCAGGCGGTACAAAAATCACTCCACCGCCGTCAGCGTAGCAGGCGTCAATGGCTTTTTGAAAAGCCGAAGTATCATCCCTTTTATCGTCAGGAGTCACGCCATAATCCAGGGCATTGTGGGTGGTGATAACCAGGTCCTGCGTTTCATACATAGTCTTATTAAGTCGCGGCGTACCGGGCAAAGGCCGATTTTGTTTTCCCGCGATCAATCTTTTGTCCAGTTGACTGTTGCTATGATCTGTATCAGCCTTAACTCCTCCTTGAGTATTCAAACAGATCAGAAAAGCTGCGATAAGCACCGCATATCTCATATTGCGTATTTTAAACATTCCACATCTCTATTCATTTTTTCAGAAAAATTCTATTCTTACTTGGTAGCCATACGTTCAGATCCTTGAGATCGAATACGGCCCAATGCTTTTTGCATCTCCTTAGCAACCTCAGGAAATTTATCGATTACATTTTTTGCTTCAGCAGGATCCTGTTTTAAATTGTAAAGTTGCGGTTTCGATTCCTTGGGGAATTTTTTTTGTCGGGCTTTATCCACTGGTCTTTCAGCTTTACCCTCGATGTATTTCCAGTCATCCATTCGAATTGCTACAACACCTCTTACATCATTTAGCACCATCGTTTCTCGACTGCTTTTCTCAGAAGCCTTGCCAAGCAATTCGGAACAGAAACTAAAGCTGTCAGCACCTGCTGCTTGCGCGTCCAGAACTTTTCCTCCTACAATTTCCTGCACAGTTGCAAAGACATCAACGAGGTTGACCATAGCTTCGGATTGAGATCCTTCTTTGATCGCTTTCGGCCAGCGTGCAACAAACGGCACCTTAAAACCACCTTCCCAGATCGTATGCTTATCCCCTCGAAGGTCCCCGTTATTCTTGAAACCCTCATCACGAGCCTGCTGCTCTTCGATCTGACCGGTATCACCGCCATTGTCGCTTGTGAAGATCACGAGTGTATTATCCAAAACCCCAGAATATGCCAGCGCATCTAAAACTTCCCCAACGCTGTGGTCCACATCGTGGATATAATCACCATACGGACCCACGCCGCTGCTTCCACGCCATCGTTCGCTAGGCGAAATAGGATTGTGCACTCCTACCGGCGCAAAATATAAAAAGAAAGGCTTCTGTTGTTTTTGGCGCACAGATTTGAAGATCCAGTTCCTGGCTGCATCGGACAAGTCCTGATTGACTTTAGTCGTAATCCGCTGAGGCGCATCATATCCATGATAGCGGTGACCCTTATACGAACTTTTCCCGTAAGGATGTTTCCCAACCGAGCGCAGGCCCCATATTGATTCGTTTTCTACGTATACTTTAGGCAGCCAGTCTATATTGTTTGGAACCCCAAAATGATAGTCAAATCCCAGCGAGCGGGGCCCGGGTTCCAATGGCTGTGCTGACATGTCGTCCACATTCTTTAAATTCGTGTAACCAAGATGCCACTTCCCGATCTGGGCCGTCTGGTAGCCATGTTCCTTTAAGTATTTTGGTAGGGTAAGAAGTTCCGGCTCGATCAACAGCGGACCTTCAGGTGGATTCAACACGCCGTATTTTAAACGGCCTCTCCAGGCATACCGGCCTGTAAGTAAAGCATAACGGGTGGGCGTACAAACCGAACCAGGCGTGTTTGCATCGAGAAACTTTATCCCCTCCTTTGCAAGCCGGTCTATGTTAGGAGTCCGAATGTGCTGGACGCTCGCACCATAACAGTTAGCACTACCATAACCGAGGTCGTCCGCCAGAATAATAACGATGTTCGGAGTTTCCTGACCCGCGGTCAATCTCAAGACTGTAAATAAAATTAAAAAGAGGCTCAGTTTACATATTCGATAGTTCATTTACGCATCTCCCGCTGGAATTGGATAACCATTCCCCGCAACTTAGTTTTGATTTTCCAGTTATTCCGCAACGCACGTTCTGCTGGATCCTTCGGAGGCTTTTGGCCTTCGCGTGGCCATGGAGATTTCACCGCCACGTGCTCTCCCGGATCCTTCTCCAGGTCATACAACTTCAAATCTGGATTTAGGCTCAATTTCCATTTCCCCGACCGAACCGCAGCCAGCGCTCCATGGCTCCCATGGTAGAAGAAAGCATTTAAGTATTCTTCTCTTGTAAAAATACCATCCCATTCACGGTCCAGTTTAAATTCTCGCCTCAACGGCACTTCTGCATTAAGGGATACCTGTCGATCAAACGCAGGAATCGCATCGGTCTTCCCCTTCAAAAGGGCACTCAAATCCCTTCCATCCAGAATCACATCTTCCGGAATAGAAATGCCTGCTAGTGAAGCTAAAGTCGGATACCAATCCATCATATGAGAGACAGCGCCGGTTTCAACTCCTTGCTGTATGTTCAAGCCCGGCCCGTGAACAATACATGGAACGCGCAACCCGCCTTCGTAAGTCGTTAGCTTCGCTCCCCTGATCGGTTGCTGCTTATTACGCCCAGGCCAGCGTCCGTTGTCCGATGTGTACACCAAAATCGTCTCATCGTCTATTCCAAGACGTTCCAATGCGTCAACGATACGTCCTACATGAAAATCCATCTCTTGAATCGCATCCCCATAAAGCCCCCACTTAGAGCTTCCTTTAAATTCCGGGCTAACCCCAAGCGGATTATGCAGCATAGTATGAGGCAGATAGAGGTAGAATGGTTCCGACGTTTTCTTCCCGCGTCCCGCTGAAACACGCTCTTCGATCCACGTGATCGCTTCTTCAGTGTATAGCCTCGTTAAATCGCCCGGATCTATATTTCGGCCGACAACTTTTCCATTCCTAAGCAAAGGCATACCGCCTTGTTCCTCAAAGTGAACAACTTCATAGGAATCCAGATTGTGCAATATTCCATAGTAGTGATCGAACCCCTGGTTCTCAGGAAGAAAAGGTGCATCGAATCCCAAATGCCACTTACCGATGCATGCCGTTGCGTACCCATTCTTTTTGAACAATTCAGCAATGGTCAATTTAGAAGGAGGTATACCATGCTCAGAGTCCGGACGATGCACCCAAACCTCGTTGCCGGTTCTTCGCGGATAGCAGCCTGTGACCAATCCTGCCCGCGAAGCACTGCAAATAGGAGCCGCGGCATAAAAGTCTGTAAACCGAACGCCGTTTCGTGCCAACGCATCTATCCGCGGCGTCTCGACCTCTGTCGCCCCATAACAACCGAGATCATAATAACCCTGATCATCAACAAAAATAAATACGACATTTGGACGATCTGTCTTTGCAGTACTTCCTCTGCTTTCAACATCGCCCAGCCTGACCGCTGTCGAGCACCCCAGGGTAAACAGAGCAAAAGCCACGCTGAGTACGGCGTATTTCGAATTACGTATCTTGAACATTCCATGCCTCCATTCATTTTTCAGAAAAAATCTGCCCGACTTAGAAAATGACGATTATCGAGTATACATAGAAAACCTGTCAGAGCAATATTTACGCAACAGGCCGACTAAATACGATCCAATCGAGATTTCCAGAGGGTTTAAACAGTACATCAGGGAATCATTGCAGATTGTTAACAATAGTGCAAGACATAAATATCAAAAAAAAACGAATTTGTGTAAAAATTCAGCCTAACTTAAAGTCCTGGTAAGATAAGGACTCATGGAAAGCATTTTTGCCGATTACAGGGGTATCTGGTGATACATGGCTTAAAACGATCCTTTTTGAATTTGAAATGTGAGACGGCTACGGCCATGCCCCAGCCGGTTTGACCGACATTCCCGGCACGCCTAGACACGCCTCAGGCAAGCCTAAATCGATTTCGGCAAACTCTGCGCAAAAAACAAGCCGCCGTAAACTTAGTGTTTACAACGGCTTACAAATAGCGGGGGCTGGATTCGAACCAACGACCTCCGGGTTATGAGCCCGACGAGCTACCAGACTGCTCTACCCCGCGATTAAGCTTTATAAACTAGCACAAACAAAGTTATTAATCAATATCATTGCCTGCTAATATCAAAGTTTTTTACAAATCTCAGCAGTGATCTCCTCGGCTCTGCCGGCAGCATACTTATAAGAGGGCCAACGATCAAAAACCCCATCGCCGGCATTTCTCGGAATAATATGAAAATGAACATGATCGACCAACTGACCAGCCGTCCTGCCGTTATTACACAGGACATTATAACCTTCTGCATCCATCGCAGAAACAACCGCCTTGGCGATCTTTCCAAGGCAACTGCTCATACCTGCAATAACCCGATCTGAACACTGATCGATCTTTTCAAAGTGCTCTTTGGACACCAAGAGAACATGGCCATCACTCACCGGGCCAATATCGAGAAAAGCAAGCACAGACTCATCTTCATATATTTTATTGCAGGGGATCTGACCAGCTATGATCTTGCAGAATATGCAGTCCTGAGTACTCATCGGGCCACCTTAAATCATCCTTCGCAGAACTCCAGATACAATCTGAAATAAAATGGGCGAGAAGTAAAGCCCTCTTACTTCTTGCCTGAACCTTTCTTGCCGCTTGACTTTTTTTCTGGAGCAGATTCTTCCTGTCCAACCAGTTGGAACAGAACTAACTGACCATTATCGCCAAGCCTTCTCTTAGAAAGACGTATAATTCTGGTATAACCGCCCGGCCGATCCAGATAACGCGGGCCGATCTCGCTGAACAACTTGCCAATGACAGTCCCTACCTTAACATTTTTGCCATCCTGCTCTTCATAGATCGCACGATTGTTCAGCAGTGCGATTGCACGACGACGTGCTGCAAGATCGCCCTTCTTCGCAAGGGTAATAAGTTTCTCTGCAAAACTCTTTACCTCTTTTGCCTTCGGCATTGTAGTTGAGATAGTTTCATGCTCGAAAAGGGATGACACCATATTACGACGCAACGCAAGCCTGTGCTCACCTGTCCTATTTAAATGTCGTCCCGCTACTCTATGACGCATATTTTTAATCCTTCACTGTAATAAGTAAACCAAATAAATTATCTATACTGTCATTCCGAGAGAAAGGCCAAGATCAGCAAGCTTTCTCTGGATCTCTCTCAAACTTGTCTTTCCGAAACTTCTGATCTTAAGAATTTCCGACTCGCTATATGCAACCAACTGACCTACGGTCTCGATATGGTTGGACTCAAGGCAATTACTGGACCTTACCGTAAGTTCAAGAGTTTCGACCGACATAGCAAGCTTAGCTGCCAGTTCCTCGTCAATTCCAGATTCTTCGACCTCTTCTGCTACGATCTCTTCGTTAACAACTTCGTCGCCGATCTCGGAGTACTGAACGAACGGATTAATATATTTACGCAATATCTTGCCTGCTTCGACAAGTGCCATTTCCGGCATAACTGTTCCGTCTGTCCATATCTCAAGGATAAGCTTATCGTAGTTGGTTCTCTGCCCAACTCGTGTATCCTCGGTTTTATATCTTACACGTGTAACCGGAGAGTAGATCGCATCTATCTCAATATGGCCGAGTTCCTGGTCGAACCTGTCTGTCTGAGCGATTCGTTCGGATGCAGGCGAGTAACCTCTGCCGTTATCAACCACCATCTCCATCTCAAACTTAACATTTGCCGTCAATGTCACAATCACAAGATCCTTGTTTGTAATATCAACAGAAGCATCTGCTTCGATCATTCCTGCAGTAACTTCGCCAACTTTGTTTGCAACAAGCTTGATAGTCTTTGGCTCGTCGGAGTGAAGCTTGACGATCAGCTCCTTAACATTCAACACGATCTCCGTAACATCTTCCATAATGCCTTTGATCGTTGAAAACTCGTGATCAATGCCGGTTATCTTAATCGACTTTACAGCACTTCCTTCCAACGAAGAAAGCAAAACTCTGCGAAGACTATTACCGATCGTTGTTCCAAACCCACGCTCAAACGGCTCAATATAAAACCGTCCGTACATGTCAGACGAAATGTCCGCATCCTTCTCTACGCGAGTCGGTAACTCTAAGCCTCTCCATGTAATTCTCATTTGTGGCCTCCTAAAATTGCAGTAAAGTTCTCAGCGACTCATCACATGGCCATGGACAAAACCGCTATCTGTTATTTACCACTACTTAATATTATTTTTAAAATTACTTCGAACAGAATTCAACAACCAACTGTTCCTCTACAACAAGCTGCACATCGTCACGGTCTGGAAGTGCTACCACTGTAGCCTCTGCCTTGGGAGCATTTAACTGCAGCCATGCCTGCGCCGTAAAGTTAGCATTGGTTTCAAGCTGTGCCTTTACACGGCCGCGACTCTTAGTAGAATCCTTAAGGGTGATCTTGTCACCGATATTAACCGTATAATCGGGGATGTCGACCTTGCGACCGTTAAGGTAAATGTGCCCGTGAGCTACAACCTGCCTTGCGTCCTTACGAGACGAAGCAAAGTTAAGCTTGTAAACAACATTGTCCAGCCTTCGTTCAAGAAACTCAAGAAGAACGATACCGGTGTTGCCCTTAACACGTTCAGCATTATCGAAATAACGCATAAACTGCTTTTCGCCAAGACCGTAATATCTTTTAACTTTCTGTTTTTCACGAAGACG
>SDBV01001268.1_pt1 | contig 38091 bp, 39 predicted proteins | sample 2277081 | NCBI WGS metagenome assembly SDBV01 (sample SAMN10402039, study PRJNA504765) | marine sediment metagenome | isolation source: marine sediment core GS10_PC15, 223 cmbsf | place: Arctic Ocean: Southern Knipovich Ridge | collected 2010 | reverse complement strand
GATGGAGTCTTTGCTTTCATCAAATACGCTCTTTCCAACGTTTGAAATCCAAAGAGACTGATGTTGAAATCCAATGCGTAATCGATCACCTCGTCGATTTCTACTTGATGTTCAAGAATGTAGTCGCACAACTCTCTTTGCAACAACGGAGCTGAATCCCCATTTTCGTCCACGTTTCGAAACATCCTATCCGCAGCAAACGCGATTTGGGTATCAACGAATGCTTCGGATATTGCTCTCGTAAAGTCCGTATCTTTGTGATGCCCCAAGATGGCGACCCTGGATGCCAGCACCCCGTAGTCTGGGTGTTGAATCACCATGTCCTTGGTGACCGAAATAATGAGGGTGTCGAGATCTTGGGTACTCACGTTGTCATGCAATCCCAGCAGTACTTTTTCAGCCACAACCGTGGATTCACACATCAAAACCGGTTCCCGTTCACATTCTCTTCGAATACGCTTGAAGATTTTGTCTTTGCTCATGGGTTGCGTTTGACCATCCCGTTTGATCACGACCATTTTATGGGTCGAGGGAACGCCTTTCGACGTTTGAATGTGTCTACGCTGTCGGGCGTGTTGTGCTCGATACAAAATATACTCTTTTGCAGTGACGTAAAACGTCTGTTCCATCAACTGCAGTTCGACAAGATTTTGGATCAATTCCACGGTGATCAACCGGTCCAATTTTGAACATTCTCGAATCGACCGTTGCACACTGCGCGCGAGTTCTTTGCTAAGCGTCTGAATGGACTTTCCTTCCTTCAACAGGCAAGAGATCCGCTCATCTTTGCCTGTACATGCGTGCAGCGCCTTTTCCACAGCAACCTCGATCCTTGTAATGTCAAACTTTGCTTTTGTACCATCGCGAGTAACCACAAACGAAACCATTTTGTCTTTTCAAAATGGTCTTTTTTTCTTCAATAATTCAAGAGACCGAGTTTCTTAAATATGCGGTAAGAATGGACGATCCCAGGAAAACCCCATTCTTTGAGTTGCCACAAGAAATGATTTGGAAGATGTTGTACTATTTACCACCCAAGGACACGGTGCATTTCTGCGAAACCTACAGCGGCGCTGCAATTATCTGTCAGGACAATTATTTCTGGCTTCAAAAGATCCGGAGAGATTTTGGAGTCGTGTTTGAAAAGGAATTGGCAGAGAAAGGCATCCCGGCAGAAAATCGAGTGGAAACGTACAAACAGTATTGGAAAGACGCTCATACCAAATTTATTTGGTGCGCAATTAGAGGGAAGGTGGAATGTGTCAGATTGTTGTTACAGATTGGTGTCAATCCGGATGTTCAAGGTGATTATATGGGACAAACAGCTCTTATACAAGCTTCTTGGAGGAGACATACGAACGTGGTTCAGTTGTTGTTGGACCACAACGCCGATCCGAATTTCCAAGATGATGATGGAAAAACAGCTCTTATAGTAGCTTCTCTTAGCGGACAAAAAGATATTGTTCGGTTGTTGTTGGACCACGACGCCGATCCGAATATCGAAACTAATCATGGGAATACAGCTCTTATGGATGCTTCAAGGCGGGGAAACGCGGATGTGGTCTTGTTGTTGTTGGAACACGGCGCCGATCCGAATTTCCAAGATGATGATGGAAAAACAGCTCTTATTGTGGCTTCTCCGGCATATACGGACATTATTCCGTTGTTGTTGGAACATGACGCCGATCCAAATATCCAAAATGCAGATGGACGAACAGCTCTTATGATGACTTCTGAAAACGGACACATGGACGTTAGTCTATTGTTGTTGGAACATGACGCCGATCCGAATATGCAAGCTAACTATGGGCATACAGCTCTTATGGATGCTTCAAAGATGGGACACGCGGGTATTGTTCGGTTGCTGTTGGACCACGGCGCCGATCCGGACATCGAAACTGGAGATGGTTATACAGCTCTTATGGAAGCTTCAAGACTAAGACACGAGGACATCGTTCGGTTGCTGTCTTTTGGCGAGATTTAATATTGTCGGTAAGAAAGAAAAATTATATATGTCCAAGACATATATTTCAACCGAGCTGTGCGATTCGGAACCATCCATTACCACCGCGACGTTTTCGTAAAAGACTATTCCTGACGGTCACTTAGAAGATGTTTGTGGGTATATCTGTCGCATTCTTGGCCTTCCACACATACGTGTATTTGTCTTCATCCCACCACCAGGAGGGTTTCGCAAAGGGCCATACGACTCTTCCTGGCGCGTCGTACATATAATGGCTCATAATATACTTGCACGTGTCATCTCTTCCTCCTCCGTTGCCACAACAGAAGTAAAGATTTCCTGTTTCGTTGTGTCTCAAAATACTGTTGTACCAAATCTCCTCGCCCACTTCTCTGCGACGAAAGGCTGCTATCCCAGCATCGTTATGACTTTTGATCACTCGTAACACTTCGTCCAACCACTCTTGATTGCGGATCAAAAACCCGTATTCACTGATTCCCATGCTTTTGAAATTTGTGGGTATCATTACGATTCATTTTTTTATATTAAAATATATATGTAATACGCCACGTCTCGTCGTGACAGAGGCTCTCAAATTGATTGCTTTAAATGAACTAATTTGCAACGAAAATGACAAATATCGAAAGCAGGGTTAAAATCTCCGGAAAATGTCACTGCGGTAAAAAACAATCATCTTTCAACATTAAGGGTAATCCAGCTCGATATTGTATGGAATGCAAGACCTCAGAGATGATAAATGTAGTAAGCAAACGGTGTCATTGTGAGAAAAAACGACCGTCTTTCAACCTGAAAGGTAACCCGGCTAAATATTGCATGGAATGCAAGACCTCAGAGATGATAAATGTAGTAAGCAAGCGTTGTCATTGCGAGAAAAGACAACCATTATACAATTTAGTAGGCAATCCAGCTCGATATTGTTCTGAATGCAAGACCGCAGAGATGATAAATGTAGTAAGCAAACAGTGTCATTGCGGGAAAAAACGACCGTCTTTCAACAGTAAGGGTAAGCCGGCTAAATATTGCGCAAAATGCAAGACCGCAGAGATGATTTGTGTACGAAGTAAACGATGTCGTTGTGGTAAGCAACCATCTTTTAACTTGAAAGGTAAGCCGGCTAAATATTGCGCAAAATGCAAGACCGCAGAGATGATTTATGTAAGAGATAAACGTTGCCATTGCGGGAAAAAACGACCGTCTTTCAACCTGAAAGGTAAGCCGGCTAAATATTGCATGGAATGCAAGACCACAGAGATGATTTGTGTAAGAGATAAACTATGTCATTGCGGTAAAAAACGTCCGTCTTTCAACAGTAAGGGTAATCCAGCTAAATATTGCTCCGCTTGTAAGACCGATAAAATGATAAATGTTGTGAACAAACGTTGTCATTGCGGGAAAAGCCAACCATTTTTCAACTTGAAAGGCGAACCCGCAAAGTATTGCTCCGCTTGTAAGACCAATGAAATGGTCAATGTAAGAGCTAAGAAATGTTTCTGTGGAAAAAGACAACCAGCCTATAATTTAAAAGGTAAACCAGCTGAACATTGCGCAAAATGCAAAACTACCGAAATGATCGATGTTGTTCATCGACGATGCATTTCGTGCGGGCTATATGTTTCTCAAAAGAGGTATGGATGGCTATGTTTTGTATGTTTTTGTTGGAAATTTCCTGAGTCCAAACCAGGACGACGACATTTAACCAAAGAACGTGCCGTGAACACACTAATGCGTGAAGCTTTTCCCGAGTTACCCTTTTCGTATAATAAATCTATTGGTGGATGCTCACAACGTAAACCGGATTGGTTTATAGACTGCTACACACATTGTATTGTTGTTGAATGTGACGAAAATCAACATAAAGCCTATGAGGAACTATGCGAATATGCAAGACTTATGGAACTTATCGTCGATATAGCGCATAGACCCTTGGTTGTGTTGCGGTTCAATCCGGACAAATACAAAGATGCTAAAGGAAAAACCATCCCAGGCTGTTTTCCAGGTAGAACAACGAAACCCAATGAACAATTGAGAGAGCGCTTTGAGAGTCTCAAATCATCTATAAATTATCATCTAAATCATGTATCCACAAAAATGCTCACCGAGGAGAAATTCTTCTATGATGAGATTTAATATTGTCATATATATTATATATATGTGTCCTATCTTCCTGAGAAGACCTTTTGGGGAGCTTAAATCGTTGGTATGAAGTAGATTTCTACATCTCCGCAGTCATCACACATAATACGCCACGTCTCGTCATGGTATTCCAAACTTTCTAACATTTTCACTATCTTAAAGTCACTGACGGTGCACGAGTGTCCTCGTAGCTCCAGATGCTTGAATAGACGGAACTGGGTCCCTAAACTCGAACTTCTTTCTTTGGGAAGCATATTGTAGACGCGTTGCGTTTTCTCATAATCTTCCATAATGATGCTCTCTAGAGGTGATACATTTTTCAATGTCCACCCCCAATACTGGTGTGCTATTAAATTGGCGTCTTCGTACAACGCCGAATACCCTGTGTCTAACAACGCCTTGTACAACATCTGCAGATCAGTGCCATTTTTTCGTCCGCGTTCGTTCAAAGGAAGTGCTTTGATTTCTGTAGAAGTGGGTTTGCCACGAGAAATGAAATGTCCATCTAAATCGTTGAAAAGAGGTTCAGGTATTTTGTCAATTTGTTTTCCTTGATAACGCATCAAGGCTTTCTCAAAGTTGTCACGGTCGCTATAATCGTTCCTTGAGGCCAACGTGTCGCTTTTATAGAGATTAAACCCGATAATATACCGCTCCGTCCTACATTCGGGGCATATTTGTGTGCCAAAATTGTCAATAAAAACGTCGTTGAGATCGCATCCACATCCACATTTGTTCACATTCTTTTTGCGTTGAACAATGGTGATATCGATGTATCTCTGCGCAAACGCCAAGTATTCTCGAATCAATCGCATCTTCTTCCAATATTTAGGATTTTTTTCTTCATTATCCATCAACTCCATCTTTTTGGCTTTGGTGGCTGTAAAATCGATTTTCCTTTTCTTTGGAATCATCGTTTTGTAGACAGCAATGATCGGCTCCGCTCGATCCAAGTAAACCCTGAGTCTTTCACCGGTTTGAATGTTCTCAATTTGGTCTTGTAGAGCACGAACGCTCTTCTTTGTTTGTTTTCGTTCGACAATGGTTTGAGGCATTTTGATAATTTCCAACTGGTTTTCCAATTCTCTCTCCAATGAGTCTAGGCCGTTGGGTTCCGTCCTTAATTTGCGAATAATGGTCTCGTGAATGTGAAGCAAATTAAAGTCATTCACATACGAGGCAATAATTTCGGTCGGAATGTCCTGATCGTACTCGGCATGGGCGTGTGTGTCTGACAAATCACTCTCTTTACTTGTTTTCGAGTCAGATATTGAAACATGACGGATAGAGATAGGGATTACCCTCCTTTTTTTAGGTTGCTTTGTCTCCTTACGTTTGAACGAAAAATTTGTCAGTGCCTTCATTTCCAAAAACACTTGGCAATTTTTAAGATTTCCAAAAAAATACAAAGTTTTTATGTATTTTTTAAATATTAAATCGATATCCATTTAACACCGTTTTTGGTGCATTGATGCAATATATAGTAGAGCTCCATAATGATATCATCCTTACGGTGAAGGATCCACACTGATTGTGTAGGAAACATACTGATAAGAATGGGGTGCTCTTCTTTACATTGTTCTCTAATTTCCTTAAGATCACTGTGTCCATCAAGATCCATTTTATAATACTTTTCTGCTATATGTAATATCAAATCTAGAGTAGAATCCATTCCATAGTCTTCCAGATCCATTATATTAGATATATATCTACAACTATCCTGCAATTCTCCCTTCAATCCCTTAATGATATCCTTCAAAGACTCAGCTCGTAAATTATAATCATCTCCAGGACAATCCACTTCATCTGATTCCAGATCCCGTTTGGTTTCGTTACAACAATCCGGATCTCGCAATTCGTATAAATCAAACGATGCAGCAGCATTCGGTCTAAACCATACCCGATTCCATGTACAACTTACATGTCCTGCGGTGCAGGGTCCCTTCCACATAACCAAATCATCTCTGAAATAAAACTTAATAGATGAAGTAAAATCTTCCATATAGTCCAAACTCAGGTTATACCAACATATTGAAGCTTGCGCGACCCTGCACAATGAGAATATGTCCAATTTAGAACAAATAATGTCTTTAATTTCGATCGGAAGAGTTTCCATCTTAGATGTGAAAGAAAATGATAAAAAAAATCATTTTTTATGTATTTTTTAACCAAAAAAGTTATTGGGGTTGTCGATATAATAACTGTAAAAAGCAAAAATCAACAATGCGATGGCAATGGTCTGTAGAGCCGATTTGACGTGCTTACTTACCGATAGGTGCTCTTTTCGTACCCACACATCCAACAACGACAACATCACAATGATGATGGCCAACACTAAAATCCTTGTAAATCGTACTTTATCTCCCTTATAATCATTGTTGACCCACGTCAACAACGGCAAGATCAACAACAATCCAATCGCAAAATAATTGGCCTGAAAATTTTCACGTTCGACTTCAATAGTGAGACAGCAACTGTTGGCGTATCCGGTGAAAAAGATCACTGGAGGGATTGCAAGGATAATCCAACCGATCACATCGGTGTTATACAATCCAAAACACGCGATAATCAATATCCAAACAACCAAAGCTACGATATACGCCAATTGAACTTGAGCGACTTTTTCGTCATTGTAGTATTCTTTATCAGATACATCCCCACCCATTATTTTCTTAAGTTTCGTAAAAAACTTAAGAATTCAGCAAATTCTTACTCATCAGCATCAGCGTTATCAATCTTTGCGATTTTTTTGTACATACTGGTGATGGTGGCCTGGGAAAGAGTCACTGTTTTTGCAAACTTCTCTGGGTCTAATTCGCCTCCCATCGACTCCAAACAGTATTTGATAAGCCCCGCAGCCACCGTTTGGGGATATTCTTCCCTGAGCTCAGGTGCTTTTCTCAATATTTTCGCTCCCAAGATCTTAATAGGCTCCACCATTTCTTCTGAGATGTGATGTTCCAAGCAATAGCCACGAATCATTCCCAACGGATTTGCTTTTCCGGTTTGAGGACGATATCCCGTTTGTGCCTCTGAGAAAATAGACATGGCTTTTCGAACTTCTCCGTGTTTAAGTCCCAGCATTTTTTGATACACCAACGGGTTGGAATCTTCTTGAAGCTCCGGGTTCTCCGCGTGGTATTCCAAATCTGCGCTGTACATACAATAAAAGAGGAGCTGTTTCCGTTTGTTCCCTCGATGGGTGCGCGGACCGAGTTTTTGATAGATGCGTTGTGCGCGTTGCTTGATATCTGCACTCAATGGATGTTGGTTTAATTCGTCCAATATACTTCGGTCTCCTTTTTGTTTGTGAGGTACATGGACGGGATGTTCGAAAGGGGTGACGTTGTATCGATAATCCTTTTCTCCATTCATTTTGTTCTACACTAAGAAATCGACAATAAATTTCAAATGCATCATTCAAATTACCAACGTCTTTCTCAAATGTTTCGTCTTGGTGCGTTCAATTACATTTTTGTATATATACCATGTATCTCGAATGGTCTTCATCACCTCAGTATGACCCAAAGACCTTGCATAATCCACAAATTGTTGCGGTTCGGTGCCTGAATTCATTCCATACCGATTGAGAAAACGCGTATATATGTATCGAATGAGCGATTTCTTTTTGCTTTGGATGACGCACCTCATGAGGTTTTGAAAGAGGTCCAATATGAAAACTGGATGACGATGTGCAAGAATAAACGAATACACCCAGAAATACCGTTTAAAGAGTCCGACGCCATGCGTAGTGTTGGCCATCAAACATAAAACATCCAAAGCCCCGCTTTTTGGAGGAACACTGGTTAGTTTACTAATAAAATACCGCACAATATCGAGTTTTTTCGCGTGGAGAGCTACTGTGATAAAATCGTTGAGATTGATCGGTTTTGTCTCGATGAGCGCATTTGTGATTTCTTGTACACTCTCGATATCTCCTTTTTGGATGCGTTGTCGTAGTTTTCTCGAGAGATCGAGTTTGTTGAAATAGACGTTTTTCCATGTATCTCCTTTCAAAGGTTGTTCTTCCGTGCCAAAATCCTGGATGGTTTTTTGTTTCCAAAAATACTCGTCCATGCAAATTTGTTGAATGACAGCGGATGCAGTGCACAAATTCAAAATAGCGACAGCATCCAAGGGCAACATCACGTGTAACATTACCACTTCATACGGCAATTGCTCCAATAAGTTCAAAGGAGGCACGCCGGGAGGAGTAGATGGGACCTGAATCACAGGAATCTCTGTGTAGTTGATTTTGAGGACACGCATCGTCACAAAATAGTTCTTTTTGAAAAAAGCCCATAAAATATAAAATGTCGGTCGTTGTGAAACGTAGTGCATTGACTGAAGATCAAGTGCATTTTATTCGGGAAATGTTGGTACTCCAACCCAAAGAAAAGTTTCACGCATACGGGAAACGGAAAGCCAAAAATGTCAAACCGGTGGTCTTTTATCAAATGTTCGCATCGCCAAACCCGGAAGAAAAGGAGGAAATCTATGTATTTTTGCCGTATCGGTTTGCCGCAGCGTTGTTGGGGAAAAATATCAGTGAACAACATAGTTATACACCTTCGATTTTTCACTTTACGGGGACATTACGAGATTACCAAGAGGAAGATCTTCCGATTTTAGTACAACATCTGGACGAATACGGCACCACGTCGTTATGCTGGGATCCGGGACTTGGTAAATGTCTAGCTCCAGGAACTAAAATTTTGATGTTTGATGGCACTAAGAAAAAAGTAGAAAATGTGGAAGTGGGAGACATATTGATGGGGGACGATTCTACACAAAGACATGTTTTGTCAACAACGTCCGGAATGGAAGCGATGTATCAAATAATACCCATCAAAGGAGAGCCGTTTACTGTAAATAAGAGTCACATATTGACTGTGTGGCCCTCAAAACAAGGAATCGTTCATGAAAGAAGAACAAAGAATGGTGACGTTCATTTTAGAGTCAGATGGTTCGATGGTGTAAAAATGAGATCGAGAACGTTCCATAAAAGGAAGGAGGCTTTGCTTTTTTCTTCAGAAACAAAGAAAATTTCCATTTATGATGTGGCGCTTGAAAATTACTTAAAAATGAGCAAAACTACAAGAGACCTTCTCAAATGTTTATATGTACCCGTCTTTTATTCCGCGCAATCGATTCTTCTTGATCCATACTTTTTGGGAATGTGGTTGGGTGATGGAAATAGTAGGGGTCCCCATATTACAAACACCGACCAAGAAGTTATTGACTATTTGAAAGAATTTGCAAAAATTAACGATGTGAATATAAAGCAAAAGAAACAAGACCCTATAACATACACGTTGACAGGAAAAGTTCATGGAAAAAATCCAATTCTCAAACAATTGCAATCTTTAAATTTAATCCTTAACAAACACATTCCACATATTTATAAGCAAAACAGTGTTGATGTTCGTCTTAGATTGTTGGCTGGTCTGATCGATTCCGATGGATGGACAAATGGAACAGGATCCTACGAAATTGCCCAAAAATCAGATAAACTCGCAGAAGATATCCAAGATTTGTGTCGTTCTTTGGGATTTGCATGTTTTACCAAGAAAACGATGAAATACTGTTGGTACAAAGGAGAAAAAAGATGTGGTATGTACAATATCATCAGATTTTATGGCGATGACGCAGAAAATATTCCTGTTCTTATACCAAGAAAAAGATCAAAACGAACAAAAAATAGGAATCCTCTCGTAACTGGATTCACGGTTAAACCAGTGGGTATAGGAAAATATTATGGATTTACAATCGACGGGAATGGACGATTTTTACTTGGAAGCTTCATGGTCACTCATAATACGATAATGGGAGCATTTTTAGCCGCAAAATACAGTTTATTGACGGTGGTACTGACGCATCGAACGCCCTTGATCAAGCAATGGCGAAAAACGTTCGCCAAAGTCACCGATGCACAAATATGGGTCGTGGGCGAAAAAAAGGTGCCAGCGTTGTTCAATGTGATCATTTGCCTCGATAAACGGGTCAAAAAGATTCCTGTAGATATACGCAATCGTGTGGGGATGCTCATCATTGATGAGGCCCACGCTTTTTGCACGATATCGCAAGTAGAGGGATTGCTCGGATTTCACCCACGATATATTATCGTGGCAACGGCCACTTTGAAACGAGATGATGAAATGCATCATATGATCTACGCTATGTGCGGTAATCACAACGTCACCCGCGAATTTGAAAAGGATTTTCACGTGTATAAAGTCGAAACGCACATTTCTGCGGTTCGAATCGACCGAACGGATGGAGGTCTAGGACCGCAGTGGCATACTTTGGCTAAATCATTGGCTTTCAACGACGACCGCAACAACATCATTGTGCAGTTGGTGCTCAAAAATCCCACCTATAAAATTGTCATTCTGACCGGATACGTCGCACATACAAAACTATTGCATAAAATATTTGTGGGTTTGAAAGAATCTGTGGATTATCTATGCGGTCCCAAGAAGAATTACCATGATTCGAGAATTTTGGTCGGAACGATCGACAAAATCGGGACAGGATTCGACGAAGAGGCCTTTTGCGACGATTATGGTGGAATTAAAATAAATTTGGGAATTTTAGCTCATTCGATTGCTAGTGAGAAAGGCTTGACACAATCGGTAGGCAGAGTGTTTCGTGCAGAGTTTCCCAATATTATGCACCTTGTTGACGACGACTCCACGATCGATAAACATTGGAAAACTGCGAAAAGGTGGTACAAGTCCAAAGGAGGCATTCTCCACGAAACAGCTCAATAAAGTGCTTTCCCAAAAAATGATTTTTTTAAGAGCACTAAATGGTAAAATCCTTATGACTTCTGGTCTTCGTATTAATACTGATGGGAGTTTTGAGTTAATTAAACTCCCGACCTATTTAGACTGTGAGAAATGGATGTGTAGTCATCTTTTTAACGATGATATTTATGTCGAGTCAGAAGATCTTTGCAACCTCTTCAAAAAAGAGGTTTCGCAGGAAGTGTTTGAAGAGAAAGGTAGAGGAGACAAGTGCCTTTGGCTATTATCTGACGGTTGCAACAACAATCCAGGCGGATGCGATCCAGACGAATACCCACCCATCAATAAAGCTATGGATACAATAACGGGTGTTCCAGTGAGAGGAAATGTTCTTATTTTCTCCACTTACACCGACAAAGAAGGAGATGCTACTTTCGATTTGGGTTTATCGTTGGACGAATGCCAAAGGGATATTTCTTTCATCTTAAGTTGTTTAAAAGTGAAAACATCAACTCATGGAGCACAGAATATACCCTTCACTGAGTTAGAAGGACGATTTAGAGAAGAAGTTCTTAAAGATGATGAAAAAATCAAAAGACTGCAGCGATTGGCTCTCAAAATGAATATTAGGGACAAATTTTTGTTTTAAACATATTCTCAATTTAATTATCCAGGTTTTCTCTCTGCACAAGTTCCACAATCGACTTCATTATTCCAAAAAATGATTTTTATTATACAATTACACAAACACAATAACGATGGAAATTCTGAAAATGGATTGTGATGTCTATTATTATCCCGATTTTTTATCTGATGAGGAAGGCAGTTCATTATTCGATTATATTTCTGGAAACTGTGACCTTTCCAGAAGACGAGTTGTAACTATCAATAGCAAAGGAAAAGAGATTCCTTACAAGCTAAACCGAGGAACTTGTGTGTTCCTAAACAAAGATCTGAAAGAGTCGAAAATTATCCCAAATATTTGGGGTGAGGATGTGCCTAAATATGAGTGGGCTTATGTTAGCTCTAAAAGAGAAAATAGAAGGATTGACAGGTAAGAAATACAATATTTGCCTTGCTAACTACTATTCTACGGGCCGAAGAGCCATAGGATTCCATTCCGACAATGAAGAATATGGATCAACTTCTAATATCGCTTCTATAAGCTTAGGAGGGCAAAGAAAGTTTGTGTTTCGAAAAAAGGAAAATAAAGAGGAAAAAGTTGGTCTTGTTCTTAAAAACGGTAGTTTATTGATCATGGGGGAAGGATGCCAGGAGAAATACGAACATTCCCTTCCAGCCGATAAAAATTGTAAAACCCCCCGAATCAACCTTACATTTAGACTATTCTCAGCTGACCGATATAGTAAAATATATTAATATATATTGCGAAACTGATTGCACATAACAGAGGGACGAACCCATAAATGGAGGAAAATTCACGCCACACCTTGGGTGGGAGAGGAGAGTTCTATGGCGGCGATCAAATCTTTACTTCGGGATTTACAAACCCAATTGTCTCTTTTACCGGCAAAGGACATCGTTTACAGGAAGACGAGGGGTCACGGTATGGATTACTGTGGAAACTATGCGTTTGTATACGTTCGATCGCAGCTACGATATGGTGGTTCATATATAGTTAATAAACATACTTCTTAATAGTGTCCAATTCTTGATCCGGACACGATGCAGATTTCATATCTACCAAAAATTGATTGTTTAAACGCACAAACATGCATTAAATTAAGTTGAAATGTCATACTTTACTTCTGCGAACTATATTGGGAGGTGTAATGGTGTTACAAGGGATGGGGTGCGCTGCTCAGCAACCGTTGGACTCGTTTCGGGGAATGATGAATGCTTTTATTGCCCTTATCATCTCCACTTTGATACGGGCGTTCCACCCGTACGACCACCTGAGGTCTATGATGTTGGAGATGGGTTTGTCGTTCCGGACGATGCTTCACTGGAATACGTTTCCTCCGACAGCGATTGTGACACGGAAGAAGACTACTCAGAAAGCGATAGCGATTGTGAAACCTCATACATTTCCTCAGATAGTGATTGTGAAACGGAAGAAGACGAAAGTGACACGGAAGAAAGCGATAGCGATTGTGAAACGGAAAAAGACTACTCAGAGAGTGAAAGTGAAGAATCGATTCCTGAGTCTGAGTGCACTCTATGGTAATTATGAAATATGGCACAATTACATCATTCGATGATGTAATTTATTCGTTATGGTGGTCTACATACCACCATACGATCTCCTTTTCCAACGACTTCCATTTCCAATTCTTTAACTTGCTGATGCGCTCCCAATAGAACAATCCGTATGTGTTGATCTCTTCGTCTTCGTCCAATTCTACAAAGAAACGTAAAAAATCTCCGTTGTTCAGACCCATCAAAAGTTGCCATAAATACGTGTAAAAGCGTGCCCATTTCGTAGGAAAATGGACGGAGATGTCCCCATCTAAGAGTCTTTGAGAGTATTGAATGCCGTACCGTTCAAGAATACATATCAAATGCGCTAATTCCGACTCTATTATGTTCTTATACACGTCCGTTCTTAAATACGACACCAAAGGGGAATATTTCTCAATCATTTCTACTGTGAATGCGCCCAACAACGAACGCATCAGCACCTCGTCTTTTTGACACAATTTCTTCATTCGTACATTTGTATCATAAAATCCCTGTACATCCTTGGATTCAAGATTTTGGAGAAAGCGCACCAACGCGTCGTCAGAGAGAGCGTCCAAATCAACTTCTTCCGTTTCAGCAGAATCCATTCTTTTCATTCTTTATAGAGATACAACCACACCAAAAAAATCAAAAATAATACAGACATTATTTTTTACAACTTTTATCTTTGTATTTTTCTCTACAAAGATACAAATGGAGACCGAAGATATAGTGACAGGGTTGACTCATGCCATCGATCAATCCCCCCATAAGGCATTGATCTGTGGAGGATTGTCCCTATTTGTGGATTTTTTGGAGGGGAAAACGGTGGATTTTGAGAAATTGAAAGAACCCATACAAACCTCTACAAAAATTATCGCGGAAGATTTGGAAGAGCAACTTCTTCAAACGTCAGACGACACCAAAGAGGGGTTGGTCATACATCGGTGCTTCGGAAAATGTATGAAAAGGGAACTGTTGAACGTTATTGGGGAATCTTTGACCGAGGAAGAAAAAAAACAACTCAAAGAAGACAAAAAATACTTGATCGAAAGATTGGTGGAGAACATATAACTTGTGAGGATTTCACAAATATCTATAAATAAATATATACATATATTTATAACTTTGAAAAAAGGATATGAACAGCGTTCCCCTCAGAAGCAAAGCTTCCCTGGAACTCGTTCCGAGGTCGATAGAGACGGAGGCTTTTGAATCGGTGAAAATCTTGATTTTTTCGTGGAATCATCAAGCGATAAGAATTGGAGAATCCGTCGTTCCTGAACGCAAAATAGAATGGTCGGTGTCCTATTTTTATGAATCGCATCCGCCCGATTTCTTTCCAAACGTGGAAGCCATACTTCAAAGTTATGATCCCGATATCGCGGTCTTTGGTTCTCAAGAGGATGCCATTCCTGGATCGTACTTTCATTCTGATTTTCTCCCACAGAAGATGGCACAGTTGCACTACAACCTCCAAAAACGGACACGATTGATGGGCTTAGGTATTGAGACGTACAAAGCGCTCAAAACGTTTGATTTTAAGTTACGTGGACTGCGGTTGTCGATATACACCAAACCCTATTTGACCGGAATCATCGAACTCGAAGAACGAAATATGAGGGATTTTCTTGGTGAAAAGGGACAAACGTGGGCGAATTGCTCTCTACCGTTTTTACAATCCAAAGGAGCTGTGGCTTCCTATCTTAAAATCCCTGGAATGGCTCCTATGGTCTTTATTTGCGCACATCTTCCTTTTGATGCCGATTCTATAAAACAAGCTTTTTTGTGTCACGACGCAAGCATCCGTGGAAAAGCCGTAGAGCGTTGCAATGCTTCGTTCAATTATCTTTTGCAAGAGCTTGTATTTAACGTGAAATTGGAGGAGTTCACGTCCTTTGAGGAGAAAACAGACATTGGACATATCTTTTTCTTTGGGGACTTGAATTATCGTGTTTTCAGCCTCCAACGAGGCATCGAGGACAAGTTCTTAGGGGCGAATGAGGAAACCTTGCGCGATTTATTTCTGACCTACGATGAATTGCATCAAGAACTCGAAAAGGGTCGTATTCGTATGGATTTTAAGGAAGGAGTGCAGAACCAAGGTCCGCTCTTTCTCCCCACCTGCAAAATGCGCAAACCACGTGTGGACCCTAAAGATGCTACGGACATCCAAGATCTCTTCAATACGGGAGAAGGACACCGTAAACCCAGTTGGTGTGATCGTTTGTTGCATTGCGATCGCAAAGATAGTCGTTATCATATTATATGTGACCACTACAACCGGTTGGACGAAGGAGAAACGATGAAAAAATCAGACCACGCAGCCGTATTGGGTCTCTATCGACTAGAAAAGAAATAACTTGAAAACCATTCATATCCTAAAGATATGAATCGTAAAAACGGCGATATTATCGAATATAACTAATGGCTCCCTGGTTTACTCCAACTTCACCAGCCAATCCCCAGAGTCCCGTATACCGTTGAAATACAACAATTCCTGTCGTGTTAATGACTATCGAACACCCTTGTCCCACCCCGGCACTTATACCTGAACCAGCGGATTGTCTTTGAGAGAACGGTCTAAATGGAGCATCAATTGTAGTAGTTCCAGATAAAGCGTCCGATGTAATACCAAAGATAGTATTTGATCCACCAACTTCTGTTGAACCAAGTGACGTCCATGTCAATGTGACTACTTCTCCATGTAATTCTTGATTAAACGTAGATGTTTCCTCTGCTCCTGTCACTGACCCAAATGGTTCAGGACCAAATGTCAATACTACAGAAGTCGGACCAATAGCTGTTCCTCCTCCTGTAGGTCCTACAGGACCCGTTGCCCCTGTATTGGTCGCTGTCCCAGCTGGCCCTGTAGGTCCTGTACAACAAGGTCCTGTTTGACCTGTGGGTCCTGTCGCCCCTGTATTGGTAGCCGTTCCAGCTGGTCCTGTGATTCCAGTGGGTCCTGTATTTCCTGTTGCTCCGGTATTGGTGGCTGTTCCTGCAGGGCCTGTGATTCCAGTGGGTCCTGTAGGTCCTGTATTTCCTGTTGCTCCCGTATTGGTGGCTGTTCCTGCAGGGCCTGTGATTCCAGTGGGTCCTGTGATTCCAGTGGGTCCTGTTGATCCCGTGGATCCCGTGGGTCCTGTAGATCCTGTTGATCCTATAGCTCCTGTAGCTCCTGTATTTCCTGTTGCTCCCGTATTGGTGGCTGTTCCTGCAGGGCCTGTGATTCCAGTGGGTCCTGTAGATCCTGTTGATCCTATAAGTCCCGTGGGTCCCGCTGTTCCCGCTGGTCCTGTATTACCTATTGGACCACGCTGACCACGTCTACAACAACATTTAACTTTTTTGCATTTACCCATTCTTTTAAGATAAATTTAAAAAAGAATGGACACGAATAAAAAATAAATAAGTGTGAACCATTCATATCTTTTCGGATATGAATCGTAAAATTCAACAATCTGCGTACCTTATAGTTGTTTAAACTAAGCTACAGGGCCTCGACAACCTTCATTTTTATTACGTATGTTAACCAATTACACCACCTGAGAATTCCTTATTCTCAGACCTAGATTCGAACTAGGAGCACGGCATCCACATTGCATATTTATTTTGCTGTTAGAAGGTTTGGATTGGCCCTGGTTGGAATTGAACCAACGATCTTTCAGTTATGAGCCAAATGCTTTACCATATTACTAATGTTATTTGCTGCAAGCACTCTCTGTTGTACGATTAGGGGCGTACATTCCCACAAAACAAGATACCTTTAGTTTATCACTAAGCTACGGGGGGTAAGGATGCAAAAGCATCCGTAAATCCCCCCGGTTGGAATTGAACCAACGGTCTTTATATCTTCATTATAACGCTTTACCATTTAACTGTTGTTAATTGCTGCAAGCATCTTTTTGTTGTGAGAATACACAAAAAATTATGAGATTCGTGCTTCCATTCGTGCAAGAATATCGACACGTTCACCCATAACTCGTGAAGGAGATTCCGTCAGATTTGCACATCCAACAGAACCCCCCACACTAACAATATACACTTTTCTTTATGCTGTTACGGCCGCGCTCTACCAACTGAGCTACAGGGAGTTCTCCCCGGGTGGACTCGAACCACCGACCACTTCGGTTAAACACGATTTTGGTTGCTGTCTGTATATTTTTTTTGGAAGACGACGTGATTTGAACACATAACCTGCTGATTTCCCGATATTCTGGAGTCAGCTGCTCTACCATTGGAGCTACGCCTTCGTAACGTACGTTTTGTTCATAGATGGGATCGAACCATCGTCAGTTCATAACAAGACTGATACTCTGCCACTGAGTTACACGAACAAATCAGAGTACATTTTATTCCAAGGATTCATCAATAATGGTTGGTCTTGCTGTGAGTACTCTTTTGTTATTGTGGAAAACGCGAATAAAAAATCAGTTACGATCCTAAGGATTTCTAAGAATCTGGGATCCTTAGATCTTCGGCACTTGTAGAGAGTTCGGCGCTCCTTTCGAGTGTTGATAGAAGCGCATTGACAATCTTGTTGGCAATGACAGGAGATGCAGGACGTCTCGTTCCTTTCGGGGATTCCATCAAAGATAAAAATCGGCTTGCTTTCGGAGATTCCATCAAAGAGGGAAATCGTCCAGAGAGTTCAGCAGCGCTGTGTTCCTCATTGAACCATTCTTTGGTTTCGTAGGCCAAAGAGGCGCGATTGCGAGTCACCGTTTGCACCAATTGACCGTACAGCGCCTCAATATGACAATGAGTGATGTCGTATACGTCACTGCATCGATCTCCTCCACTAAACATCTCTAAACAATCGGTGTCTGCATGTAAATGTTCACACAACACCAAAAATATGCTCTGTATATTCGAGAGAAATTCTTCCAAATCTCCTTCGATCTCATGGTTCAGCAATTCTGATATTTTACAGCATACCCTCGAAATGCGTTTGCAGCGTGCATCTGTCGACATTTTTGTAAAGGGGTATATTGCTTTAAAAATTAAGTTATCAAGGTCACGAGTTTCAAGGTCACGAGTTTCAAGGTCACGAGTTTCAAGGTCACGAGTTTCAAGGTCACGAGTTTCAAGGTCACGAGTTTCAACATTCGATATGGCGCCAGCTTCCACAACATTTTTCAATAATGGAGGGTTCCAAGAGAATGTATACAATCAACCCTACGATCAAAAACACGATGCCCAGCACGATCAATCCCCAAACCCAGAAAGGCGTCTCGTTGTCATTCCGATTTCTATCATAATCATAGAACACCACGCCTATGATGAAGAGCACCAATCCTATGATAAAGCTCCAAAACCACAGTTCCGCATAGAAGACCATTTATAGGTACCTTCAAATATTTGGATAGAAATATTTGTAAAAATATTCTTCACATTTGAAGATACAACCGGGACCCCATGAGCAGGCAACATGCATAACTGCACAGGTACAATCCGATATATTTGAGAAGATGCCAATCGACGATCCATCGTTGCAATAATAGCGCGTAATACAGTTCTTTTCGAGCAAATACCACACCAACAATACAAAGGATGAAGATTCCCCACACAACAACGGGATATATCCACACAAGTATTTGCAACAAAGCGATACATACAAAAAAAGCAATGTACAAATTCAATCGATGTTGAATAAACCCACCACGCGCGTATTGACGTCGAAAATGGAGTAATTTATAGGAAATTTTCAAGAAAGTAACTGCTATTTGTAAGGACCGTATCATTTCGTAGCTCCAAATTATAAAAGACGTTGGATAATCTGTATGTTTTAACGCACATACCATTATGTACACAACCAATGTCTCAGTCAACAACAACAAGGACAATTTCAACAGTGCTTTGCAAATAAGATGTTGGATACCTTCCTTTATTGTCTTTACACAATATGGAACTACAATTTCCTTAATAAAGAACGCACCACCCCTTGTCACCGCTGTCATTTTCGACATTGTTGGCAGCTTTGTTTGCGATCTTTTGCTTGTTTGTAATGTTATTCTCCGTGTCTGTTGTCTTTTTCAATTTCTCTTGGATCAATTTTCTTTCCGACACTAATTTACGGGACTCATCTAGTTTGGACCTTCTTTTGACTGATTTCACTTCGGCTTCCAACAGAGCAATTTTTGCTTCCTTTTCTTTCAGTTCCACGGACAGTTTTTTCTTGCGCTCTTTTGCATCCTCTCCAGACACCAAATTAAAGAGAATGGGCGCTTTGCTGCGTGAAATTTTCTTGAGCAAAATGGTGATGAACTTTTCCCACATCGGCGTTCCATCAATCAAAAGCAAATCCCCCTCTTTTCGCATGCAATTTCGAGTGTTGTTTTCGATTGCCACGACCGGAACGTCTGTACTAAACAACTCCTTCCACATTCTTGATTTGGAATGGAAATAGCGTGTCCAAGCCTCTTTATCGCTAAAATCTGGTCGATCCTCAAACGCATCATAAAATCCATTGTAGAAATACTGTTCTGGAGCACATTCGTTGGCGTGTGTGAGAACAATGATGGTCTTGTTCCAAATTTCCTTTCCGAGATGTTTTTCGAATTTATGCACCATATCCTTGTGGTGCAAATCAGCCATATCGCTCATCTTAAAGAAAAGAAAAAAGATGTGGATTTTCGGATTGGATTTTACATATTCGATGATTTTTGAGATATTACCTTTGTCCGCTTCTTCTCCTCTTGAATCTGACAATCCAGGAGTGTCTGCAAAGATTAATTTGCATCCATTGACGGTGATTGTATACTCTGTGACCTCGGACGTGTCGGATGATGTTCCATCTTTGATCGACAACACTTCACCGGGAATCGAGAACAAAATTTTAATGGTGGAACTTTTACCCACTTGTGTCCCGCCACCCACCATACAGCGAAGTTCCTGATTTTTGGAAATTTTAGCGAATAAGGTGCTTTTTTCCAATTTGTTCCGGAATTGCATGACTTCGTCGGTCGTTGATTCACTGCTTTCGCTGAGCGATCGAATAAATTTTTCAAAGGTTTCCCACGTTAAATCTGGCTTGTTCACATTTTCAATCAAAAAATCAATGCCATCTTTCAATCGAGTCTCGATCTCTGGTGTGATTTTCTCCACGGTATCGGTCAACACATCCAGTGCTTTCTCATGCAGCGTATTGTACATATCTTCATAGGCTGTTTTGGGAGCTTCTCCCCCAAAAACGCTTGACCAAAAAGACATTTTCTATTCAAAAATGTTTTAATAAATATCCAGTTATTCGAATCAAGCCATTTTTGGCGTCGTCATACTGCTTTGTTTATTTTTGTTTTGTGTAGCTGTACGTTTCGCCACATCTGTATGTCCGCGTTTGTAAATGGCCCAAATCATCAGCAGCACACCGAATACGAGGACAACACCGCTGGAAATCGCAATGCTCCACACAATAATCTTCTTATTTTTGTCATAGTCGTCCGTATCTATCCCGTCCTTATCTTTCACGACCTTATCCTTCCAAAAGAAATACAATCCAATCGCAACCCCCCCAAGAACCAACGCAATAAACAATACAATCACAGACCATGCAAACTCCGTATTCATGCTCTTTTTAGTACAAGTGCAAAAATATACGATTTAGGAAAATGGGCTTTGGACACAGTAAAGTCAAACTTTCCGAAATTGATATGGATGGAGACGGTATTATTACGCGTGAAGAAGTGGTTACATTCGTTCAAGACGAAGTAGGAAAATGGAAAACGCTGTTGAAGGAGGAATCGGCAAAAAAGGACGAAAAAATAGACGAATGGAAGGCAGCATACGAAGATATGCATGCAAAATACTCTGAATTGCTTGAACGATTTCGCAAAAAAGCGTCTGGTGACTCTATAGGTGTACAACACGTCAGCGCTATAAGTCCTGAAGCGGTAGAAGCTGCCGTGGAAGCGATTTTAGCCGATCCAGATCTCAACCTCAAGAAAGTTCCAGATTGGATGGAGAAAAAAGTGTACCACAACTTGATTTGGATTACCTTGATGGTTGTAGAAAAAATTATGGGATCCGTGCGCATTGATGCATTGGGTCACGAATTTTATTTGGCACTGCGTCCCCAAGACTCTTTTTTGAGTGAATAAATAAGAGATGATCTCTTATTTACTATGATCTTTGAGTTTATAATCTAATGATACTCCAGCACACATTATCAGTGCTGCCGGGGCCACTAAGGGTACTAGGTAAGGGTGTAGTGGTACCCATAGCGTTAGCGTGTATTTGCACTACGTCTGCAGCCCCTAAAGTTACAACAAAGGAATTTGTCGCTGTATATTGACTAGATTCACCCAGATCAAAAGTATCTTTAGACATTCGATTCTGGCAACCAATCGAGGCATTAATACCCGTTCCACCTGGAAGGACAAATGCGTCAGTTACTATCTGTGAAACAAGTAAAGCTCCAGTTGCTGTTGTATTAAAGAAGTAAGGCACATTGTAATTTATCAAGTATGTACCTGTCGCTCCTAGTACAGTAACCGAAGTAGTGCCGTTGAACGAAAAGACTGCTGGATCAAAGCCGGCGACTGCAACCCAAGGAGTTATTATAGTATCAGCAGCGGCGATAGCTTGACCCCCAACATTGCTTAGAATAATGGAAGGTATTGGAGCGGCTCCAGTAGGACCAGTTATTCCGGTAGCTCCAGTAGCTCCAGTAGGACCGGTTATACCAGTGGGACCTTGAAGTCCAGTAGGACCAGTTGGTCCAGTAGATCCTGTTGCTCCTGTTTCCCCTGGTGCCCCCGTTTCCCCTGTTGCCCCTGTATTCGTTGCGCTCCCTGGAAGACCTGTGGGTCCTGTTGCCCCTGTATTCGTTGCGCTTCCTGGAAGACCTGTGGGTCCTGTCGCTCCTGTACTTGTAGCTGTTCCAGCAAGACCTTGAGGTCCTGTGGGTCCTGTTGCCCCTGTATTCGTTGCGCTCCCTGGAAGACCTGTGGGTCCTGTCGCTCCTGTACTTGTAGCTGTTCCAGCAAGACCTTGAGGTCCTGTGGGTCCTGTCGCGCCCGTATTTCCGGTTGGTCCTATAGATCCTGTCGCGCCAGTATTCGTTGCGGTTCCACTAAGACCTGCGGCACCTGTAGACCCCGTAAAACCTGTTTGTCCTGCTCTGCCGCGAATACCTCTTGGCCCGCGACAACAAATGTTGCATTTATTGCGTTTGTATTTTTTATCGTCACAACCCATTTTTAAAATATGTGATATTTTGTTTTGCATATTTTATGCTGGCGGTACTGGCGGTACTAGTTCGCTCTTTTCGAGATACGCTTTGTTTTCTCCGATGATCTTCATAAATTGATAATACGCATCCTTCATCATCTCTTCATCAGGACCACTCTGCGTGATCACTCCCGATTTTTGCACCATAAACGTATGACAGTGTTTTTTACCCTTTTTGCGCATAAATTGAAGCTCTTTGGGCACAACGTAAGGAATTTGAAGCGTAACAGTGTGATCCAATCGTGGGTCGTAGCGCGCTGTCCACCCTGCGCTTCATCAAAGATATGTTTTAGATGATCCCGATTCACTCTAAAATCGAGATGGTAGTTGTAGTTCACCATTGCCTTATAAATATGGTCGCAACGCAGTGTCTCATCCATTACACGCTGTGTGACCAATATATGTTGAAAATTATCAACCAATTGGGAATGGTAGGCGAATTCTGGGCAAAATTGGAGTAAAAACCGAGCGATTTTTTTGTCAAATTGGTTGGGATATTTTTTCAACGCCTTTTCCAACTCTTTTTCTTTGGGGACAATCACTTCGAAATCGTCGTGATCCTCGGTGATGGCCAACAACACATTGTCATACTGACGTGTGCAACGCGTTAGCGCTATAAGTCCTGAAGCAGTAGAAGCTGCTGTGGAAGCGATTTTAGCAGATCCGGATCTCAACCTCAAGAAAGTTCCGGATTGGATGGAGAAAAAAGTGTACCACAACTTGATTTGGATCACCTTGATGGTTGTGGAAAAAATTATGGGTTCCGTACGCATTGATGCATTGGGACATGAATTTTATTTGGCCATGCGTCCCCAAGAAGTTTTTGAGTGAAACAAATAAGAGATGGTCTCTTATTTATTGTAGGATGGTTGTTCTATGAAAACGTCCACATAGATCCGTTTTTAGCAATGGTATATCCTTTGGCTGTCATTGCCAAATCAAGATTTGTTTGTGCTCCTGCAGAAATAGGACTCACATTCAAAGGATACGTAGTAGCCATAGGATCTGTCGTATCCATATTGCTTTTATTAAAATGCGAAAGTATTCTGTTGACATAGTTCGTACATATAGCTACATCCGCAGCAGCTGTCACGCTCGTTAAATAGTCACTGTGTGCCTGGGTTTCTTGATGGGTTGTTGTATCTGCTAAATACTTAGTCCATTCTGTTTTTGTATTGAGAACGGAAAGTGCATCAGAAAAATTAAACGCCATATTTATCTATATACATTATTATTTTTATACTGGTATTATCCATTATTCTTGTCTTAGTAACATTCCATGAAACGCAACACGAACGGTATAGGCGCCGGCGGATACGGTCATTTGAATAGTGCGATCAAATATAAGCGTATTCGTTCCGACTTTGCTGGTTATAGATGCAGGTGGGAACGTTTGACGTCCATCGATGACATTTTCAGGGCCTGCGCCGATCGGAGTGGCCCCCACAAAGGAAGCTGCTCCGGCATCTCCACCCAAAGTAAAAGCTCCTGTGCCAGTAACGGTTGCGGCAGCTTCCATTTTAACAACATCGATAAGGTTCACATACATCCTTGTATTGGTGGGCAACGTGATCGTTGTAGTGGCTGCGACAGCTGTCATATCGATGGTGTTGGTTACGGTGATTGGCGAGGCAGCCGGCCAAACCAAAATACCTAAGGTGGTGCCAGTTCCAGTGGTAAAGTTGACCATCGGCACGTTATTCATCGTCAATGTATCATTGATATCATTGGACGTATCTCTCCCTAAGGCAACCGCCCGAGCAGCGTTAGCAATAGCACCTCCACCAATGGCGATCGCATCTGCATTATTGGTAGCGGCAGCCGTCCCAATAGCAATGCCATTCGTACCAGTAGCTGTATTTCCGACTACAGCTCCATCACCGATAGCAATAGCGCCAGTTGCCGCACCAGTGCCTCCGACCGCAGCTGCATCACCAATGGCAATGGCTGCAGTAGAAGCGTTACTAATTATAGCGGCATTTCCAATTGCGACCGCTCTAAGGGCGGTTACAGATGCTATTCGACCAATAGCTATTGCTTCTACTGTAGCAGCTGAAGCTCCATCACCAATAGCTATTGATCTATTGGCAGTTGCTGAAGCTGCTGTCCCCAAGGCCAAAGACTCAACAGCTGATGCAACTGATAAACGCCCAATAGCAATCGAATCATTATTTTCAGCTGCTGCAGCCGTACCTATGGCAATACCGTCTGTAGCAGCCGCTGCACTCCCTACAGCGGCTGCGTCTCCGATAGCTATGGCGCCAGTTGACGCGGCAAAAGATCCTACCGCGGCCCCATCACCCATAGCAATAGCTGCAGTAGAAGCATTACTAATGGTTGCAGCATTTCCCATAGCAATTGATCTAATAGAATTAACAATAGCACTATTGCCTATAGCGATTCCATTTGTGGAAGCCACTGTGCTACCCACAGTTGAACCATCACCAATAGCAATGGCACCAGTTGTTGAAGCAAAGGATCCTACATCAGAACCATTTCCTATCGCAATTGATCCTGTTGATGCATTACTAATTGCAGCGACATTTCCTATCGCAATTGCTCGAAGTGCAGTAGCAGCGATAGAAGTGGCATCACCGATAGAAATGGATTCTATGGCTAGCGCAGATGCCAGGTTACCCACTGCAGTTGCTCGTTCTGCATCAGCAGTTGTGTTAGCACCGATAGCAATAGCACCAGCTGATACTACGGAAGTCCCTACTGCGGCTGCGTTACCAATAGCAATTGCTCCGATGGAAGCATTACTAATGGTTGCAGCATTACCGATCGCGATTGATTGAGTAGCCGCAGCCGGTATAGTAGCAACATCACCGATAGCAATCGATTCAATTCCACTCGCTGACGCTGCATTACCAATTGCCAGAGCTCTATTACCAGATGGTGTTGTGGCAGCATCACCGATAGCGATCGATTCTGTGCTGACGGCATTAGCCGCATTACCAAAAGCGATTGCACGAAGTCCAATGTTAACAGCACTCGGTCCGATAGTGATAGCAGCAGTATTATTAGCAGAAGCACCGTCACCGATAGCTATGCCAAGTACAGAAGCAGCTGTACTTCCTACGACAGCACCGTCACCAATGGCCATTCCTCCATTTGAAGCGGCGAAGCCTCCTACTGCAGCCTCATCACCGATAGCAATTGCTCCGATGGAAGCATTACTAATTGTTGCGGCATTTCCCATCGCGATTGTTCGAGTGGCTGTTGCGGCAACAGATGCGGCATCACCAATTGCGATTGATTCAGTAGCTGGTGATAAAGTACTATGACCCAATGCGATACTATCTATACCGCTTGCCGTAGCATCGGTTCCTATAGCCATTGATCTTACACCATTGGCATCAGCTCTTGTTCCAAATGCTGTTGCATTCGTATTATTAGAAATAGCAGCAACTCCAATAGCGATGCCAGCAAGAGCAGCCGCTGTGCTTCCTACAACAGCTCCATCACCGATAGCTATGGCATTTGCTGATGCGGCAAAGGCTCCAATAGCAGCGACATCACCAATAGCGATTGATCCCGTAGAAGCATTACTAATTATTGCAGCATTTCCCATAGCAATTGACCTATCGGCAGTTGCTGCCACAGACGCAGCGTCACCAATAGCAACCGATTCAGTACTTGGTGCATCAGCACCACCACCAACAGCTATAGATCTTAGTCCAGCACCGGATGAACCAACTCCAACAGCTATTGCACTATTAGCACTGGCGGAAGCAGTTCGACCAATGGCAATTGTATCAGAAGCAGTTGGGGCTGTAGCGGCAGTACCAATCGCAATAGAATTAACTGCTGTACTGGCACTACCGACAGTCGCACCATCACCGATGGCGATGGATCCACCAGATGCGTTACTAATTGTAGCATCATTTCCCATAGCAATTGCCCTGATAGCACCACAAGTCGCGGTTCCACCGATGGATACCGACCCTGCGTTAGCACCAACCGTACTGAAGCCGCCGAATGCTACTGAAGATCCATCGGCGACCGTATTGATTCCAGAAATATTATTCGTAAATTCAACTGCTGTTTCTCCAGAATTAACCGATAGAACTTTATTAGCGCTTCCAGTATAGGATACCGGTGTGTCAGATAGGCCAATAAATGTGTCACTTCCCGTTGATCCTGTACCTCCAGCTGCCCCTGTACTTCCTGTGGGACCTGTATCCCCTGTTGGACCTGTATCCCCTGTTGGACCTGTATCCCCTGTTGGACCTGTTCCAAGTGCTCCGGTACTTCCTGTTGCCCCCGTACTTCCTGTTGGACCTGTTCCAAGTGCTCCGGTACTTCCTGTTGCCCCCGTACTTCCTGTTGGACCTGTTCCAAGTGCTCCGGTACTTCCTGTTGAACCGGTATCTCCTGTTGGACCTGTTCCAAGTGCTCCGGTACTTCCCGTTGCTCCTGTATTTCCTGTTGGTCCTGTTCCAAGTGCTCCGGTACTTCCTGTAGCACCCGTACTCCCTGTCGGACCTATATCTCCCGTACTTCCTGTAGCACCCGTGTTCATGGCAGTTCCAGGAAGCCCTTGAGGCCCCGTAAATCCTGTACTTCCTGTAGCTCCCGTACTTCCTGTTGGACCCGTACTTCCTGTTGGACCCGTACTTCCTGTTGGGCCTGTACTTCCTGTTGGGCCTGTACTTCCTGTTGGGCCTATATCTCCTGTTGGGCCTGTATTTCCTGTAGCACCCGTGTTCATGGCGGTTCCAGAAAGCCCTTGAGGTCCCGTAAATCCTGTACTTCCTGTAGCTCCTGTAGCTCCTGTAGCTCCTGTAGCTCCCGTATTGGTGGCCGTTCCATCTTGTCCTTGAGGTCCCGTTTGACCCGTAGGTCCTGTTCTACCACGCATACCCATTGGACCACGACAACAAATTTTTCGTTTATGGTATTTGTTATCCTTGTAACCCATTTTAAAATATGCGACAATTTGTTTCGCATATTTTATGCTGGTGGTACCAGTTCGCTCTTTTCGAGATACGCTTTGTTTTCTCCGATGATCTTCATAAATTGATAATACGCATCCTTCATCATCTCTTCATCAGGACCACTTTGCGTAATCACCCCTGATTTTTGCACCATAAAGGTGTGACAATGCTTTTTACCCTTTTTGCGCATAAATTGAAGCTCGGGAGGTACAATGTAAGGAATTTGAAGCGTAACGGTGTGATCCAATCGTGGATCGTAACGTGCTGTCCATTCCTGCGCTTCATCAAAGACATGCTTTAGATGATCCCGATTGACTCTAAAATCGAGATGGTAGTTGTAATTTACCATTGCTTTGTAGATATGGTTGCAATGCAATGTTTCGTCTATTACACGCTGTGTTTCCAATATATGTTGAAAGTTATCAATCAATTGTGAATGGTAGGCGAATTCTGGACAAAATTGGAGTAAAAACTGTGCGATTTTTTTGTCAAATTGCGCGGGATATTTTTTCGATGCTTGATCCAACTCTTTTTCTTTGGGGACAATCACTTCGAAATCGTCGTGATCCTCGGTGATGGCCAACAGCACATTGTCATACTGACGTACATCCCTACTTACGCGTATGGTTTCTTGTCCCAAAGTCCATTGTGTCAGTTTTTCAACCGTAAACCGTGCCTGCTCCATATGATCATTCATGTAATCTAAAAAATGTTGAAGGGTGTGAATGTGCCGAAACAAATGGGTGATGGCTTCTTGACCCATTTCCACCGAAGTGGGACCACACATTTGAATGCTTCTCTCTGACAATTTCAAGCTGATATTCTTGAGAGAAGTGGAAATATCCATTGTGATCGAATTTCGGAAATGTTTCTTTGACGCTGTGCGGAAAATACCTCTCGTGAACCCACGAAACCGTAAGGAAAGAAGAGAACCAAGAATTTTGCAATGTGGGATTTTCACTTTTTTCGTTTGACGCTTTTTAACGGGCATCTCAATCCACGTAATAGGTAACAAACAAAAAATGGGATCGAGGTAAATTTTTCCTCCAAATCGCGCAATCAACGTCATCGTGGTCACATTCAACCCTTTAAACGGTTTTATTTCCATTTAATCTTTTTAAACTCACTCTTTAAGCCATCTTATTTTAAAATCAGTTGTGTTTTCTCGTATTAGGGTTGTGTAAGTTATTACAATCTTAAAAGTGTAATAACTCATGAAATGTTTCTTTAAATCATTCTCGAAAGACTGTAAAATGATCAAAGTCAAAATGGTAGGAGAGGGCGCTTATGGCAAAGTGTACCGTGCTACATCCGATTCTCCTCACGAAGGCGATAAGAAAACGTCTTATGCGGTGAAACGAAATATCATGGAGAGTGAAGTGGATTTTGCGGGGAATATGAGGGAAATGGACATCTTACTACGACTCAAAAAGCATCCTAATATCGTAAACGTCGAACATGTTATTTGTGGAGAACCCTTTATGAACCAAGAAGGTGCTCTCTCTCCCGTTCGAGACGGCTACAAAGACGATATCTTACATTTTGTGTTGGAGTGTGCCGATACCGATTTGCACAATTTTATTTACTCTTCTTTGCAACTCACCGACATCAAGCCCATGTTGGTGGAAGCACTGCTTGGATTGGAGTATATGCATGCCAACAACGTTCTGCACCGTGATATCAAACCTGGGAATTTGCTCCTGTTTTTCGATGTAAAAAATAGAAATTTACCACCTATGGTGAAATTGTGCGATTTTGGATTGTCGATATTTACTACCTTTCAGGAGCCACAAACCCCACGGATGGTCACGCCATGGTACAGAGCGCCAGAAATTGCTATGGGAAAGAGCGATTATAACCACAAAATAGATGTGTGGTCGATGGGATGCGTGATCTACCAAATAATGACCAAAAAGGGGTTCATCGAATCAAGAGACGATGATATGGAGATCTTAGCCCAAATCCTCAAACAACTCCCCACACGCCTTCCTCCTTCCGAAACCAAAAAGCTCAAGGAAAAATACGGTGTGCGGTTGCCAAGAGGACGCCGAAGAGCCTTCCGGAAAGATCTTTTTCCCGAGATAGAAGACATTCAAGATTTTGAAACAGAGGTAGGACCCGTGAGCGAATTCGTGGATCTAGTAGAATGGATGTTGCAGTTTTTCCCTGAAAACAGACCTACCGTTACAGACGTGTTGAACCATTCCTTTTTCTCGGAATTTGCCGATAAAATCGCATCCTCCAGAGCGATGTACTTGGACGTGAAAGAAAACAATTGTTTCCAAGTTGAAGATTCTCTGATTACTATATTCAACACAAAAGAACGAAAATGGGCGTCCAGGCTTGCAATCTATTTTTACAACGAACATCTCAAAAACGGGATACGGTGGTACAAACACCGTATTCTTTTTCAAGCCATTGATTTGTTCGATCGATACTTGGAGTATACCCTTCGAGGAGATCAAACACCATTGCCTTCCATCTCCGCAGAAAAACTGTTTGCAGAACAAGTGCAAATCGAATTGCGTTTTATTACCTGCCTTTACATATCCATCAAGTATTTCGCGACAATAGAAACGCCTATTTCATATATAGACATCTCCGAGGAACTGTTCAGCATCGAAGAAGCCCAAGAATTTGCTCAAAAATTCGAACGGGAGTTGTTGGAAAAAGTATTCCAATATTTGGTGTATCGACCTACGATATTTGAATGTGCGGACACCTTCGAAGAAAAATTGGGAGAAACCGATATTCGGAATCTGTTGTGGGCGTACGGGAACTGCTCAGCCAAAGACAAAATCCCTCTGAGAGAGTTGTATCAAGAATTGAGAACGGTGCGCATACCAACCGTTGGACCCACTGGAGTAAGAGGACCTACAGGTTAGAAATATATAATTCTTGTGAATTATATAGATATTGGGTCACTTACAAATACGCGGACATTCACACTCGGCGTAACTACAATTCCACATTACTAGAAGAAACGCGATAATAATTTGAAATATCACCAATAAATATGCCGCCCGGATTAAATCTAGATTACTAATATAACGCATTTTTGAACAGAAAAAGGACGATACATTTTCAATTAATCCACACTTTCAAACGCAGCTGGGGTTACAAAGGTGTTTGTGATAGGTGCTTTCGGTGCATCAAGTTCCAAGTAGCGCAGAACCGCGACAAAACTCACGGAAATCGGCAAAGTAAGATCGACTTCACTGATCAATTGTTTGACACGACACACGATTTCGTTTCCAGATTCAAGAAATTGAGCGTCCAAAACGGCGTAGTATTTTCCCACATCAGAACCTTGACCAAAGAAATACACCTCTACGTTGCACGGTTTGTCGTGGGCGTGGTCAATGGTAGGATCGCACCTTGAACACGTACTGAATTGTTGCCCGGGTATGGGAACGCTGATGGTAGACCCTTCCAGATCGGTTGTGGTGGGTGGTCGAGTCAACGACAAAAATCTTGTAGAAACAGAGTCCACTTCTTTACAATGTACGGTATGGAGACCTTCTGCGGCAAATGTGGGATTCAATGGAGTCGCAAAGGTGTAATCAATGGACCATTTCGTGATGAGAGGCTGCAGAGGAGCACATAAATCCTCCTTTTCACAATCCAACAACACTTTTATTTTGGGAACTCGGGGGCGACATGGGTCACAACAATCCATATTTTAGTATCTTTGGAAATTCGGATTCCTTAGAATCCTTGGAAATTCGGATCCGAAGATCCTTAGAAATTCGGATCCTTAGAAATTAACAACATTTCTTTTCTGCAGGACAAGCGCAATAGAACAACCGTGCTACAAAAATAAGTTGTACAGGCATGTTGGCATCTACTGTCGTGGTCACAAAATTCGTCAACAACGTTACCGTTTTGCCATCCTCCAAAAGATACGGTTTCAGACTTGCCACGTAATCCACTCTATCCCCAAAAAAGTACACTTCACCCGTAATAGACCCCGTTATTCCTGCAATAGGAAGACAGATTGTCGATTGGTCCAGATCATCCGAGGTAGGGGGTCTATTGGGTGCAAAGAACGCCGTAGATACGGATTGTAGACACCCTTTTTGAATGTTGAACAACCCGGTGGCGTCAAATGTTAACGGGTTGATGGTTTTCGTGGACAAAAAATCAAACGTAATATCCCATGTCATGCACAACGGCAACGCAACGCGAATTTTCTTCTCCGGACATACAGCTTCGATTGTTGCAATGGGGAGTTTGGGACATCTACATGATCGATGATGACATTGGTCACAGCGTGGCATCTTTACTAATGTGTTGACTATCTAAAAAATGAAAAAATATTTGGATCTTGGATGAAGCAACCATAAACACTTTAAAAATGATGCAACTTATGCGTTGTATGTTTGAAGAGGAAGCTGCCGAAATACGTAACGATGAAATGGAACAACGTATGTTGCGTAGTTTTGAAGAGGTGGATGTAATGATTGAAGCGGAAGCTGCCGAAATACGTAACGATGAAATGGACGATGAAATGGAAGCTATTGCTTTGCTTGAAGAACTGATATCCATAAGAAGGACTTCGAGAAGAAGAAGATCCCCAGGAAGAAGACCTCCGCCCCAACAAGAGATGCTTACATACGAAAATACGGTTCAAAAAATCGATGTAGATTGGCATTCCGTAGATACAAAGTACATTGCTCAAGTAGCACATATTTTCTTTCAACGCAACCATAAGAACGTCAAAGTGCAAAGCGATGTGATTACCGCCCATGTATTGTGTGCGTTGAAGAAGCAACGTCACCAGGACATTCTCCGCGTGAAACAGGTATGTTGTACAAATCGAGACTGTGTAAACGTCAGTTTTATTCCGTATGTGTTGGAAGCTTGTAAGCACGTATTCCGAGAAATACAATACTTTTAGGTTTTAAACTTTATTATACATACGTATATATCAATAAATTTATTGATATTATATATACCATTCTATACATCTGCATCCGGAGGTTAACATCTGCATATCCGCGGGATAACTAAGAGGTCCTCTCCGTGCATCTTCTCGTCAAAGGCTTGGGGGTGCTCAACAAGCACTGGAAAGTACGTCTCTATAAAGAGAGTCGGATCTGTAAAGAAAACAAAGGACATTTCGCCGTTGTCTGTCTTTCGGAACATCGCAATCCCTCTGTTCTTCTTCTGAGAGAGACAAAGAATCCATTCGGAATGGCGCGCAATTTCTTCTTTCATGTTCTTGGATAAGATGAACACTTCGCCATACTTGGATTCCCAATGACACGTTTCAAAATCAAAAGGGTCCAAGCGACTGTCCAGAAAATTTGTAAACTGCATAAGCATTGTGGAGGGAAGGCTGTTCAAAACAGCGATCATCTCGGCCCAAATCCATTCTTCGTGTGCTTCATAGAACGTGGTTCCATACACCTGTTTCAGTACCCTGGCAATGGTGCCGAAAGAATTGTTCTTATTTTTCAATCGTACACTTGTGTCTGTGACTTGCTCTATACCACCGTAATGGTCGATAATTTGATGGATGTCTTCACGAATGGTTTGAAAAGGGCTTGACATAATTGTTGCAAACCTCCAGTCTTTGATTAATTTTCATTTTTTGGAGCTCGTCGTTGAGAGCGACTTGAAGCTCGTCGTTGAGAGCGACTTGAAGCTCGTCGTTGAGAGTGACTTGAAGCTCGTCGTTGAGAGCGACTTGAAGCTCGTCGTTGAGAGCGACTTGAAGCTCCTCAGAACCCTCTCAGCGAGGGATTCCTTGTCGAAACCGCGACCTTGGGATGCATATTTAATGGTAAATATGTTTATTAATTTCTTATATATATATACATCCTATTCTACTCCCAGGTTCATCAGTTGCATCATTTGAAACAGTGGAAGCGTATACTCCTCCTCCTTGAAGGGGAGGAACTCAGTGGCCTTCCTGTTGATAGAAAACAACGTGACAAACTCAGGTTTGGGGAGCGTTTTAACGTCAATCCCCATCTTGGTGCACATCTTGGCAGTGGCTAAGATTTGCGAACCTGGCTTCTTTTCAATGGTCAAGTCCAAGTCCACAGCATAATACACATTCAACAATGTCCGAACGTATTGGATAGTTGATCCTGCATTATAAAGGATGTAGTTTTGGACAACAGGATTGGGGTTGTTACGCCTGCGAACGCGTCCAAAGCACTGCCGTGCCCTTCTAATTTCCCTATCTCCGAAATTCATGTAAACAGCAGCATCAGCCACTTCGAAATTGGTACCTTCAGAGGCGCTCAAGATCGTGGTGACCAACACGCACCGTTTTCCATGTTCACGGAATTTCTCCAATGCGCGTGTGTTCGTGTTGTTGAACTTTAGAAAGGTGAATTGGGGTATGCTCTCGCTGATCGCCTTAAAGTGTGACCTCATATGTTGTGGATTCCAATTGGTGAACAAAATCACCTTTTTGTGCTTAAACGTTCTGTTTGTAAACATCTGAGTAAGCTGGAGTTCCACACAACGCATGGCAGGGATCAAACTATACTCCATCTTCACAGGGTGGTCCACACAGCATCCCAACGTCACCTTTTTGGTGTACATCAGTTTGGTCACTTTACGGGTGGCACCTCTAGGTGTACATTTGAGCGTTCCTTCAAAGTCTGTTGCAGAAAGATAGATGCTTCGCTCAAACTGTGAAAAGAAATGCATATAGTATCTGGGGTTCGCTTCAAGAAGGTGTGCCTCGTCTGCGATTGTCTGTGTGTAGACACCGTTCAACGCTCTCAACTTGTTCAACATATACGGTCTCTTGAGATACGTAGACGTAGTCAAGATAATGTAATAGGGAAGGGTCTTAAACGCTTCCACCTCCGTATTTAGGAGGTAGTTACGATGCGCTTGACAGGTATTGTGGATTACCAACACATCGGAATTTTGAGGCTTTGATTTGACCACATTCAATCCACAGATGGAGAGATGAGTCCACCAAGTCGTAAAGCACTTTGTGGTCGCTACGATTATCGTGCGAACGCGATGTTCTCTCCACATTCGGATAGCATGGAGAAGAATCAACAACGTCTTTCCAGTACCCATGGGCGATTTCAAGAACAAGTTCTCTTCAGGATACTGCTCAAGGGTCAAAAGTCCCTTGATTTGCTCTGAATAAAGAAAAGTAAGTTTTTTAGGCTTGTTCTTCTTGTTTTTCGCAGCTTTTTGTATTGCCTGAAAGTCTGGGCGATGTTTTGATGGAAGCTTGATTGCGATATAATTCAATACAGCTTGCTGAACGTGTCTGCAGGTTTTACCAAACAAAAACACATCATCCACACGTGGTAAATACCCCAATATATGCACAATAGACTCAAGTGGCAACCACTCAAAAATGTTCTCATACACAGGACCAACTTCCATCTTTTGACTTGAGTAGTGTTCAAGTTCTTTTAAAAGTTCAATTTTTTTTGGATTTGGGTTAAGATTCTTAGAAATTCGAATCTGTGATTCTTAGATCAAGATTAACTTTAAGGGCAAAAAAAGTTTTGGTAGATATTAAAACAGAATGGAATATCTACCGTATAAAATCGATGCCGGATCCAGTAGGATCAAAATATATCAAAATGAGTTTCATGGATTGAGGAGCTTTTCCTGTATAGAAACAGGAAAGGAATTCTTGAGAGAAGAGGCTGTGGATGTAGTAAAGTATGAAGAAAGCGGTAAAAACGCCGAAAACTGCGTTTATACTATACATAATGTCGTTGAAGACGTTGCGTCTGTCAAAGACGGACTTTTTGTAGAAGAATTAGAGGATGGGTATGCACTAATGAAGAAAGAATGGGCATATAGTTGGTCACTCTACCCATCCATTACCGAACTTTCGTATTTTTTGTTGGCCTCTATTACGCGCCCACCGAAAACCCCCCAGAAAACGGACGCAAAAAAGGACACCCAAGAAGCCGCACTCATCGCCGAACTTAAATCCGCCTTAAGTTCGGGATCGGAGTTTTCCCTTAAGAAAACTGGGCTGTTCCCTGAGTTGGTAAATCCTGTGGAACCTGTTCCCCAAGAAATTATTGCACCGTTTGACGAGTTATACGATGTGCCGTTTCCACCTGCCTTGGTTTGTCTCCCTACCCAGCAAGAGCTACCTGTGCTGCCCGCATTGCCCGCAGCTCCTGTATGTATCCCTAAAGAAACTGTAGAGACGTTTACAGCCAAAGTGCGTGCTTTGGAATATGATCTTCAACAAATAGATGAAGAATGTGAACGAATGGACCAGGAGGAAAAAATACTTGATTTGGAGATTGAAGAGGTGCGAAAAGAACATCGGTTGATCACAGAACAAATAAAAGAAATTTCCGAATCAGACTCCTCTACTGATGAAAGTGCGTATTTTGATACGGATTACTCTGAAAGCAGCTCAGAAGAAGAGGAAAGCAGCTCAGAGGAAGAAGAAAGCAGCTCGGAAGAAGAGGAAAGCAGCTCAGAAGAAGAGGAAAGCAGCTCAGAGGAAGAAGAAAGCAGCTCGGAAGAAGAGGAAAGCAGCTCAGAGGAAGAAGAAAGCAGCTCGGAAGAAGAGGAAAGCAGCTCAGACAGTACCTATGAAGAGGACAGCTCGGAAATCGATGCTTCTTTTTGGGAAGATTCCGATTCTTGGTCAACAGAGGAAGGAATAGACTTTGGTTCGCGCAGTCTGTAAATCGCAATCGTGTTTTTTTCCGTTTTGAGCAAAGACCTGTGGGAATCATACGTTGGTTCTCCCGTTCTTGGGTCGAGATAGGTAGGAAGAGAATGGGATTGATACAAACCTATAGGTTTTGATCTTCTTACAACTTGTTGAAGTGGAAATTTCACATACGTAACTACGTGATACATACTTTTTTTAGTATAAAAAAGTATATTAATGCTTATCGTTAAGATAATGATTTTTTAACGTACCAAAATCTTCATTAAATATGGAGATATCGATTACGGAAGTTATTTCTCTTAAAGGGACGCAGAAAAAGTACGGTACTTCGTTGGAACTGCCTGCAGCGCAAGACATCGTTTATATTGGAAGGCACTGTTACATGGGAGGGTGGAGATTAAGAGGTTCCCCCTTTGCCAATCCGTTTAAAACTGGAAGGAAAACATCTCAATATCCAAAAGGGATGACACAATTCGATGTTGTTAGAGAATATAAATTGTATATAGCTTCTAAACCCGAATTGTTGGTTCTTTTACAAGAGTTAAAAGGGAAAAAACTTGCGTGTTGGTGTAAGCCGAATTTTTGTCATGGAGATGTTTTGAAAGAACTGCTTGATATGTGAACTATTTGATGCTGGTACATTTTTATTTTTCACAAAGTTCATTAAAATCCTCAATTTACCTATAGAAAGATGAATGGCTGGGGAAGCGAAACGACAACCGATCAAAACGCACTACGTGCAGGAATTTATCTTCGCGTGTCTACACTGGATCAAAAAGAAGGGCATGGCATCGAACTTCAAAAAACAAGATGTGAGGCCATGGCCACTGTAAAAGGATGGACCATCACAAAAGTGTATATGGACGAAGGGATCAGCGGCACCATTAAAGAAACCGACCGCCCTGGATTTTCTCAATTGATTGATGATGCAAACCACAAGCTCATTGACGCTGTGATTGTGTACGCGTTGGATCGATTGGGTAGAAAAACACAAATCGTCCTGCGAACGATTGAGAATTTAGCAGAGATGGGTATCAAACTCGTAAGTTGCCGAGAAAATCTGGATACGTCCTCGGCAGCAGGGACGTTTATGGTCACTATTTTTGCGGCGTTGTCGCAGTTGGATCGGGATACGATTGTGGAACGAATGAAGGCAGGTACGGAAGAACGTCGAAAAATCGATGGAGATATTGGGGGTCACATGCCTATGGGATACAAACGTGCCCGTAGCACGGTGTTGATTGTAGAAGAAAAGGCAAAAATAGTGCGCCATATTTTTCATCGACGCTATATCGATTTCCGATTTATGTATGAAATTGCAGACGAACTCAACGAGAAAGACGTTCCACGACCTACAAAACGAGGAAAGGTGTGGAAAGCAGCGGTCGTTCAACGGATTTTGGACAACGAAGGAAAATACCTCGGAGGATACCGAAATCGGAGCAAGTTTCGGTGGCCGCGTATTTTACCGCTTACTTTTGAAGAACAAGAACGGGACGCCAAAGAAAACATGAAACGACAAAGTGAATTGGACTTACCATCCGCTGGAACCTCCATTAAAGGTGTCGATAAAAATAGGAGCAACATCAAACGCTCCAAACGCGGTTTGGCACAGCTCCAAGCATTACGAAAAGGAGAAATCATCCCTAGATCCACCGAGGAACTAAAACCTCCAAAAATCTACAAGGAAAAAAGGAAAATCCAACGAATTATTCCCGGAACCCCCACTCCTCCAAGAAGATCTGCGCTCGGAATTCGCATCCCTTCGCCTGAATCCAAAAAACGTTCTCCCCCAAAAGAACCTTCAAAAGGACCAGGAATTCGAGTAACAACCATACCACCCCGACAAATTCCTACTTTTGTTCGTGAGATTCCTATCGATGTACAACATCCACAGCCTCCTCCTATCAAGCGAGGAACTCGGTCTTTTGGACCACCTTGAAACTCGGTCTCTTGGACCTTGAAACTCGATCCAAAAATAATGCAGAGAATCACAAAAGAAGTGCACTGTCGTAAATGCTTTCTGAAACCCATTTTTACGATGGGAAGTTGGAACGAACAAAAGAAGAGAGCCAAGAAATGTTGGATCGAGCAGAAAATGTTCCCTTTGAAGACAAACAAGAAGCGTTCCATCATTTGAAGCGGGAATTGGAAGAACGATGGTCATCCGAGGAATCGCACGCCTTACATCGCTTGATTGATGAACAAGAGATGTATTACGACCCCATA
>SDBV01001267.1_pt1 | contig 38092 bp, 27 predicted proteins | sample 2277081 | NCBI WGS metagenome assembly SDBV01 (sample SAMN10402039, study PRJNA504765) | marine sediment metagenome | isolation source: marine sediment core GS10_PC15, 223 cmbsf | place: Arctic Ocean: Southern Knipovich Ridge | collected 2010 | reverse complement strand
CACAAATACTGTAGGGTGGTGAAACGGCAGACACACCCTCCTGTCTCGGGGGCGGAGAGAAAGGGAAAAATCTCAAAGACTAACCACTCCGTGAAGGTTCGAATCCTTCCCCTACAGCTAAAAGGTTTTATAGAACAGTTGTTTTTTTAAAAATGCGCTCGGAAGGGCGCTTTTTTTGTTGTCAGGAAGACTCAGGTTAGTTGTTACCAATCTCGTAATAAAGAGCTATTGTCAGGCTGTTGCTGTAGTGTCCCTTGTTCAACTGATAGGTTTGTCCACTGGGATGGGGCCGTATTGGGACGATGGAATAATTGAACCGGAAGTGGACCTGCATAACCTCAAAGAAGCGGTAACCCACACCTACAATGGCACTCATTGACAGGCGGTTATACGGAGGATCCTGAATGGGAATGGCACCGTTTTCATCTTCCTGCTTTGCATTGATAAGGATATCGGGACTAATTCCGAGTTCCAGTATCACCTCCTGATTATAATGATATTGTGCCATCAGGGGGATATCAATAAAGTGGAGTGTAGTTTTATGGTAAACGGGATCATTAGCTGTTGGGGTGTGAAGGGCACCTTTCTGAATGTATCTGAGCTCCATTTGTCCCCCGATAGTATAGGTGAACATACGACGTATCCATCCACCTCCCTGTAATCCAACTTTTTTGAATCCGCTGTATGCATCACCATCGATCTGGTTGGCGGTTAAACCCACAAAAGCACCACCTTCGAAGTCTTGTGAATTTGCGCAGGTGGCAATCCCGGTAAAAAGGATAATGAAAAATAAATGCTTCATGTCGTAAATATAGTTTTTCAAAATCGCTCCAGCAATTTCTCTTTCAGGATGGGAACCCCCTTGCTTGCCGGCTCTTTAATAAGTTCAACATTCCGGTGCATCGGAACCGGAATTTCATTTGGGTCGATAAGATAGATTGGAACATCTGAGGGTGCATAATCTACAAGTCCCGCAGCAGGATAAACCGCCAGCGATGTACCGATAACAGCAAAAGCATCTGCCTGGCTTGCAATCCGGGCGGCATCTTCAATCAGGGGGACAGCCTCCCCGAACCAGACTATATGCGGTCGAAGCTGATGACCCTCATCACAGGTGTCTCCCCGTTTCAGTTCCCAGCCATCAAGTTCAAATACAGTGTTTGGATTCCCGGTACTTCTTACCTTGATCAACTCGCCATGCAGGTGGAGAATCTTTGTGCTTCCTGCTCTTTCATGCAGGTTATCAACGTTCTGGGTAATGATTTCGACATCGAAATACTTTTCAAGCTCGGCGAGTGTATGATGACCATCGTTCGGCTCACATGCATGCAATTGTTTTCGTCGTTCATTGTAGAAACGAAGAACAAGGTCCATGTCTGAGTTCCAACCCTGGGGACTGGCGACTTCGTGCACATCGTATTCTTCCCAGAGCCCACCCATTTCCCGGAAGGTACGGATCCCGCTTTCAGCGCTTATGCCGGAGCCGGTTAGTACAACCAGTTTTTTCATAATGGAATTTTAAGCAAAGTGGTTTAGACAAATTTAATCTTTTACCGGGGACTTTTAGTAATTTAGCATCATGATCGATCGCGAGACCATAGACCGGATTTTCAATACGGCTGACATCGTCGAGGTTATTTCAGATTTTGTCACCCTGAAAAAATCCGGGCAGAACTATAAAGGTCTGAGTCCTTTTACCAATGAGAAAACTCCTTCCTTTTTCGTCTCTCCGGCAAAGGGTATTTATAAGGATTTTTCTTCGGGGAAGGGCGGTTCTGCTGTAGGATTTCTAATGGAGCACGAGCGGTTGACTTATCCTGAGGCGCTGCGCTACCTCGCCAAGAAGTACAACATTGAGATTTTTGAAAAGGAGCCCAGCGCAGAGGAAGTCCAGCAACGCAATGAACGGGAAAGCCTGCTTATCCTCACACAGTGGGCGCAGAAGTATTTCAGCAACATTCTTCAGAATACTCCTGAGGGTCAATCCGTGGGAATGGCTTATTTCCGTGAAAGGGGATTTACCGAAGAGATTATTCGCAAATTCGAGCTTGGCTATAGTCCCGAGCAAAAGGATGCCCTCACCCAGACTGCTATTAAGGAAGGATACAGGCTGGAATACCTTGTTAAGAGCGGACTCACAATCGAGAAGGAGAATTACCGTGCAGACAGATTCCGCGAGCGGATCATTTTTCCAATCCACGGGATGAGCGGTAATCCGGTCGGTTTCGGAGGAAGGATACTGAAGTCGGCCGACAAAATGGCCAAGTACCTGAATTCCCCTGAATCAGAAATCTATCAGAAAAGCAGGATTCTTTATGGACTGTTCCAGGCGAAGCAGGCGATCGTAAAGAAGGAAAAGTGTTACCTGGTGGAAGGGTATACGGATGTTATGGGACTGCATCAGGCGGGAATAGAGAATGTGGTGTCTTCATCGGGCACAGCCCTGAGCTCCGATCAGATCCGGCTTATAAAACGCTTTACCAATAATATCACCGTAATCTATGACGGCGATGAGGCCGGAATAAAGGCCTCTCTCAGGGGAATTGATATGATCCTTGAAGAAGGATTGAACATTCGTGTGGTTCCCCTCCCGGAAGGGGAGGATCCGGACTCCTTCTCAAAAAAGCTCAGTTCAACTGAATTCACAGAATACATCAAAGAGAATGAAGCGGATTTCATCTCTTTCAAGACAAAACTCTTACTTAAAGAGGCCGAGAAGGACCCGGTTAAGAAGGCCGGACTGATTAATGACATTATCGGGTCCATCTCCCTGATACCTGACACCATCACCCGTTCAGTCTTTATCAAGGAATGTTCCCGCATGCTTGATACCGAGGAGCGGATATTGTATTCCCAGGTATACAAACTGCGTAAAAAGAGGGCGGAGGACAGATACAAAAGAGAAACCAGGCAGGAAGAAGTTAAAATTCAGTCAACCCCGCTGCCCTCTTTCATAAATGAGGTATACAGTGAAGAGCAGGAAAAAATACTGATCCGTTTTCTCCTTCAATATGGAAATGAGCGCCTGTTTGAAATACAGGACGAACATGCCGGAGTTGAATACATATCGGTGGCTGAGTATATTATCAATGAGATTATGAACGACGAGCTTGAATTCCGAAACCTGCTGTATCGCAAGGTGTTCGAGGAAGTTGACAATCTTATGCAAACCGGAGAAGTAATTGAGATCAAGCATTTTGTAAACCACGAAGATCCCAATGTGAGTCAGCTGGCTGTCGATCTGCTGAGTTCTCCCTACAGTCTGAGCAAGGTACATTCAAGAAAAGGGTTATCTGTTGAGACTGAAGACATGCTGCTGAAAAAAAATGTACCCAAGGCGCTGATTGAATACAAGCGGAAAATTTTGGAAATAGCCCAACGTGAGAAGGAAGAACAGATCCGTGAAGTCCAGCAAAAAGACAAGGAAATAGAAGCTGTTAATCCCCTGATGCAACAGTACATCACCATCACCACCCTGATCAACTCCATTTCCAAGGCCAGGGGCTGGGTTGTTTTAAAATGAAAAGCCTATAGTTCTACAGAAATATGCAGTTTCCCACCGAGGCCGGTTTCTATGATTTTTCTTAATGTAGAGATTCGAATATCACTCGAAGCCCTTTCAATTTTTGAGATATATGTCCGCTTTACATTTAGCTTTTGGGCTAATTGTTCCTGAGTAAGCTGAGCTTTTTTGCGTGATTCCCTTATTAATTCTGCAATCATATAGGCTTCAGCCTTTTGTTCGAAACCTCTCCGGGTTTTTGTTCCATTTGCACCATACTTTTGATCAAAAAGCTCATTTATGGTCTCTGGATTCATTTTCAGCATAATACTCATTTCTTAGTTTTTTTGCGTTTTCTTTTGGAAAGCATGAAGTAAAATCAGGATATTGTTCGCCTCAAAAAAGGAAAAAATCCTGTAAATATTCCCTCCAACCTCTATTCGAATTTCATAAATCCCATTTTCAACATGTTTAAAGAACTCTGATGCAAATGTAACCAATTGGTTTCTTTTTTCATATTTATTTTGATCTATATTTTGTCTTAAAATGACTTCAAAGCAACCGCCAGCGTTACGATACTGACCCTGGTGCCATCAACTTCCAGGATTTTTCCGGCACAGGCCTCAAGGGTGGAACCGGTTGTAACAACATCATCGGCCAGGAGTATATGTTTTCCAACCAAGGCATCCGGATTCTTTACCCTGAAAATGCCTTCAACATTTTCCCAGCGTTTGAAACGGGACTTGCTGGTTTGAGAACTTGATCCGGCAGACCGTTCCAGCAGTTGTGTTGAAAAGGGGATATCGAGAACTCCTGAAAGTCCCTCACAAATCGGATCACACTGGTTATACCCTCTTTGGATTTCTTTTTTACGGTGCAGAGGAACAGGCATGATAATGTCCGCACAGGAAAATACGGTGTCTTTAATTTCAATTCCCATAAGCCTTCCCAGCTCCAATCCGATATCCTTCCGGTCTCTGTATTTAAGATTGTGGATCAGACTCTGAAACCGGCTGCCATTCTGGTATTTGAAATAGGAACTTGCATACTCGATGGTTACCCTTCCCCAGAAAAGACGGGCAACAGGGTTGTCGTAATATGAATCAAACCGGGTCCGGGGCAAATCATATCTGCATTTCAGGCAGATCACCTTTTCGCTCCTGACAAGAGGGGTTTCACAGGCTACGCAAAGTTTCGGCAGCAGAAGATCAATAAAATCGGACGCAAGGCTCAAATGTGGTTTTTTTGTTTAATGCCGGCAGGGTATATTTATCGAAGGAAACAGGTATTTTTATTTCCACAGATTCATTCAATGAAATCTCGGATAAGCGCCATAGTAGTTTTATTGATCCTTCCATTCCTGTTGTTGGCCCAGAGGCAGGATGTGGATTCAATACGGAATCTTAATCCAGAGGAATTTTACCTGAAACTGCATTCTGAAAACAACCCGGTTTTGATTGATTCAAGGACCGTGGATGATTTTTCAAAGGAAAGGATCCACGGTGCTATCCTCGCAGAGAGCAAAGCCGACCTGATTTCATTTACAGATACTTTAGACAGGGAAACCCCGCTTTTTCTTTATTGCGAATACAATCAAAGAAGCCCGGCGGCCTGCAGCCTTCTGATAGAAAAGGGGTTCAGTAATGTTTACAATCTTGAAGGGGGACTGATACAGTGGAGGGCGTTGGAGTATGAGACGGACAGGAAGAGGATCAAAAAAAAGCGAAAAGCGCCCTAATTCCCTACATCCTCAAATTCATCTAAATCTTTTGGATTTTTAACCTCAAGGGCAACCTCATCTCCGGGTGCGTGAGATACTGGCGTTTCCTTAGGACGCCCTGGAAGGGAGAACAGGATGCCTGCAATTGCACCGGCAGCAAATGTGAGGATCAGGATAAGTACCATGGAGGTGCGCACACTCCAGAACCATAATTTAATCTCTACTTCCATGCTATTCTGAAGTGCGAAAACAGCTATAAGGACCATGAAAGCGATCAGGAAAATCAGTTTTTTCTGCATGGAAAGCGGTTTGTAGGGTTCAAAGCTTAAATATATGGAAAAAAACTGTCCCCTTCCGAAGCTTGCGAAAGGGGACAGTTTAATATTGAAGACTTAATTAATCTGGCTATTCAACAGGGGCCACCGCTTTCTGGCCGTTGTTGTTTTTTCTAAGGGCTAACAGGTTAATCATACGTTTTTGAATCAGGGTTGTCAGCCTGTACATGACAGGTACAATTATAAGGGTAAGGAAGGTTGAAAAGGTCAGTCCGAAAATAACCGTCCATGCCATAGCCCCCCAGAAAATTGCCTGTGGACCGCCGAAATATAGATTTGGCGCAAGTTCAGCGAATAGTCCCCTGAAATCAATGTTAAGTCCAACCGCAAGTGGCAGCAATCCAAGGATTGTTGTAATGGCTGTCAGAAGAACCGGCCTAAGCCTGGTTTTACCCCCCTGTACAATACATTCAGTAGCTAACTTAAGGGGAAGGAAAGATCCCTCCTCCAGTCCCAGTTCCTTCCTTTTTCGAGCCTTCAACAATTCTATGTAGTCAACAAGGACAATAGCATTGTTAACAACGATCCCGGCAAGGGAAATGATCCCTATTCCTGTCATTACTACAACAAAATCCATTTTAAAGGTGGCAATTCCGCCGAAAACCCCGATTGTACTGAACAGTATACTCGCCAGGATAATTGCAGGCCGTATTACTGAATTAAACTGGGTTACAAGGATCAGGAGGATCAGAGCCAGAGCGATAAGCATTGCCCGGCCCAGGAAGGCCATTGATTCCTGTTGTTCCTGCTGCTCTCCGGTGAATGAGTAGGTGTAGCCCTCGGGAAGTTCAAAATTACTCAATCTTTCCGCTATCAGATTGTTTATCTCCGTTGAATTATAACCCTCAATTACATTTGAGAATACAGTGATTACCCGGTCCATGTTTTTTCGACGAACAGATCCATAAGTACTGCTGTAGGTAAAATCAGCGACGGCAGAGATAGGTACACCGATGTTTTTGCCATCTTCATTGAAGATTATCTTCTGGTTCATAAGTGCCGGGACATTGTACCGGTATTTTTCCTGAAGTCTGAGCTGTATGGGGTATTCATCTTCACCCACTTTAAAGTCAGATATCTCCTTTCCGAAAAGTGAAGTCCGGATGGTACTCGCAATTTGCATGGTTGATAGTCCATACCTGCGGGCTTTTTCACGATCTATGGTTACAAGCAACTCAGGTTTTCCCACGGTAAGATTGCTTTTGAGTCCCTCAACCCCTTCGATATTCGCCATATCAATAAAAGTCATCATTGAATCAGACAGATAAAGCAGTTCCTCGAAATCCTGTCCGCTAATTTCTATGTTAATGGCCTTTCCTGCCGGGGGACCCATATTGTCCTTTTCAACGGAAAGCTGGACTCCCGGATATTTTCCTATCAGTTCATCTGAAATCACCCTCATTATAGCCCTGGTATCAATACCTTTCCGGAATTCATAATCTACAAAAGTTACTGTTGTAAGGGCCTTATGAGGTGTGCCTCCAATACTCATATTGCTGAGGTCCTCTTCCCCTCCTTTTCCAACTGTTGTCAGAACTGACTTTACTATATCCCTGTGAGGTTCTAAGAGCCTGAATACGTCTTCTTCCAATTCTTCTTTCATGAACCTGTCTGTTTCTTCAATGTCAGTCCCAATGGGAAATTCGGCGATTACGTTTATATAATTCGGAGAATTAATCGGGAAAAAGGTTACCTGAGGTTGGCGAATCCCAAACAGAATCATTGTAAAAAACATCAATCCAATGGTCCCAATGAAAAACCAGAGCGGATTCCTGCCACGAAGTGCATACTGAAGTGACTTCGTGTAAATCTTTTCAAGCCATACAAGAAATACATTCTGGAACCAGAGCTCTGCCTTATGGAAGAAAACGATGTTCAGAAAACCGATTATTGCAAACAATACCATCAGGTTTGCCAGCATTGGCCATTTAATGATGTGAAGCAAAACGGCAGCTCCTGCCAGTATAAGAATAGTCCGGTATCCCTTTTTCTTGTCCGGCTTGCTGTCAAATTCCGTTCCCCCAACGCGTATGAATGTGGCTGAAATAACGGGTATGATGATCAGGGCTACAAATAAGGAGGAGCTTAGTACTATCATCAGGGTAATTGGCAAGGCCTTCATAAATTCACCGGTCATTCCACCCCAGAATGCAAGGGGTATAAAGGCAGCGAGTGTTGTTGCTGTGGATGCGATAATCGGGACGGCAATTTCACCCACAGCCTGCCTGGCTGCCTCGAAGGGTTTATACCCTTTTGATACAAAACGATATATATTTTCCACGACCACGATTCCATTGTCAACCAGCATTCCCAATGCCAGTATTAACGAAAACAGGACGATCATGTTCAGCTTGTACCCGATCATATTAAGGATAATGAAAGAAGTGAACATAGACATCGGAATTGCAATCCCTACGAAAAGTGCATTTCTGGTCCCGAGAAAATAGAACAAGACCAGCACCACAAAAATCACACCCATTATCATACTGTTTTCCAGGTTGTTAATCTGGAGACGAACCATATCGGATTGATCGTTGGTAAGAGTCATATTCAGATCCGCTGGAATTCTTCCGGATTGACGAGCCTGGTCAAGGGTTTCAAAGATTTTATCGGTAGCGGCAAGTAGGTTTTCTCCACCTTTTTTAATTACCTGAACCGAAACGACCGGCTGCTTGTTTAAGCGTGCGTAGGATTCCGGATCGGCATACCCATCAAATACATCAGCTATGTCTTTAAGCTGAACTGTGTTTCCCATCTCCCTTTTAATGATAATATCTCCAATTTCTTCAATAGATTGAAATTCACCTATTGTCCGGATAGATCTTCTTGCTGAACCCAATTTTATCTCTCCTCCTGAGATTGAAATATTTTCAGCGGCAACGGCCATCTCGATATCAAAGAAAGTCAATTCAAGAGCCTCCATTTTAAGAAGGTCTACATCGATGCGGATTTCCTTTTCATTGAGTCCCTGTAGTTCTACTTTTGAAATTTCAGAGATGCTCTCAATTTCATCTTCAAGATACTCGGCGTAATCCCTCAATTCTTCCAGGCTGAAATCTCCTGAGAGGTTTATATTGAGGATGGGGAATTCCGAAAGGTCAATATCCATAACCAGGGGATCGAACATAAGGTCATTGGGAAGTTCTCTCTTGGCATTATCTACCGCATCCTTAACATCCGAAAGGGCATCTTCAATATTTACGTTAGTGTTGAATTCCACAAAGACCATTGATGCATCCTGGGCAGATGTGGAAGAAAGTGTTTTGATCCCGTTAATGCCTTCAATTTCTTTTTCAATCGGCCGGGTGATCAGGTTTTCAATATCAATGGGAGCATTTCCAGGGTATGTGGTCTGGACCAATATGGTTGGTATCACAATATCCGGGAACAATTCCTTGGGAAGATTATTGTAGGATATTCCGCCAAAAAGTAATATGACGAAAGCGAGCAGAAATACAGTATTCTTGTTCTTCAGCGCAAGGGTGGTTATTTTAAACTCCCTTATAACGGTGTCTTTTATTTCTTTTGCTGTCATTTGAGTACTATCTTAAGTCAATATCAACCCCATCCGAAACCTGCGAAAATCCCAGAATTATTACTTTTTCTCCCTTTTCAACACCCTCCTGTATCATGGTTTGATCTTCATAGGTAAGACCCGTGCTGACATATCGTTTCCTTGCTTTATTTTCTTCAGTGTCTGCTATGTATATGTAATTTCCCTTGATGTCTTGCTTGATAACAAAGGAGGGCACAACAAAAGCGGCGGAAGCACTGAAATCATTAATGCGGATGATAGAATACATATTTGGCTTCAATGATTGATTTTTGTTATCAATCTTAACCTCAATGCGGAAGGTACGTGAGGCATTGTCGATAACATTACCTACCCTGAAAATGGGTGCATCGAGAGACATATCGCCAACATCAGGAAAATTAATGATTACATTATCACCTTTGGAAACACTGGTCATATACCGCTCCGAGATATTGCCGTATAATTTCAGTTTTTCCAAGCTGATTAGCTGGACGAGTTGCCTGCCTGGCATCGCCAGTTCTCCCTCTTTCACGAGGATGGTTTCAACAATACCGCTGAAAGGGGCTTTTACATTTGCCATATCCAGCTGAACATTCAGAGTGGCCAGCCTGGCCTCAGCCTGTTCCTTGGCATTCTTGGCTTCAAGGTACTGCATTTCAGAACCTATACTCTGGTCCCACAGCTCCTTCTGCTTGTCATAGAATTTATTGGCAAGTTCAAGGCCGGCTTTGACCTCCCCGATACTGCTTTCAATCAGGCTGGTATTCAGAGAAACCATTATATGACCTTTTTTGACTGTCTGTCCCTCTTTCACATGGATGATCTCAATCTGTCCATTCATTTCAGGTGAAATATATGCATCCTCTTCAGCCTCAAGCTTACCTGTCACTTCAATGAAATGCTTAAAGGCTTCAGTTTGCAATTCCTTTGTGGAAACCGGCACGCGGTATTTCATGTCAGAGGTAGAATCCGGCTGAAGGCTTGACTCGAGCTGGGCAATCTCATCATTAATTTTTTTAACCTGCTCATTTTTCTTTTTGATCTGCTGTTCGATCATCTCGGGACTGCTCATATTACAGGCCCCAGCAATAAGAACCAGGCCTAAGAGTGTTACTACTTTTGTTGTCATTTTATTCTGGTGTTATAGATTTATTCCTTAAATGTTTCCCAATGATTTATCAAGGGCCAGTTTTGAATTCAACAATTCAACCATGGCTGATATTATGCCAGTCTGTGCACCGGTAAGCTGTTCGGTTGCAATGGTCATTTCAAGACTGCTGACCATTCCGTTTTTGTATTTAATGGATGTCCGGTCAAATATCTTCTGTGCCAGGTCCATGTTGCTTCGCTCATTCAGAAACCTCTGGTAGGATGTCCTGAAATCAATTCTTGCCTGCTGAACCTGAAGTTCCAGGGCGTTGGACAGGTCCTGTTTCATGTTTTTTGTTTTCTCAAGCTCGATCTTGGATTGACCAATCTTGGCCTTGCGCATACCTGAAGCAAATATGGGTACCTCGAGATTAAATCCCAGCATAGTAGCCGGGAACCAGTCACCACCGGTACTGGCGAAATCAAAACTGTTTCGCATCGCCATCTGCTGATGGTTAAGATAGGCCGAGAGTGTAGGCATGTATTCATACTTATTCATCTTGACCTGCAGGTACGCCAGTTTTTCCTGTTCATTAACGATTCTGTAATCATAATGTTCAGTAACGTTAAATTCCTGCCTAAGAAGCTCATCGGTTAATCCGGCAATTATGCCTTCAAGTGTCTCTGTAATGACAATATTTGAATCAATCCCGTAGCCCATCCTGTAGATTAGAAAGCGGTAGGACATCTCTACAAGCTGGCTTGCGGATATGTGCTCATTTTTAAGAGTGGATACAGCGATTTGTATCTGGTCAACATCGGTTTCCTCCAAAAAGCCTGTTTCATACATGGCCCTGGTTTCTTCCAGCCTTTTTTCCATGGTTTGAAGATTTTTGGCAAAAGCATCCCTTCCGGCTTCGGCAAGGAGAATTGAATAGTAGCTCTGTGCCACGGCCTCTTTTATATCAGCTTCCTGCTTATCAAAGTTTTTCTGAGTCAGGTCTTTATATGTGGAAGCAGCCTGCAGTCCCACGATAAAGGGTCCGCTGAAAAGCAACTGGTTGGCAATGATATTTGCGGAGGCATTATGCTGAGTACCAAATTTTACCGGTATGTATGAACCTGCCTCACCCCCGAAAAATTCACCGGGTATCAGTGTGGTCATCAACTGAAGGTTGTTGGTATAGGATGCACCGGCTGAAATCTGGGGGAGTCCCATTGCAGTATTCTCCCATATCCTTTGACGGGCCGACTCTATATCAAGCCGGGCATTTGCAACATTAAGGTTGTTTTTAACGGCGAAGGCCTGTGCCTCCGCAAGGGTAAAGTTTCTTTTCTTTTCCTCATTATACTGGGCCTGGCCCTGAACCGCCAATAGCAGCCATACGGCAGATACCAGCAGGGTGTATTTCCTAATTTTTGATCTCATATTACTTTTCATAACCATTCTTTTTCCTGTTTGTTCATTTTCAAGCCATTAATGCGCTTCAAGCTGTTTGAGTTTTTCCATATTTTTTTCAAGTATTTCCAGTCCCCTGGCCGTTGCCATTCCATGTATATGGTAGATGAATACCTCCAGAAAAAATTTTGAGGAACGCATCTCATCTTCGTTAAAAATATCACCTGACTGTATACCTTCAATTCGGAGAAGATGAAGCTTTGCAATAATCTCTTCATCAAGTTCCTTTCTGTAAACACCTTCTTTTTTACCCTGCCTGATGTTTGCAATCATGGATTCATACATCATCTTTCTATGCGCCGACTTCAGACCCTCGAAGATGTCAGGATAATATTTTTTAAGATCGTATTCGTACGCGGGACTATGATCTTTCAGCAGGGCGTTTACTCGCTGGCTTACTTCAACAAGCATCTCGATAGCATTTCCGGAAAAATCTTTCATCTCATTCATCGAGGAAAAATTACACAGCCGTGTATGCTCAACTACTTTTTCTACCAGTTCCGTCTTGTCATTCACATACTGGTAGAGTGTCTTTTTTGACATGCCTAATTCGTGGGCCACATCGTCCATCGTTACACTCTTGATCCCGTACCTGCGATACAGGGACGAAACCTTCTCGAGGATTTTGTCAAATTCATTTTGCATTTTTATACCTTTTTAACCGAACAGATAACATTAGCCTGAATCTTATGGCAGTGGTCAATTTTATGTCCGGGCCGGCAAATATAAATAAAAAAACTTAGGAAACTATTAGTGTAACCAAAGTTTTCTTAGTTTATTTATTTTGAGAATATGATTGGGCTGACAGGCCCATAGTTTGCCATTCCAATCATTAAATTCAGACTATTCCGGATTAATACAGTGGTTAAATCGGTGAATTCATGATTTTATACGGTAAACCTTAGCCGGAAAAAGGTAAATTATCTAGAAGAATCGCTAATTTTGTCCTGCCGCATTTCCACAATAACAATAACATTCAGAATTATGAAAAAATCAATTTTCCTGCTGCTTGCCCTTATGATTACAGGTATTTCAACTCAACTGAAAGCTGAAGAACCGAAAGCTGAAGAACCGAAAGAGCTTGACCCCTTTCACTCCATAGTTATATCGAGCGAGATTATTGCTGAACTTGTTCTCTCAAAGAAGGAATCCATTGAACCCGATTTTGTAGGAGCAGACAATAATAATCTTATCGCTGAAGTCGTTGATTCAGTCCTTAAACTCAGAATGAAAACCGGAAAGTATAAGGATGCAGACCTGAAGCTTAAAATATATTATACGAGAGACCTGAAAAGGATGGAAGCCAGCTCAAGAGCCCGGATCTGGTCTGAAGAAGACCTGTATTTTGATAATGACCTGACGGTCAAACTAAACAATGGTGGTGAGATTCGATTCATGCTGGTCTGCGATTCCCTGAGTGCAAGTCTTTCACAGGGATCTGTAATATCCCTCAAAGGCAAGGCGCGCGCCCTTAGGGTAAAGGCATCCACCAATGCCACATTTTCCGGGTATAATTTTGAAACCACAACGACTCATGCGGTAGCGAGCGGAACCGGGAAGGTTAAGGTTTCAGTCAGTGAATACCTGAACGCAAATGCTACTACGAAAGGTTTTATAGGGTATGTCGGTGAACCGGATAAAGTGGACGAGAAAACAAGCCTGGGCGGGGAAATTCTTAAAACCTTTATTGACGAATAAACTGCCTGTAGGAATACCTGTCAGCTTCCTTAAGGTGAAAAGGCTGGCAGGAGAAGAGTCGGAAATCCTAATAAAAACCACAGCGTTTCCTGTATGACTCAAATATTGCCTCCGCAAAAACAAGGTCATCAGGGGTGGTGATTTTGAAATTTTCCCGGTTTCCTTCAACCACGGCAACCTTGAAACCCGCCTTTTCCACCACTGAGGCATCGTCTGTAAATTCTTCTGAATAGTCCGCCTCATACCCCTTCATAAGTATGTTGTACTGAAAGACCTGTGGTGTCTGAACAAGTCGAAAAGTTTCACGGTCTGCCCATCGGCTTCCGTCCGGAGTGAGCTGGCGGATAGAATCATTGAGTTCAAGAACTGGAAGAGCAGCTCCGTGTTTTTGGGCTGCCTCAAAGCAATTATCAATGGTACGCCTGTAAATCAGCGGCCGAACAGCATCATGGATCCCGACCAGGTTCCCTGGTGTGACCAGTGACAATGCGTTTTTTACGGTTTGAAAACGGGTCTCGCCCCCGGGGGAGAGGAGATGGGGAACATCAAAATGGAACTGTTCGCAGACGCTTTCCCAGTGCGAGAAGAAGTTCTCCTGCAACCCAATAATAATCTGCATCTCCGGGTCGTAGACATGGAAAAGGTCAACAGTATGCATCAGCAGCGGTCTTTCCCTGATGTAGAAAAATTGTTTGGGGAGCTCCTGTCCAAACCTCATTCCCTGACCCCCTGCTACAATAATTACCGTTTTTTCCATTATATTATGCCAAAAAGATACAATAAATTAGCAGACCACACCATGAAAAAAAGTCTTTCATTTATACGGGACCTGAAAAACAATAACAATACCCAATGGTTCCATGCAAACCGCCCACGCTACGATGAAGCAAAGGTGGAATTCCTGGCATTCATAGAAATCCTGGTCTCAGAGATCGGGTTGTTTGATCCGGATCTGGGACCCGTAAGTGCGAAGAGCACACTGTTTCGCATAAACCGCGACATACGCTTTTCAAAGGACAAATCTCCATACAAAACCAATTTCGGATCTTTTATTATCAAAGGGGGAAAAAAAACCGGTAATGCGGGGTACTATTTTCACCTTGATCCGGCCGGGACCTTTATTGGTGGAGGTGTTTACCACCCCGAAGCAGAGATCCTCAAAAAAGTCAGGCAGGAGATCTATGAGAATCCTGAAGAATTCAGAGAGATTATCAGCAACAAGAAGTTCAGGGATTCTTTCGGGGAAATGTACGATGACCAGCTGAAAACCGGGCCCAAGGGATTCCCGAAGGACTTTGAACACATGGACCTGATTAAATATAAAAGTTATATCGTATCAAAATCCCTCGATGAAAAAATGCTAAGCGGTGATGAACTTATCAAAGAAACCCTGGAAGCATTCCGTCTGATGCATCCACTGATCCGATTTATCAATTTCGGACTTGAATAGGTCAATTGATATCCATTAATCGGAAGAAATTAATATTTTTGGGGCGATTATTCCTTACCAATGATTGACTATCCTGGGCCAGACCCCAGTCTTCTTAGCGGAACCATTGCAATTGCAACGGCCACCCTTGCCTTCCTGGTATATTTATTCACCACCGGATCCGAGCGGTTTGGCCGGGGTATCAGGCGGAAGTACTCCGACAGGGCTGCGGCTGTAAGAAGGATTCTTTTCCAGCGGGTCCTGGGGGCCGTTGTATTTGGACTCATACCATTTCTGATTATGATTTTTGTGTTCCGGAGACCTATGGCACAATACGGGTTCTCGGGCGATAACCTGATGAAAAGTTTTCTCTGGTGGATGCCCATTGCTGGAGTAGTAATTATTCTCAGCTATATTGGAGCACGTTCCGAAAAAAACCTTGCCATGTATCCACAGATCAGGGTAAGTGACTGGAATGTGGGACTCCTGGTCGTTTCTGCGCTGAGCTGGGTTACTTACCTGATTGGGTACGAATTTCTTTTTCGCGGATACCTGCTGTTCTCCTGCCTTGAATCATTTGGCTACTGGCCTGCCATTATAATTAACATAAGCCTGTACTCGCTCTTCCACATACACAAGGGGTCCAGAGAAGCCATCGGCTCCATTTTCTTCGGATTTTTACTTTGCTACATTACCCTTCATCTGGGGTCCTTCTGGTTTGCCATTTTTATCCATGTGACAATGGCCCTGTCTAACGAGTGGTTTTCACTGGGTTTCCAGCCGGAAATGAATCTCATAAAAAACGCAAGAAAAAAATGAATACTGTCCTTGTTACCGGTGCTACCGGCTTTCTTGGAAGGCAGCTGGCTCTGCGTCTGGCTCTGGATGGTCATCGCGTTCATATTCTGTACCGGTCGGAGGCGAAGCTGAAAGGACTGGAGCATGAGAATATACACCCTTTCGGGGGAAACCTGGGTGATTCAGATAGCATAGTCCGTGCCATGGAAGGATGCAATCAGGTGTATCATGTGGCCGCTTTTGCATTGCCATGGGCAAAAAATTCCCAATTATTCTACGATGAAAATGTCGGGGGAACTGAGCATGTACTTCTTGCAGCAAAGAAATTGGGAGTAGAAAAACTTGTCTTCACATCCTCAGCCGGAGTCCTGGGTCCATCATCCGGAGAACCAAAGACTGAGGAAACGATTTTTAAAGGCCGGCACTTTACCCATTATGACAGGTCAAAAGCTATGGCCGAGGAAAAGGTTATTGAATATGCAAATGCTGGCAGATCTGCTGTAATTGTGAATCCAACACGTATCTACGGACCGGGCTATATAGGTAAAAGCAATGCGGTAACCATGATGATTGTGCGATATCTGCAGGGGAAGTGGAGGTATATTCCGGGAGACGGCAGCAGTATTGGGAATTTTGTTTTTGTAGAGGATGTTGTGGACTGTCATTTGCTGGCCATGGAAAAAGGACGCTCAGGAGAGCGCTACCTGGCCGGGTCAGAAAATCTTTCTTTTAGCGAGTTTTTTAGCAGGCTGGCAATGGTAAGCGGAAAAGAATACCGGCTTTTCAGGATACCTGTGCGACTGATGACATTGGCAGCAGCAGGAATGCTGGTCACTGCAAGAATAACCGGCAGGACTCCCCCTATCGTACCCGACTTTGTACGCAGATATAATCACGACTGGTTAACATCAAGTAATAAGGCTATTAGTGAATTGGGTTACAGTCCCATAAGCATAGAAGAGGGACTTGCCAGAACGATAAAATGGTTTGAAAATACCTGAAAAATGAATACCAACATGAAATATACTCTTATTACTGGTGGAAGCCGGGGAATAGGATATGGCCTGGCCAGGGAATGTGCCGGACGTGGGATGAACCTGCTGCTGGTGGCAAGGCAGCAGGATACCCTCGAGGAAGTTGTGTCAGAAATAAGTAAAGAGTTCCCGGTAAAAGTGCATGGACTGGCGGTGGACCTGAGGGATTCGGATGGACCCCTTCGAGTATGGGAATGGTGCCGGAAGGAATCATACAGAGTAGATATTCTTATCAATAATGCCGGAGTGGCAGGATCTACTCCCTTCGAGAGCTCTGATCCGGCATACAGTGACGATAGGATCCTGGTAAATATCAGGGCACTGGTCCTGCTGACCCGGTATTTCCTGACTGAGCTCAAAACACATCCACAATCCCACATCCTGAACATGGGAAGTCTTTCAGCCTATTACCCCATTGCCTATAAGAGTGTTTACTCGGCATCGAAGGCTTTCGTTCATTATTTTAGCCGGGCTCTCCGTCAGGAATTAAAAGGAAGCAATATCAACATAACGGTTATCCATCCTAATGGTGTACGGACAAATGAAGGAACATTTAAAAGAATAGATTCTCATTCAGGAATTACGAAAAAGCTTTTTGTGCTTGAATTGGATGAAATTTCCAGGATAGCTGTTAATGGAATGCTGAAGCACAAATCCATTGTGGTACCGGGGGTTGCCAACCGGATGCTGATCATTATTACCCGGTTGTTACCTGCAGCATTCCGGGAGAGACGACTGGCGAATATGTTTCGCAAAGAACTTGGGGAGATTATCCCCCGGGAATGAACCATGCCTTTTTTTAATTGATTATCTTTATGTTTGTCGACATATCTTATTAGATTGTAACAATTTATTACAGAAAAGTTCTTTTTGATCATACTTTGAATTTGTAGGTAGAATATGGATAGGAATAAGAGAGAGCCTTTAGCAATAGTAGGCATTGGATGCAGATTTCCCGGTGATGTTACCAATCCGGAAGAATTTTGGAAATTAATAGTTGAAAAGAGCGATGCCCTTTCAGACATACCTGTCGATCGCTGGGATTCAAATGCGTTATTTGCTCCGGATTTTAAGCAAGCTGGTAAAATTAGTGTCAACAGGGGGGGATTCATAAAAGACATCGATAAATTTGATGCAGCCTTCTTTGGAATTTCTCCTCTCGAAGCACAACGGATGGATCCTCAGCAGAGAATGCTTCTTGAACTTTCATATGAGGCTGTGGAGAATGGGGGACTAACCATCGATGAGCTGGATGGCAGCCGGACATCTGTATTTATTGGTATATCATCTCACGATTATGGCGACCTTCAAAATACCCCTGTGGAGAAGGTGAATATCGGAGCACATACGAACTTGGGCTCCGCTCTCTGTATTACAGCCAACAGAATATCCTATTTCTATAATTTAAAGGGACCAAGTTTTGCCCTTGATACGGCATGTTCCTCCTCCCTGAATGCAGTTCACATGGCATGCCGGAGTATCTGGGAAAAGGACGCTGATCTTTCATTTGCAGGTGGTGTCAATGCCATTCTGAAGCCAGAACCACAGATGGGATTTTCCAAGGGAGGATTTCTGTCACCCGACGGTAAATGTTATGCATTTGATTCCCGTGCAAACGGTTATATAAGAAGTGAGGGAGCCGGTGTGATAATCATCAAGCCACTTTCCCGTGCACAAAAAGATAATGACATTATCTATGCTGTGATAAGGGGATCAGGGATTAACCAGGACGGAACCACCAACGGAATATCAGTTCCCAACCCCATCGCCCAGCAGGAAATGATCAGGATGGCCTATAAAGATGCCGGTGTCGAAACCCAAATGGTCAAATACATTGAGGCTCATGGAACAGGAACCTTTGTGGGAGACCCGATTGAGGCCAATTCTATAGGGAAAGTAATAGGAAATAACCGTGAGGATAAATTTTATATAGGTTCTGTAAAAACAAACATTGGTCACCTGGAACCTGCATCTGGCATTGCAGGTATTATTAAGCTGGCACTTTCTATGAATAACAGGATAATTCCTCCGAATATTCATTTCAAAAAACCGAATCCAAATATTTCTTTTGATGAATTGAATCTTGAGGTGCCGGTTGAACCAATGAAATGGAAAAACGAGAAAAATGGCAGTGTCTATGGAGGAGTCAATAATTTTGGTTTTGGAGGCTCCAATGTACATGTGGTGCTTGAAGGATTGCCAGAGGAAAAGAAGACCCTGAAACCAGGTAATGAAAAACTTCAGATCTGTACGATTTCAGCAAGGGATTCTGAGGCTCTGAAAGATCTGACGGAATCCTATATTGATTTTTTCAAGGATAAGAATAACAAAGCTGATTTAAACGCTATCTGTTATTCATCAGCCGTACGAAGACCACATCACTATATTCGCCTGTCCGTAGTAGCAGGATCAAAACAGGAAATGGCAGATAATCTGCAAAAGTACCTGGATGGGGAAAACTTAAGTGAAATCTCTGAAGGAAGGGCTAATGAAACAAGAGATAAGATCGTTTTTGTTTTCTCAGGGCAGGGACCGCAATGGTGGGCCATGGGAAGGCAGTTATTGGAGAACGAACCGATCTTCAAGAAAACCATCCATTCACTGGATAAGCTTCTCAGCAAACACGCCGACTGGTCACTACTTGAAGAACTTTTGAAAGAAGAGGAATCATCCAGGATCTCTGAGACAAATATTGCTCAACCATGCATTTTTGCCATTCAGATTGCTCTTTTTGAAATGTGGAAAGCATTGGGAATAAGTCCCTCAGCTGTCGTCGGACATAGTATCGGGGAGGTTCCTGCTGCCTATGCCTCAGGTGCCCTGACTTTAGAGCAGGCTGTTTTGCTGATATTCCACAGAAGCAGGGTGCAGTTTAAGGCCACAGATAAAGGAAAAATGCTGGCCGCAGGATTGACAACAGAAGAAGCGACCCGACTGGTTCAGGGAAGAGAGGACAAGGTTTCCCTGGCAGCTGTTAACGGGCCGGCAATGGTAACCCTGGCAGGAGATACAGATGTCATTGAGCAAATTTCAGAGGAGCTGGAAAAACAGGATGTTTTCAACAGGTTGCTTCAGATCAACGTACCTTTCCACTGTCATCACATGGAACCCCTGAAGGAAGAGTTGCTTGGTGCCCTGGACTCCCTGAAGCCTTCTCCTACAAAAATCCCGTTTTATTCCACCGTAACAGGAATGGTTATGGATGGCAGGAAACTGGATAACAAATACTGGTACCGAAATGTGAGGGAAACGGTTAGTTTTGCCCCGGCCATTGAAGAGTTAATTAAAGACGGCTTCAACACATTTGTTGAATTAGGCCCTCATCCCATTCATGCCATGGGAATTAATGACCTGTTGGATGCCAGGCAGAAAAATGGTGTTGTAGTCCCCTCAATCCGAAGACAGGATGAAGAAAAACGCACATTCCTTTCTTCTCTGGGGACGCTTCACACCTGGGGATGCAAGGTTCATTGGCAAGGCTATTTTGGAGAGAACCAGTTTGTCCGCCTGCCTACCTACCCATGGCAAAAAGAAAGGCACTGGCTGGAGACTGAAGAAGGAAGAAAAACACGCCTTGGCAGCTTTATTCATCCTCATCTGGAACGAAAAACCACTTCAGCCAGGGAAAGTCACAATATAATATGGGACATCAAGCTGGATAAAAGAACCTATCCCTATATTGATGACCATAAAGTACAGGGACCGATTGTCTATCCCGGAGCCGGACACGTAGAACTGTCCATCTCGGCTGCTCTGGCATCATTTGGTGAGAAATTTGAATTTTTGGAGGACCTGAACTTTGAATCCGCACTTTTCCTTCCCGATTCAGGTGAACCCATCCATATTCAAATGGACATTTCCCATGATGGGGGAGATTATTTCATATACTCCAGGCCCAGAGGTGATAATGCTTCCTGGACCATGTGTTCCAATGGTAAAATGAACCATATCAGGGATTCATTTAAATCCATACCAGTAGATCTGCCAGCCATCCGCGAACGGGTCACCATACCTGTTCCGGTCAAGGCCATGCACGAGGAACTCCTTGAAAGCGAACTGTACCTGGGACCAACATTCAGAGCGATTAAAAATTTATGGAGGCATGAAACAAACTGGGAATCCTTAAGTGAGATCGAAGTACATGAAAGCATACGCTCAGAGTTCTTTCATTTTAATCTGCATCCCGGGGTACTGGACAGCTGTTTCCAGACTGTCTTTGGAATATTTAATACCCGGGAGGACCTGAGCAAAAAAATGGGTGTCTACATCCCGGTTCACATTGACCGGATTAAATTCCACAAAAAGCCCAATTCCTTTAAACTCTTTGTTTATGGCAGTCTTAGAGAATGGACGGATGAATACGCACTTGGAGAATTATGGATTTTCAATGAAGAAGGGGAAATCCTTGCCGAATTTCAGGGCTTTCGCTCCCAATACCTGAAGGGTTCCAGGGGCGAGAACGCCGCTGAACAGGAGAAATGGTTTTATGAGTATAACTGGAATATGAAGTCCAGGGCAGACCAGGAACTTGTCCGAAATCCCGGAAATTACCTTCCTTCTCCAAACTCAATAAGGCCTAAGGTTGATGAGACCATCAAGCAGATACATGCCCTGCCGGAACAGTCTGATTACTACAAGAATTATGAGCCACGGCAGTACCTGCTGACTATAGGATACATCTGCAACTCACTGAAAGAGCTGGGATTGTCATTCGAAACGGGAACAAAGATCAATGTTCCACAACTGATTAAAGAATTTAGTGTGATAAGCGATCACCACCGCCTGTTTTACCATATTTTCAAGTTGCTTGGAAATGCAGGAATAGTGGAGGGTGAAGGGGATGATTTCAGGGTTATCAAAACACCCGATTTCAGGGATCTCTCGGCATGGCTTCATGAAATCAATTCGGAATATCCCCAGTTTCAACATGAGACAACCCTCCTGGCCCGGTGTGGACCGGAGATAGCCGGTGTTCTGACAGGAACGGTTGATCCGATTCAACTGATATTCCCTGAGGATCAGTGGGATCTGATCGTAAAGTACTATGTTGAAGGATTTGCCTTTAAGAAATACAACGATCTCGCCGGATCCGCGGTAACTGAATTACTGAATAATATCCCTGATGATCAAACCCTGAGAATCCTTGAAATCGGTGCAGGAACAGGTGGTATGACCCAGGCAATCCTGCCCCTGCTGCCAGCCGGAAAGACCGAATACTACTACACGGATCTCTCTCATATGTTTATGCTTAAGGCACAGCAGCGATTCGCCAGGTATCCCTTCGTACAGTATAAATTACTGGATATTGAGAAGGAACCGGCAGAGCAGGGATTTGATATAAATTCATTTGACCTTGTCATTGCCTCCGATGTGATACATGCTACCCGGAACCTGAAAACTACTTTCGGAAATATTAAGCAATTGCTTGCCTCGGAAGGAATACTACTCATGCTGGAAGTGACCAATTCACCGGTATACCTGGACTTTATCTTCGGTATGACCGAAGGCTGGTGGTTATTTGAGGATACCGATATACGCCCTGAGCATGCCACCATGGCTCCATCGAAATGGAAAGAAGTCCTGGAAAGAGAAGGATTTTCGGATATCGCGGTTTACAGTGATTTTGAGAAAAATGATTTTTCCTGCCAGAGTGTGATCCTTGCACGAAATACCAGGCTTGATCTGACCAATAAGGCCATAGAGGAATCAGCGAAACTTGGTGTAGGGGACTGGCTCGTATTTGCTGATGGCAAGGGAGTTGCAGATCTCATAGATTCAAGGCTTTCCGCCATCGAGAAGCAATCTTACAAAATTAATCGTGCTGAAAAATACAAGCAGATCAGTGAGACGGAGTTTGAAATCGATCCGGCAAACCAGGAAGACACAGATAAACTTATAGACATGCTTGCCGGCAAGGGTCGTTTTGAGGGGATTATTTATTTATGGGGACTCGATTCTGTTCCCAATGATCAACTTACAACAGAGACCATCCTTCAGGCAGAAGACGATTCATCTCGTACCATGATGAACGTGATGAAAAAACTGAACTCCACCAACTACGAGAAGAAACCTGAAATCTGGATGGCTACCTCCGGTGCACAATCCGTTGGAGGAAATCCAGAAACCGTTGAGCTTTCCCAGGCAGGACTAAGGGGTGTAAACAGGGTGATTGTAAATGAATTTCCCATTTTCAATTCCACCATGGTTGATTTCAGCAATCCGGTTCACCCAGAAGAGATAGATGCATTCATCGAAGAAATACTTGCAGGAGATAAGGAAGATGAGATCGCCTTCAGGGGAAGAAAACGATTTATTAACAGGCTGGAAAGGATTTCCACTGATAGTATTGCACATTCTGCAGAGCGGACATTCCCTGCAGAGGGCTCGGCCCACACCTTAAGTATAGATGAGTATGGTGTCCTTGACAACCTGGTTATAAGGGAAACATCCCGCAAGGAACCAGCCGAAGATGAAGTTGAGGTGCAGGTCAAAACATCAGCGCTGAACTTCCGTGATATCATGCTTTCTATGGGACTCCTGACCGATGATGCCATAATGGGTGGATTGTTCGGGAGGACTATGGGACTTGAATGTGCCGGTATCGTAACTGCGATCGGAGAGGAAGTAAAGAATGTTAAGGTCGGCGATGAGGTCATGGCTACTGCACCACGTTGTATCAGCGGATATGCCTATCCAAAAGCCTTTCATGTTGTACAGAAACCGGCAGGCATCAGCTTTTATGAAGCGGCCACACTGCCAGTTGTTTACACAACTGCATATTATTCCCTGGTGCATCTTTGCCGTATCCGCAAAGGGGAAAAGATTCTTATTCATGCAGCTGCAGGAGGCGTAGGTATTGCCGCCATACATATTGCCAATGCTGTAGGTGCAAAGATCTATGCCACGGTCGGAAACAATGAAAAGAAAGCCTACATCGAAAGCCTTGGTGTCAGGCCTGAAAATATAATGAATTCAAGAACGCTTGAATTTGCCGACCAGTTGATGGAACTTACCAATGGGGAGGGTGTGGATATTGTTCTTAATTCACTCTCTGGTGAAGCCATCTTTAAAAGTATCAGGTGTTTAGCTCCTTACGGTCGGTTTGTCGAGATTGGCAAAACGGATATTTACCGCAACAGTAAGCTGGGACTCCAACCCTTTGGTAACAACCTTTCCTATTTTGGAGTTGATATAGACAGGCTCTTCAAGCAAAAAGAAGAATTCAGCGGGGAATTGTTTCAGGAATCCATAGATTTCTTTGTAGAGAATAAATTTCCGGCGCATCCTACGCATATGTTCCCAATCTCGGAAATCAAAGATGCTTTCCAGTTTATGGCCGCTGCCAGGCATATTGGTAAAATCATAATAAGCATGGAAGGTGAAGTCCAGGTTGCTCCACCAAAGGAAATTCAGTTTGTGGATAATGCTTCTTATCTAATAACCGGGGGTTGTTCCGGATTTGGACTCTACGTTGCCGACTGGATGACTACAAAAGGGGCAAAAAACCTTGTCCTGATGAGTAGAACCGGTCCCAAGACAGATGATGAAAAATTGCTTGTTGACAAAATGCGTGAACGGGGCGTAAATGTGATGATCGCCAAAGGGGATGTTTCGGTACGGGAAGATGTTAACCGGATAATGCAGGAGGTTAGGTCAAAGATGCCTCCTCTTAAAGGAATCCAGCATGCGGCTATGGTGCTTGATGATGGCGGCATCCCTGAGATTGATCACGAACGCTATCTTAAGGTATTTAAACCAAAGGGTATTGGATGCTGGCTGCTGCATGAAGCTACTCTGGATATGGACATGGATCATTTTGTATTGTATTCTTCCATATCATCAATATATGGTAATCCTGGACAGGTAAGTTATGTTGCAGGAAACAGTTTCCTTGAAAACTTCGCCCAGTACAGGAGATCACAGGGCATGACTGCCAGTACAATCAACTGGGGGGTACTTGGAGATGTGGGATTTGTGGCGAGACAGGGGAATGTAGGTGGATTACTGTACAAGCAGGGCTGGAAAACCTTCACCCTTAAACAATCGACCGATATCCTGGAACAGATGCTGTTGACGAACCCGGTTCAGCGGGTAGCTACTGATTCTGACTGGGAAATGGTTGGTAATTTTTATCCCCACTCATGCGAAACAAGCCGTTTCGGCCATCTCATCAAAGAGAAGGAATTATCAGCAGGATCCGCTGCAGGTGCAGGAGATGGTGGATTGAAGACCGCTCTTAAGGAATTAGACAAAGAAGAAAAATTTGATGTATTATTAACCCACCTGCTGGATACATTTGCCAGGGTGCTTGGGTCTACAGCAGATAAGATAGATACTAACGAACCGGTCACCAAATATGGACTGGATTCTCTTATGGCTAACCAGATCAGGAATTGGATACAGAGCAGTTTATCTGTTGATTACTCCATGATGCAAATCATGAAGGGTCCGACTCTTGAAGAACTTGCTGAACAGGTCCTGGACCAGTTGAATGGTCAGTTGAGCGGAGGGGATGGCCATGGAGAGGAGAAAACGGAATTGGATAAATGGGTGCTTCGGACCAACAGGATTGATAACCCGAGAATGCGACTCTTCTGTCTTCCCTATTTTGCCGGTGGTGCCTCTGTGTACAGCTCCTGGCAGGAGTCCCTGCAGGATGGAATTGAGGTTTGTGCCATTCAATATCCCGGACGTGAGGAGCGTATGGGGGAAGATCCAATTGACAACTATCTCGACCTTGTTAAAGCAATCTCAGATGTTATCGATCCACTGCTAAACTGTCCCATAGCATTTTATTGTCATAGTGCAGGGGCGGGCATCGGACTCGAACTGACAAGGTATCTGAGACGGGAAAAAGGCATTCAACCTGTTAAATTTATCGTTGGCGGATGGCGCTCACCCCACATGGTGAGTCCTTTTAAATTCCTTGATGCCATTCAGGATGATGAGGTTTATATGGATAAAAATATTCCCAATATTGTCAATCACCTTAGATCGCTGGAAATTTCTGAGTCGGTACTTCAGAATAAGGAACTAATTGAAGAGATGCTACCTGCTCTTCGTGCCGATATACTTCTGGGCAAACGATACAAATACTATGAAGATGAACCCATGAGTTGTCCCCTTACCGCCTTAGCGGGAAAAGATGATACAGTTTTCCAGGGGGGACAGATCAAAGCCTGGAAGAAACACACATCGGGCGAATTCAATTTTAGAATGGTGAATGGAAGTCACCTTTTCTGCCGGGATAACAAAGAAGAGCTGCTGGAAATACTCACTGAAGAATTAAGCGAGTTTGTTATTGTCTGATGTTTTATATCCTGAATCAAGCTGAAACAGAACCTTTCCCTCGTCTTGTGAAGGGAGAAATCCATCTGTGGACAATCTCACTTGATGCATCAAAAAACCAGATTGAGCGTATAACGACTGTTTTATCACCCGGGGAAATAGAGAAAGCATCTTATTACAAATTTGAACTCTTACAGCATAATTATATTGTTACCCAGGCTGTTCTAAAGATGCTGTTATCGCATTATCTGGAAATAAGTCCCCCGGATATTAAATTGGGAGCCCACAAAAAAGGCAAACCCTACCTGCTCAATGATGGCTCTCTTTTTTTTAATATTTCCAATTCGCATAATCTCTGTGCGTATGCCTTTTCAAGAGATGCTGAAGTGGGAATTGATATCGAAAGAATACGGGAACTCCCTGATCTCGACCTGCTTATTGAGAAAAATTTAACTCCCAGGGAAAGAAAATATTTACAGAAAGATCCGGATAGTAAACTCAAAAGATTTTTCCAGTTCTGGACCTTCAAGGAGTCTTATCTAAAGGCCATCGGAGAAGGACTGCGCCTCACGCAGGAAAATCTTGATTTTTCAATTGACAACGGAACCATAAGGCTGCAATCTGCAAACAGCGGATTTGATGATGCTGTCTGGCAGTTTAAGGGCTTTTCGTTTGAAGATAATTACACCGGTACACTTACCTATACAGGAAAGGAAACTATCATCAAAGAAATGAGTTTAGCTTTAGATCCCTGAATCCCGAAACTGCCTGAATACCGGATTACCTTAATCCCCGAATGTTCTGAACCCGGTCTTAATATGTGTTTCCCTGTTTGACAGTGTTATTACCGGCATCTTTGCCCGGTTCAGAAGCTGATGGGTAAGGTTGCTCATGAAATTCAGGGTTTTTGACTGTTCTTTCATGATTGTTATGAGATCTGCTTCAACAGAATCTGAATAAACCACAATAAGGTCGATAATATTATCGCCATAGAGAGATTTGGTTTTATAAGAGATTCCCTGGGACTTTAAATATCCTGCGGCCTGTTTTGAATAGGCTGCCAGCCTATCTGTGATCCTTTTTCCTTTGGAAGTGCTTACTGTAATGATATGGACCTGGGCATCGAAAAGCTTGGCCAATGTAGCGGTAAACGGCACCTTCTGCCTTGTATCAATGGTAACATCGATCGGCAAAACGATCTTTTTTATATCCTTGGGGACATGTCCGGTACTTGTTGTAATAACCGGTTTTTCAGTGGCTGAGATTATCTTGAATGCATTACTCCCCATGAAAAATTCTTCAAATCCCGAACCTCCATGCGTAGAAGTCACAACAAATCCTTCGGTATGCGATTCGACCTGTCCGACAATTTCCTTGTAAATCTTACCTGATTTTATAATATATTTTAAGGTAGAATTGTTTTTAATTTTTGGCTCGTATTTGTCCAGGATTTCCTTGAATTTCTTCGTGGCCCATTGTTTTTCTTCCTCAAAATGTCCCGGACTGTTGTAGTCAGAACTTTTCTTCTGGACATAAACCAGGCGGATGTTTGTATCAGCTTTGGAGGCGAAAAGCAAGGCAAGATCTATTCCCTTTAAAGAATCCTTCGAAAAATCTACAGGAATGATAATGTTATTCATGGCTGTGCTTTTGATGATTTAGCTAATTTAAGAAATTATTTGCTTACCTGCGATCAGCTGAACATGTGTTATTAACGATACCGCTAAAGCAGGCATTATTGTTAAATTGTTACTTTTAGCAGAAAAATGACAAAAGTTGTTGCAGGAATTGATATAGGCGGAACCTTTACTAAAATAGGTATCGTTGATCAGGCCGGGAAAGTATATGCAGATGATTCGATAGCTCTGGATGCCCAATCGTCTATAGAAAAATACCTTAAGGATCTTGAAGCTTCCGTGAGGAGACTTTTTGATGAGTCCGGTGAAAATATGGAATTCGCGGGGATTGGTATCGGGGCGCCCATGGGCAATTATTACAGCGGCACCATTGAACACGCGCCCAATCTCAACTGGGGAGAAGTTATTCCAATGGTAAACATGATAGAAGACCGCTTTTCAGTTCCCACTGCCATAACAAACGACGCAAATGCAGCAGCCCTTGGTGAAATGATGTACGGGTCAGCAGTTGACATGAAAGATTTTATAGTGATCACACTTGGCACCGGACTCGGATCTGGTATTGTGGTAAACGGAAACGTAGTCTACGGACACGATGGACTGGCCGGAGAACTCGGTCATGTAAATGTTCAACCGGACGGACGGCATTGCAACTGTGGATTAAGAGGCTGCCTCGAAACATATGTATCTGCCACCGGGATTAAACGGACGGTTTTCGAACTGCTTGCCCGGAGAAATGATCCTTCTGAATTGAGAGATATTCCTTTCGGGGAATTAACAGCAAAAAACATATCAGAGGCTGCTGAACGGGGAGACCTTATTGCAAGTAAGGCTTTTGGCAGAACCGGCAGGACACTCGGAAGAAGCCTTGCCAACGTGGTGGCCCTTTTAGGCCCCAAAGCAATTTTTCTGCTGGGGGGACTGGCAAATGCAGGGGACCTGCTTTTCAAGCCGGTTCAGGAAAACCTGGAAATAAATCTTCTTTACAACTACAAGGGTAAAGTGGAAATTTTGCCATCAGGCCTCAGCAAAGGAAATACGGCCGTACTTGGTGCTGCCGGTTTGGCCTGGAAGGAAGTTCTTGGTTAGAGCCCTCCTTCAATGATCTCAGTACCTTCCGGAACGGGCTCCTCCTCCGATACGCCCTCATTTTCATCCCCGGACGCACCCTCCTCCGTCTCGGACACCGGGTTCTCGATCTCCCAGTTTACTTCCAAATCAAAATTGGAGCGAAGTGTAAGCGTACCCTCACTATATTCCACAGTTTCGGGCTGAATGTGTTCCAGATAGTCTCCCGTATTCCATTCCCCGTCCTCGTTACTGTCGTGGATAAGTTTCAGGATAAAACCGGCCGGCTCCATGTAATCGAATTCCACAATTCCGTCCTCTCTCACAATCTTGCTGCGAATTACTTTTTGGCCTTTATCAAGTACCTGTATGATCTTTTGTCCCCTGACCCCTGAAAGATTCAGCAGAATCCTGCTGTAATATTCCGGATCCTTGGTACGGAATCGCAGATTAATTGTATCATTGGTTAATCCGTAAATATCAGTAAAGGCTCCGGGGTATATATCCAACTTATAAGTTGTAATCCCCTCCCAGTCAACATTCAGTAAATACCTCCTGAGTTTAACTTTGTCATGATCCAGGGAATACGGCACAGCAATTTCAAGGGTGTCTTCAATTTTAACAAGGTTGATCCGTGAAGTGTCAATCTCTAATACAGGATGCTGTGAAATGATAGGCATCGGCCTGTAAATGTCCTGCTCCCGGCCACCTTCCGGGCCGGCAGTAATAGTCAACCATTCGGTATCATCCCCCACTGCATCTTTGTCCCGTCTCCTGGTCCTGACCTCCTTCTTTGCTGGTTCACGGTAGTTAAACTTCAGTGTATCGTAAAAGGGTACCATGTTCAGGAGCGAATCTGAGGCAAGGTATGTGGCTAGCATTGTAAGGCTGTCCCTTTTATAAATAAGTGAATCGGTGATCCAGTATACGAAAGTATCGTTCATTACATGTTTCTCGAAAATATACCAGTCCCCTTCAGGTTCAAAATCAAATGGCTCAAGCAGTACCGTGTCTTCAACCCTTTTATTAAAACGCATTGTAAACCATCGACGGTCCTTGCGGGTATTTTCTACAAGGTATTGCTGGCTATTGTCTTCCTGAAAAATGGACACATCAACGAAAATGCTCCATGGAGCAAGGTCTGCCAGGGTGATGGAATCGTCTTCCTCAAGCAGGGTTGAATCTACGAGGATCATGTCGAGCGTATCAAAGAGCCCAAGAACCAGGGAATCATCTGCCGATAAAGTGATACTGTCACCATGAGCCAGGGCCATCATATATTCCATTGCAAGCCATGCAGAATCAGGCCTTAGTCCCATTTCCACATTTTCCTCAGAAGAACCGGTTTCATCCCCCGGTATTGAATCAAACATAGAGGATAAGAGAAGGAATGCTGAATCCACAAATCCGATGAATTCTTCGGGGACATCGTATTTATAATTGCGGTTCAGGTCCTGCAGTGCAAAAAGCTTGTAGGTATCAGCCCTGAGATTATTGATCAGGAAATTTCCTTTTTCATCCGCGAGTCCCACATAATCAGGTAAATCCTTTAGCGGTGCAGAATCTGCCATGTCTGAATAAAGCAAAAGGAAAACCTTTTCTTCAAGGGGCTGGAGATCAAATGCCTTCAAAACACTTCCCAGTACGGCAAGTGAATCAAGGTGTCCTCCTGTGGAGAACACGAATTCGAAATTCAACAGGACATTCCCCTCGTTAAGATCCTGGATGGATTCCCCGAAGCTGAATGTATAGGTGGTACTGTCGCGAAGCTCTTCAAACCATTCAATAACCAGGGTTTTTCCTCTTAACCTTACCTCGGGCCTCTCCTCGAGTGGCGGTGATACCACCATTTCCTGGCCGATGGCAGCGGTTTTAATATACTCGTCAAAGGTGATTTCAAACTTATTGTCATCATAATTGACAGAATAGTTCAGCGGCTTTGACTTTTCAATCACAGGGGGGGACTTATCTCTCGGACCGCCTACCGGTGCTCCGATTTTTGCACAATCAGCCAGAATAAGAAGCAGAAAAAACGAAAGGAGGATATGAAAAATTCTGTTCAACTTTGATTATCTTTAGCGCCTTGGGTTAAATCCCGGAACAAAATTATACTTTTTACTACGTAATAAACGAACGATCATGATTTTTGGTGCAATTAACTGGGATATGAATCCCGAGATATTCCGGATTGGCAATTTTGCAGTGCGCTGGTACGGCTTGCTGTTCGCCTCCGGATTTTTTTTCGGCTACCTAATTTTCATGAAGTTTTTCAAAAAAGAGGGTCTGTCAGTAGAACTGCTTGACAAACTCACCATTTATATGGCCCTCGGAACAGTTATCGGAGCACGAATTGGACACTGCCTGTTCTATGAACCAGAATATTACCTCAGCAATCCCATTGAGATCCTGAAGATTTGGCGGGGGGGACTGGCAAGCCATGGTGCAGCAATCGGGATACTGATTGCTCTCTGGCTATTTGAAAGAAAACATAAGAGGAAATTCATTTGGACCATCGATCGAATAGTGGTTGTGGTAGCACTGGCCGGAGCATGTATTCGACTTGGAAACCTGATGAATTCAGAGATTTATGGGATTGAAACGACTCTTCCATGGGGATTTGTATTTATCCGGAACCTGGAAGTGGTTCCTAAACACCCCACTCAGATTTATGAGGCTCTGGCGTATCTGTTAACCTTCGTGTTATTAGTCTGGCTTTATTTTAAAAAGGACGGAAAAACCCGTCCCGGAATGCTATTCAGTATTTTCCTGATACTTGTTTTCGGAATGCGTTTTCTCATAGAGTTTATTAAGGAAGACCAGGTCGACTTCGAATCAGGCATGGCGCTTAATATGGGACAATGGCTCAGTATTCCGTTTGTCATTTTTGGTGTGGGACTCCTGGTCTGGTCTCTCAGAAAAGCCCCAAAAGTCTGATCACTCTTTATCGTCCCCTAATTCATAGTTTCCGGAGTACCCCTGCTGATCTTTCTGTTTTGTAAAATTCCGTATATTTCCCTCCGGTTTGAACGAACACGAGACAGTCATGGAAAAAGCAGAGAGAAATCAATTTGAAGCCGAATTAAGAAATGGCGTAAAGGGAGATGTTTCATTCGATGATTACACTCTTGGGATTTACGCTACAGATGCCAGCATCTACCAGATAATGCCCATTGCTGTAGTAGTTCCCGCCGATGAGCAGGATGTCAGGTCTGCCATTCAGGTTGCCCAAAAATACAATATCAGCATTGTGCCCCGTGGAGGAGGAACAAGTTTAGGGGGACAGGCAGCCGGGAGTTCCCTGATCCTCGATTTTTCCAAATACATGAACCAGATACTGGAAGTAAATGTCAGGGAAAAATGGGCCAGGGTCCAGCCAGGAATTGTTCTTGATGAACTGAATGCCTTTCTCAAACAATACGGATTGCATTTTGCACCCGATCCTGCCACCAGCAGCCGGGCAACCGTTGGTGGTATGATAGGGAATAATTCATCCGGAACCAAGAGTATAATCTACGGAATCACCCGTGATCATGTAATTGAAACAAAGACTCTTCTCTCAGACGGATCTGTTTTTAATTTCAAGGCTTCTCCGATCGGAGAACAGCTTGAGAAACTCGAAAAAACAAGTGGCCGTGAATATCAGCTGATCAGCGGATTTAAAAAAATCATTGATGACAATCATGATGATATCACCAAGGCTTTTCCCGACATAATGCGACGGGTACAGGGCTACAACCTCGATTCTTTTGTCAATACGGATAACTGGAACCTGTCAAACCTGATGACAGGATCAGAAGGGACACTTGGAGTGATACTTGATGCCAAGGTGAACCTTGAGCCTTTGCCAAAAAGTAAAATATTATGTGCTGTTCACTTTACAGACCTTATTGAATGTATAGGCACAGTGTCAACAATTCTGGATCACAAGCCTTCAGCGGTTGAGATTATGGACGAGGATGTAATTATCAGGGCTAGAAAAAATCTGAGTATAGCACCCCTCACAGACTGGGTCGAGGGAGATCCGAAAGGCATACTGGTGGTTGAATTTTTTGGCAACACAGACGAAGAAGTCAAAAAGAAAGCAGAACTACTCGCCTCCGATCTTCAGGAAAAGAAAAAAGGATATGCCTGGCCTATACTATCCGAACCAGGCCAACAGGGTAAGGTATGGGCAGTAAGAAAAAACGGTCTGGGCCTTATGCTTGGGATAAAGGGAGACCGAAAACCTCTTGCATTTATAGAAGATGCTGCCATCCCTATTGAACATCTTCCGGAATACATCAATAATATACTTAAGTTCTGCCGGGAGAGAGATGTACCCGTTGCCATGTATGCTCATGCCAGTGTGGGACTCATACATGTGCGGCCTGTGTTGAATCTGAAGCAGCAGATTGACATTGACAACATGAAAGCCATTGCCAGGCACTCGTTTGAATTGGTCAAAAGATTCGGTGGTTCCCTTAGCGGGGAACACGGTGACGGTCGCACCCGCAGTCCTTTCCTGGAAGAATATTTCGGTCCAAAGGTATACGGGGCCTTCAGGAAGGTCAAGGAACTGTTCGACCCGGACGGGATAATGAATCCGGGGATCATCGTAGATCCGGGTCCCATGGATGCAAACCTGCGCTATGGTACAGAGTATGAGACCCCTGATGTCCCCTCAGAATACAAATACCGGGAGGACGGAAGCTTTGCAGCCGCTGTTGAAATGTGTACTGGTGTCGGGGACTGCAGGCAGAACCTTGGGGGACTCATGTGCCCCTCCTACCGTGCAACCCGCGATGAGGAGCATTCCACACGGGGAAGGGCCAACGCCCTCCGCCTTGCCATGACCGGGCAGATGGGAAAGGAAGGATTCGGGAGTCGCGAGTTATTCGAAATAATGGATCTCTGCCTTTCATGCAAAGGATGTAAATCAGAATGCCCCAGCAATGTGGATGTGGCCAAACTTAAAGGTGAATTCCTGCAAAAGTACAGGGAAAAAAACGGTACCACCCTGAGAGATAAATTTGTATCCAGCTCAACATCCATGGCAAAAAATTTCTCCGGCTGGAAGGCCCCGATCATAAACGGGGTGCAGAAAACCATGCTTTTCAGAAAGACACTTCAATGGATGGCAGGGATTGACAGCCGAAGAGTGCTTCCCTCGTATGCCAGAAAACCATTTCACAGGTGGTTTGACAATAAACCAGGGGTCAACGGACAACATACCAAAAGAGTGGTTCTGTTTGATGACACCTATATGAACTACCACGAAACAAATGTGGGTATCTCTGCAGTTGAATTGCTGGAATCCTGCGGTTATCAGGTCATTCTTGCAAAAGCCGGGTGCTGCCAGAGACCCAGCATTTCTCACGGATTCCTTAAAAAGGCAAAATCAGAGGGTACAAAAACAATTCAGAACCTTAAAAAATATATTGATGAGGGACTAAAAATTGTCGTCTGTGAGCCAGGCTGTGCATCAGCACTGACCGATGATCTTCCGGACCTGATCGATGATGAGGATCTCGGTAAAAGCATTCAGGAACATGTCATGATGATCGATATTTTCCTCGACAATGAGATCAAAGCCGGGAATATTGATACTCCATTGACATCTGACTTTAAAAAACTGATAGTCCACGGTCACTGCCACCAGAAATCACTTTATGGAACCACGGCTATGGAAAGAGTCCTTAATCAAATTCCCGGCATGGACGTTGAGGTGCTTGATGCGGGATGCTGTGGAATGGCGGGATCCTTTGGATATGAAAAAGAACACTTTGAGCTTTCGATGAAAGTGGGTGAGGATCGGCTGTTTCCTGCAGTCCGGCATAAAGATAATGATGCAGAAATTGTCGCCTGTGGATTCAGTTGCCGCCACCAGATCTCGGATGCTACTGGTGTAAAAGCAAAACACTGGGTGGAGGTTCTCAGGGGATCAGTAAAATCGGATTAGTCCAATTTAAATAATTAAGTATCTTTAACTCCTTTATTATTAGAGTTGAAAGAGACAGGAATATTTTACGGCAGCAGTTCGGGTAATACCGAAACCGTTGCCATGAAGATCTTTGAGTGGATTGGGAAAGATAAGTCTTCTGTGAAGGATGTCGCCGACTCCAGAGCTGGGGATTTGCTTTATTTCGATCTGCTGATTCTCGGCATTCCAACCTGGGGAATTGGAGAGATGCAGGATGACTGGGCTGTTTTTCTCGCGGGACTTGAGGATATGGATCTGACAGGTAAAAAAGTTGCCATTTTTGGACTTGGTGATCAGGAATCATACCCCGATACATTTTCGGATGCACTGGGTACACTTTATGATTCTCTCAGCGAAACAGGTTGCGAGATAATTGGCAGCTGGTCTACCCTGGGATATGAATTTGTGGAATCCGGCGCATTGCGTGACGGGATGTTCGCGGGACTGGTACTTGATGAAGAAAACCAGCAGCAACTTACGGATCTGCGCATAAATGACTGGCTTAAAACAATCATACCAAATGGCAAATCCGAAGGTCAACCTTCTCATATTTGATTGATTTTTCAGGGCTATAATCCGGATTTGTTGGATGAAGATTCTTTACTTGTTGATTCTGTTTGGTTTAACCAGCCGAATCTGTTTATTTTGTACCCTTATTGACAATCCTTAAACCAATACAATTTTCAATGGAAGGGAATGTTTTATTCGCACTGGGCCTTACACTGTTCGCGGGACTCTCAACCGGGATCGGATCTGCCATGGCATTTTTTACCAAAACAACCAATACTAAATTTCTGAGCACCTCTCTCGGATTTTCAGCCGGGGTAATGATTTATATATCCTTTACCGAGATCCTTGGAAAGGCCAATCAACTTTTACAGGCAAGCTATGGGATTTCAACCGGAAGCTGGTACGCCGCTCTTTCTTTCTTCGGGGGAATTGCCATAATAGCAATCATTGACTCCCTGGTACCATCCTTTGAAAATCCACATGAAATCCGAAAAGTGGAAGACATTGGACTGAGCACGCAAAATGGACAGAAGAACGGGTTGATGAGAATGGGACTTTTCATGGCTCTCGCAATTGCCATGCATAATTTTCCTGAGGGACTTGCAACTTTTGCAGCCGCCATGGTAGATCCCACCCTTGCCGTGCCTATAGCTGTAGCCATTGCCATACACAACATCCCGGAAGGAATTGCGGTTTCTGTACCCATTTATTATGCTACAGGGAATAAACGAAAAGCCTTTCTCCTTTCTTTTGCCTCGGGTCTGGCTGAGCCTATTGGGGGACTGATAGGATATCTGTTTCTTGCTTCGATATTGAATGATTCTGTACTTGGAGTTCTTTTCGGTGGGATTGCCGGGATTATGGTTTTTATATCTGTTGACGAATTGCTGCCAACTGCACGTGAGTATGGGCATCATCACCTTGCCATTTATGGATTGATCGCAGGTATGGCTGTAATGGCCGTTAGCCTTCTGTTGTTTATTTGATAAAAAAATGTCGGAACATCATGCACATCATCATTCTTCAGCCGGGATCAGCGAGAAAAATCTCCTGGCCGCTGTTGTCCTGAATTTCGCCATTGCTGCGGCTGAAATAGTAGGAGGGATCCTCTCAAACAGCCTCGCCCTTCTTTCCGATGCATTGCATAACCTCGGAGATGGATTTGCCGTACTGCTGGCCTATATCGCACACAGGGTCAGCAAACGGGAATCAAACAATCGTAAAACTTTCGGATATAAGCGGGTGGAGATTCTTGCCGCTTTTATCAACGCCATCATCCTTGTTGCCATTTGCATATTCCTGATATTCGAGGCAATTGAACGTTTCCAGAATCCAGCCCCCATAAAGGGCGCCATCATGTTCTCGGTTGCTACTGTCGGACTGGTAGCAAACCTTGTAGCAGTCATCCTGCTAAAGGCAGATTCCAAAAAAAACATTAACATCCGGGCAGCCTACCTTCACCTTATGGGTGACACCCTTTCCAGTATCGTGGTTATCATTGGCGGTCTTCTGATATGGAAATTCGGGATCTACTGGATCGATCCTCTGATCACATTGCTTATCAGCCTGTACATACTTAAAGAAACTTTTCTGCTGCTGCGCGACAGCTTCAATATCCTTATGCAATCTGCCCCGAAAGACATTGACCTGGAAAAAGTAAAATCCGAAGTAGAAAAAGTTGAAGGTGTCAAAAACATCCATCATGTTCATCTCTGGAGCCTGAACGACCGGCAGGTGCATTTCGAGGGACATGTGGACCTGGTGCAGGATATGTCCGTAAGCCAGGCCAGCACTCTAAACAAGCAGATTAGCCGCCTGCTTCACGACCGTTTCGATATAGAACATACCACCCTCCAGATGGAATTTGGTTGCTGTGAGGAAAACCATCTGATCAACGAAGCCTGAACCACGATTGGGGATGGCCCGATTATTCACACCCAAAATTATGTACGATTATTCATTAATTATATGAATATAGATGTATTAAATTATTTTTATTTGCATTAACAGTCCATTCAATTATGACCCACATACTACAATACCTGAGTGCTTTTGCAGACCTGACCATGGAAATGGCTCCATACCTGCTCCTTGGCTTCCTTTTCGCGGGCATACTCTATGTCTGGTTCCCGAAAAAGAAGGTCTACAAATACCTTGGGAAACCCAATACGGCCTCGGTCATTAACGCTGCCCTGATCGGCATTCCGCTACCGCTCTGTTCCTGCGGGGTCATCCCCACCGGGATCTCATTCTACAACAGTGGCGCATCAAAAGGTTCATCGGTTTCCTTCCTGATCTCCACCCCCCAGACCGGCGCAGATAGTCTCATGGTAACCTATTCGATGCTCGGACTGCCAATGGCCATTATTAAACCCATCATAGCACTGTTCACAGGGGTTTTAGGCGGATTCATGACCAATAAACTTGACAGGAACGAGAACAGGCGGAAAGAACCAATCATGGCAGACAAGTCCCTCATCGCCGGGCCTGCTATGAACCTGAACAAACCTGTTATAGCTGGCAACCTGGTATTGGCGGATGGCAGCAATTCAGCTAAGGCTGGAAATGGAGTCCCGAATGACAATGGAAATGGCAATTCGGCTGAGACCGAAAATGGCGCTTTAGACCGCTCACTCCGGGGGATGTTACGTTATGCTTTCGTGGAATTCCTTGAAGACATAGCTAAATGGCTCGTAATTGGGCTTGCGCTGGCAGCACTGATAGAAATCCTGGTGCCCGAATCCTTCTTCACTTCCTACCTGGGGAATGAATACCTGGGAATGCTTCTGGTACTTGCAGCTGCAGTACCACTCTACGTTTGCGCCACCGGATCTGTCCCCATTGCAGCAATCCTGATGCTCAAGGGATTATCGCCAGGCGCGGCAATTGTATTCCTGATGGCCGGTCCCGCTACAAACGCAGCTACCATGACCGTTATTGGGAATGTCTTTGGTCGACGCACACTGGTACTTTACCTGATATCCATTATCGCCGGCGCATATTTTTTCGGAGTTATAGTCAATGAATTTTT
>SDBV01001266.1_pt1 | contig 38110 bp, 35 predicted proteins | sample 2277081 | NCBI WGS metagenome assembly SDBV01 (sample SAMN10402039, study PRJNA504765) | marine sediment metagenome | isolation source: marine sediment core GS10_PC15, 223 cmbsf | place: Arctic Ocean: Southern Knipovich Ridge | collected 2010 | reverse complement strand
ACAAGCTAAATGAGTCGATCCTCACCCTAATTACCTCTCATTCCCCTTCCCTCAACATTTCAAAGACCGTAACTCAAAAGTTTGCTTCACAAGCTTTTGAGTAATGCAAACCGAAATATACGACATTACTCCCCTGCTGTCAACAGGGAGCATCGATTCGATGCTGTTGCTTAAACAGATCCGCGCCTAGCGTCGGTCATTATCCTCCATCTGATTAGTGAAAACCGATAATAGATAATCCACCAGGGAGATAACAGCTATTAGAGCGCAGCAAATGAACACGATACCTGCCATTCTGTTTACGATATGTATTATCTCCTCTGAGAGAGTGATAAAATCCACACTCATCCACAACATTCCCGCTATCCCGGCGATTGCATAAACCCACGCCTTGATTTTTCCAGTTAATCGTGCACCTAAGACGACTCCACGCCGCCCTGCGATCTGTCGGGCGAAGGCAACACCAAGGTCTCTGTAAACGATTAGAAGTAAGACCCACAGAGGCATAATTCCTTCGCCTGTGAAACAAATAAAGTAGGTCAATCTGCTCACCGCATCTGCAAAAGGATCAAGTATCTTCCCGAGCTCGCTAGTCCGCTTGAGTTTTCTAGCCAGAAAGCCATCCAATAGATCACTCAACTCTATCAAGATGAATAGAACCCAGACAACAAGGATATACGCGAGTTGATTATTCCCTGTCCATGTACCCAGAAAGAAGAAGATGAAAAAAAGAGGTGAGAAGGCTATTCTGGCAAGAGTAAAAAGATTCGGCAACGTCATAAAAGTCACGAATTTTACCAGCTTACGCGGTTCATACCAACCAGCGTTGTTTGTGTCAATGGTTAAAAATTGCCTGGATTGTTGACAGCATAATTAGTCTAACATAGATTATGGGTATGTCGAATCAGCAAAACCTTGTCCGCAGCATAAATCGTACCGTTTCCTCCCTTGCGGTCATTCAGATTCTGATTACCCTCGTTGTAACGATAGTTCTCTCGATACCAATATATGCGATGTTTCTGGTTGTCACGGTGACAATCCCATTTCATCTACTTCTTTACTACCTGTTAGTAAAAAGGAAACACCAATTCATTTTTACAGTTGACAACAGACCGCTCGAGCGGCTCAACATCTCAAATATCCTCAGTCTCTTTCGTATGAGCTCCGCCCCAACCGTTCTCTATCTGATCATCGTAACAAAATCGACAGGGAAATTTGTATTCATCATTCCCTATGTTGCGGTTGTTTTCTTAACCGATCTGCTGGATGGATATCTCGCACGTCGACTCAATCAAGCAACCCTTATCGGAAAATATCTCGACTCTTCAACCGACTACTTCCTCCTATTCTGTATAGCCCTGATTTTTCGCGTTTTCGGGCTTTTACCCCTCTGGTTTTTTATTCTTATCATTATTCGATTATTATTGATGACAATAGGCGTGACATACATCTATGTCAAACAGGGATTCATAGATCCTCAATCCTCCTATCTGGGGAAAGCCTCGATTTTCGCTATTATGATTGTTGCTGCCTCAATGGTGCTGGCGCTTGTACTGGAAGTCACCTCATTTACGCCCTCATGGCGAGATACTCTACTATCCGTGATCGACAGGCTAATCTATATGGCAGCTGGAATTGTCATAGCATCCTGTTTTGAAAAAATTAAGCTGCTTCTGCAAACGATCAGAGAGATCAAATCAGATAAAAAATAGCGTTTTTAATCATCGACTAGTTAACCCGCACTATCTGTACTCCTCCGTCGTTCTGTACTCTGACAGAGAACGCCTGAAGATCAATCTCCGATGCATCTTCTGTTTCCTGAACCTTTTTAAGGTCTATCTCGACTTGAACCGATTTGACTCCGGGAATATCGTTCTCATACCTCTCAAACATATCATACACCCACTCTTGAATGCCTTCGGATTGTTCGAAGTAGTAGTCGGTGTCGCTCTGCCTGAAGCGAAATCCACCCCCGTTCTTCTCCAATCGGAACGATGTTAGCCCTACAAGGCGAAACCAAGTCTTAGTTCCGAGAAAAACGTACAGATCATCAAAAATGATGACTTTCACTATCGGAGCAAAATACTGTCCCTTGAGGGATATTATGAACGGCTCCTCGCTGTTCTTTTTTTCAGGATCGAGACCGATGAGCATGACCTCCAGTTTCATAATCTCACTCGTTGAGGAGAGGACCCGGATCCTTGCGATTTCAGTCTCCCCGGTAAAAGCTTTCAAGGAGCGAAAGAAGAGCAAGGCTATGATGACAGCGAAGATAATGGTTAGAGCAAAAGGCAGTCCAAAGGCCCTTTTGAATCGGAATACGAGGAAAGAGACAGCCAGGGTTGCAACAAAAAGATACAGTATGGCAATGTCTCTCACGTTCTCTGGCCCGGGAATGACCACGCCGCATGTAGCAAGAATCACGGCGCCACTGAGATAGATACTCACGAGGGTCCATTTTCTATTGATTGCCCTTTGAGGGTCGCTCTGCCGTCTGGTGCCTCGCGTGGAGCGGCTTAAAGCGGCGGCGAATGCAACAGCAGAAAAAAAATACCAGGAGAACGGGGTAAAGAAGAGGGATTGACTAAAAGCCATAAATTTCACGAAATTTCTCGACCAGATACGATCCAAAATACACCGGATTCAACGTTTCCCCGGTCACCTTTTTGCAGAGCTCTTCGGCCGGATAGACACTTCCGTGCCGGTGGATATTATTTCTCAGCCATTCGAGAATGACGTGAAGCCTCCCCTGTCCAATATCGTCCGTTATGGATGGGATATCGTCCTTCATCTTGGCATAGAACTGCGCCGCATATAGGTTGCCCAGAGCGTAGGTGGGGAAATAACCGATGGCTCCCATTGACCAGTGGATATCCTGAAGAACCCCTTCAGCGTCATTCTCAGGCACAACGCTGAGTAGTAATCTGGATTCCTCCCTCCAGGCCTCCGGAAGGTCTGAGACGGATAGCTCACCATTTACCAGTCGCAATTCGAGATTGAAACGTAAAAGGATATGAAGATTGTAGGTTACCTCGTCTGACTCTATTCGAATAAGCGAGGGTTTTACACGATTGACCGCTCTGTAGAAATCCTCGTACTTTAACCCGGCGAGTTTTTCAGGAAAGAAGCGTTGTGCCTCAGGATAGAAAAACCTCCAAAATGAAAGGCTTCGGCCGATGAGGTTTTCCCACATCCGGGATTGAGATTCATGAATTCCCAACGACGTGCCTGCTGATAAGAGGCTGCCTTCCAGTTCTCTGTTGAAACCCATCTCGTACAGTCCGTGGCCAGCCTCATGTATCGTTCCAAAAAGACCAGCGCTGAAAAGGTTTCCCAAATATCGAGTTGTAAGCCTGATATCGTTTTTTCCAACAGTTGTGGAAAAGGGGTGCGCAGATGTGTCGAGCCTGCAGTTGCTAAATGTAATTCCCATGGCCTTGAGTACTGCGATACTGAGCTGTTTTTGTTTTGGAACTTCATACTCCATTTGCAGCAATGAGGTGTCTATCTCTCTATCGACAGAGACTATCTTTTCGAGCAAATCGGCGAGAAGCTCTTGCAGGGATCTGAAGATAATCTTGACTTGAGAGGTCTTTATCCATGGCTCATATTCATCAAGAAGGGGATCGTATCTGTTCTCGTTGAATCCAAGATGCTCGGTCTTTTGAATGACGAGGTTGAGAAGATCTTTGAAATAAGGAGCGAAGAGAGAAAAATCCGAAAGTTTTCTTGCCTTGATCCATTTCGCCTGGGTCAAACTCTGCTGCTTTGCTAGCCTTTCGACAAAGTCTTTTGGAAGCTTTGTGTTCTTGGTGTATCGTCTGAAGACTTCTCGGACAAAGGCCCTTTCGATCACGTTTTCGGTCGATGTTCCCTGCGGTAGCTCGTCGGTAGCGCCGAGCCTCCCGAGTGAGTCACCGATCTTCGACGAAGTGATTCTTTCATGTATTAGGCCCTGCAGCAGAGCAATCTGTTCCGCACGTTCCTCGATTGCGTGTTCAGGCATATAGGTTTCCTGATCCCACTCCAACAGTGCAGCCGTATGTTCTAGTAATTGGATTTCACGATCCATTTTCCATAGCTGCTCGAAAGTCTCGCTCATGATTTCAGCCTTTACCTGGTGATTTGCATATCAGTCTAACCCATTTAGTCGGTTAAGGGAACTTTTTTGCATAAAACATCACAATGTAGTATAATTAACGTCGATAAATCACAGTTTCATGAATAGGTTGAATCCGTGAGCATTCGGCTAAAGATCATTCTGTCAGTCCTGCCCCTTATTTTTACAACACTGCTTTTAATAGGCATCTCGTCGTACTTCTCAGCTACTAACGGCATAACGCATATAGCCAAAGAGTTCCTGAGTTTTAAAGCGACGGAACTGGAAAAATACGCCTCCAGTCAATGGTCCCTCCTCGTAGAAAACAATTTCACAGAACGACCTGCGTACGTGGCAGCAACAAAAAGAGCGATCGAAGACTACGCGCAAAGCATTATCCGCAGCGATACCGAGTTGATCTTAGCACTCGATCAAAATGGTGAAGTGGAGATGTCAACGGGCGAAGTGACGATAAGAGAGTCTGAACAGGAGACCTTAAAATCCCTGGTTGCCAAACAGATGAAGGAGCTTGTGAATCCGAAAATCGCTGGATTCGATCGAGTGGCAATGACATTCTACTTTGAGCCTTTTGACTGGTTTGTGCTTGTCACGGAAGACCGGAATACATTCTACCGATCAGTCAATCAAATCACTGTACAGAGCAGTATCATACTTGGCGTCTCCCTTGCCGCTGCGCTGATTATGTTACTCATTCTTGCTCAGTATCTCACGCGTCCCTTGACAAAAGTTGTCGGCACCATGAAGGACATCATCTCTACCAACGACCTCTCGGAGCGAGTGCTCGTCGAGTATCACGATGAGATAGGTGCGCTGGCTCATACCTTTAACATCATGGTAGGAGAGCTAGAGAAGGCTTACAATCAGATCAAGAATTTCGCTTTCAAGGCTGTTATTGCCCAGAAGAGGGAACAGAAGATAAGGAATATTTTTCAAAAATACGTTCCCAATGACGTTATCGACTCATTTTTCACGAACCCGGATGCCATGTTGATCGGTAAGAACACGGTGCTGTCGGTGCTGTTCTCCGATATCAGAAGTTTCACTACGATCTCGGAAAGCATGATGCCCGACGACCTGGTCAACATCCTGAACCGATACTTCACTGTCATGGTAGACATAATCATGTCCCACGACGGTGTGGTGGATAAATATATAGGTGATGCGATAATGGCGGTTTTCGGGGCACCTGTAAAACACGAAGATGATGCTCTTCATTCCGTGCTTGCCGGAATCGAGATGACGGAGGCTCTGGTAGAGTTCAACCGCCAGCAGGCGGAAATTGAGAAGCCTCCATTTTACATCGGTGTTGGTATCAACTATGGTGTGGTGACCGTAGGTAACATCGGCACCGAGAAAAAGATGGATTACACCGTTATCGGCGATATGGTCAATCTGGCAGCTCGCTGTGAGGGCCTGACCAAGAAATACAAGCAGCCCGTCATCATAACCGAAAGTCTCTGGAGCCGTGTCAAGGAAAACCTTCCCTGTAGAGAGCTCGACAAGGTGGCAGTGAAAGGAAAAACCAAGGGAGTTGGTATCTATACGGCAAAGAAGAGTCTTTCCGACGACGAGAAAAAAGCGTGGGAGCTCCACCACACTGCATTAAACCACTATTACGGAATGGAGTTTGACACAGCAGAAAAGGAATTCAAGGAAGTTCAGAAGATTCTTCGAAGCGATTATGTTGCAGAAATGTTAGAGGATCGCTGCAGGCGGTACACCACAGAGCCACCTCCCAGGGATTGGGACGGTGTCGAGATCATGAAGGAAAAGTAACTCGTTTTATATCGAGACTCATCGGCACTATTCACCAAGAATTAGATAACAGCCTTTGAATCGATCCTATCTTTCAGCATTTGAATGAGCTCCGGCAGTTCCATGCCATGTTTCTGTTCTCCATCTCTAACGCGAAGAGAAACCGTATTGGTAGTTTCTTCTTTTTCACCCAGAATCAGCATATAAGGTATCTTCTCATTCTGGGCGTTTCTGATCTTTGCGTTCATCCGGTTGTCGCTCAGATCGATATCGACTCTGAACCCCTCTCCGCGAAGGGATTCTGTAATTTGATTCGCATAGTCGACAAAGGCGTCGGCCACTGGAATAACCGCGAGCTGAACGGGAGCCAGCCACACGGGAAAAGCTCCTCCATAATGCTCAATCAGCACAGCGAAAAATCTCTCCAAAGAGCCCAGGAGGGCCCTGTGGACCATATACGGTCGTTTCTCCTGTCCGTCGCTGTCGACAAAGGTCATATCGAATCGTTCCGGGAGGTTGAAATCGAACTGTATCGTTGTCATTTGCCACTCTCGACCCAACGCATCGTTGATTTTGAGATCGATTTTAGGCCCGTAAAACGCACCCCCGCCCTCATCTAACTCATATTCGACATTCTCTATTTCAAGAGCTTTTTCGAGAGATTTGAGAGCGGTTTTCCACATCTGGTCATTTCCGACACTCTTTTCCGGTTTCGAGGCCAGATAGGCTTTGATATCCTCGAATCCGAAAGACCTCCACATTCTGAGGGAGAACCGAAGTACCTCGAGTATCTCATCCTCGATTTGCGCCGGGGTACAAATGATATGGGCGTCGTCTTGGGTAAATCCCCTTACCCTTAGTAGACCGTGCAAAACCCCCGACCGCTCATAACGATAGACCGTACCCAGCTCGGCCCAGCGAAATGGGAGCTCCCGATAGGAACGCATGTACGTTTTGTAGATAAGAATATGAAAGGGGCAATTCATGGGCTTAAGATAGTAGTCCATCTCATCGATGTTCATCGGTGAATACATGTTTTCGCGAAAGAACTCGAGATGCCCGGAGGTTTCCCAGAGCCACGACTTGCCAATATGGGGTGTATAGAGTATCTCGTAGCCGCTGTTGATGTGCTCCTGCCTCCAAAAATTTTCAACAACGAGGCGTATGCGTGACCCCTTTGGATGCCAGTAAATAAGGCCGGGACCTGCCTCTTCGTGCATCGAGAAGAGCTTGAGCTCCCGTCCAAGCTTTCTATGATCTCTCTTCTCGATCTCTTCCAGGTGTTTTATATGAGAACGCAGCTCTTTAGGTGTTTTCCACGCGGTTCCGTAGATCCTCTGGAGCATAGGTTTCTTTTCATCGCCTCTCCAGTAGGCTCCAGCAATGGAGAGGAGCTTGAAGGCTCTGGTGTTTATCTGGCCTGTGTTATCGACATGAGGTCCTCTGCAAAGATCGACAAATTTGTTCTGTGTAAAGATCGAAAGCTCTTCGTCGTCTCCCAGCTCATCTATCAGTTCGATCTTATAGGGTTGGTCTTTGAAAATTTCCTTCGCCTGCTCTTTTGTAATGACCTCTTTCACGAATTGATGGTTATCGCTAACGATCTCGTGCATAATCTGTTCGATGGCAGTCATATCTTCAGGACCGAGGGCTCGTGGCAGATCGAAATCATAGTAAAAGCCGTTTTCAATCGCTGGGCCTATAGCGAATTTCGCTGTTGGGAACAGCGTTAGAACCGCTTCTGCCATTACATGGGCCGTGGAATGTCTTATTTTTACTATCTCATCTGACTCTGGTTTCATAATTCTGTTGGAACCTTTGCTCAAACTGATATATTCTTAGAAAATAAAAAAAATCGTGTTCCTCTGTCAAGTACAAAGATTGTCGGTACATAGACACTTCAGAAACCTGGATCTCGTTGACAATAAAATCTTGCATGTAATAGTATGTCAAAGTCCCTCGAACAGCCAGCGGCATCGCCACGGAACATAAGCCAATAGTCATTAACTTTTCAGCAGGAGAGTAGAGAGGTATTAAAAGTGTGTTCAAAAGAAACGGAGGAACTGTGACCCGTCTCGTCGTTTTGATCCTGATCGGTTTGCTTTCGGTGCCGGTTGCTGCCGAGACAAATCAACCAGACGTTGTTAGCGGTATGCCTTCGTGGGCCTGGCTTGTGATTCTCTTTGTCTTCAGCTTTTTTTTGGGGATAATCGCCATAGTGACAGGAGTTGGCGGAGGCGTTTTGTTCGTGCCTATCGTCGGTAGCTTCTTTCCCTTTCACCTCGATTTCGTCCGCGGGACCGGCTTACTGGTCGCCCTGGCCGGCGCTATAGCAGCCAGTCCGGGACTGTTGAAGAAGGGTCTTGCCAATATTCGGCTTGCCTTGCCGATGGCTTTCATCGGTTCTATCTTCTCAATTTTCGGTGCGATCGTCGGTCTATCACTGCCCACAGAAATCGTACAGACCGCTCTGGGAGCAACCATAGTGATCATCGTGATTATAATGGCATCGACGAGAGTTTCTGAGTTTTCTAATTCGAAAAAATCAGATCCCCTCTCGCAGGCCCTGGGTATATACGGTATCTACTATGAGGAATCCTTGGACAGGAATATCTCCTGGAAGATTCAGCGGACACCTTTCGCTCTTCTACTCTTCATCCTAATAGGGTTTCTGGCTGGAATGTTTGGGATGGGAGCCGGATGGGCCAATGTTCCCGTGCTGAATCTGGTTCTCGGAGCACCCCTGAAGATCTCGGTGGCGACCAGCATTTTGATACTCACTGTCAATGGCACCGCTGCGTCCTGGGTCTATATCAACAGAGGAGCCGTGCTCCCAATTATTTCCATACCGGCGATTGCAGGTATGATGCTGGGTACGCAAATTGGTGTTCGGATACTCGCAAAAGCCCGGCTGCGATTCGTCAAGTGGATCATGATGGGATTTCTCCTTCTTGCTGGATTGAGATCTCTGCTGAAGGGTCTTTCCCTATGGAGTTGATCGATGAAGAGACGTCTTGCTGAATGCGATCCCCAGATAGTATTTGCCCGAAATCTCCGCTGGGTCTCAGTCACGGGATTGATCATAATCACCGCAAGTTTTGTGCTCTACATCTTGAATCTGCTTCCCCAGAGAGTGCCACTGGAGACAGTTACTCAAAACTGGCACCTGAGCTCTCGGGAGTTTATCGAGAAACTCGAGTTTGAAAACGGATGGAATTGGATCAGATACTTGAGCTACAGCGATATCCTGTGCTTCGCCTCGATAGTTTTCATGGCATTTGGAACTCCGGTGAGTCTTGTGGCGGTCAGTGGGGTCTTCTTCATACAGGGAGACCGACACTACGGAGTCATCGCGTTCTTGCAGTTTCTTGTGCTGTGTTTCGCAGCTAGCGGAGTGGCGGGTTTTGGACATTGAGAGTGATTCTCTGGAACGAAATCACTTCCGCAGACACGCAGGAGATTTTGCACGTTGATGCAAAGGGCACCGTGCTCCTCATCGACTCGTCCGGTCACCACAAACACCCCGACTTGATCCAGGAGACGGCAGAACTTTCGGAAAACAATCGGAAAGAACACGGATTCGAAAACCGAATGTCCGTCCTCAAAACTGACAAAGCTCATAACCTCATTTGTTTTTGTCCACACCTCTTTTCCTGTTACCAGCAGCCCGGCAACACTTACCACGTGACCTTTGAAGCGGCGTAGTTCCCGGGAAGTAATCAGTGGGAGGTTTGCAGGCCGTAAGGACCTGATTCTTCTTGTGAAGAGACCAACCGGATGACGGGAGATCATCACACCCAGGGTCCTGACTTCATCCAAAAGCTTGGTCCGTGGTGAGTAATCTTCAATAAAACCGGGAACGGGAGGAACCAGAAACAGACCTCCGGAGTTATTGATCTGAAAGAAAATCCAGAACAGACCGGGTCGACTGACGCCGTCGGCGAGTCGATCGAGAGCTCCGCATCGGATTAAGACCCTCAGTTCGGAGATAGCCGGGGAACAGCGCTCTGCGAAATCTATGAGACTCTGATACTCCCCCCCTGTCTCCCGGTTCTGGACAAGACGTTGAAGGAAGCCACGGCTCAGATTCCTCAGCTGCTGGAGCCCGATTCGGATTGCGTTTCCTTCTGGTGAGTGGTAGATCTGGCTCTTGTTGACGTCCGGAGGCAGAATCGCAAATCCCATGCGTCTGACTTCGTTGAGATAGGTCTGGCAGGAGTAAAATCCGCCCTGGTTGTTGATCACCGATACCATGAACTCAAGTGGGAAGTAACGTTTCATGAACGCCAGCTTGTAGGAGACCAGAGCAAAAGATGCGCTGTGGGCTTTGCAGAAAGAGTACTCGGTGAAGGACAGGATTATCCTCCAGATCTCCTCGAGAGAGCCGCTGTCCGTCCCGAGGGACTCTCCCCCCCTCATAAATTGGCTCCGAAAAGTGGCGAGCTCACGGTCGCGGTTCCGCTGATGACGGCCCTTCGACACCAACCTCCTGAGCCGTTCCGCCTGCACAGCAGAGAAACCCGCAACAGCCATCGCCACCCGTGAGACGTCCTCCTGGTAGACCATGATGCCGTAAGTCTTTTTCAGAGTTCTGGCCATTGCGGGATGTAGCGGGCTGTACGGTTTACCGCGGAGTCGATCTACAAATTCTCTGATAAACTCATTGGCCGCCGGGCGTATGATGGAGCTGGCGATCACCAGGTGTTCGTAGTCGCCCCTGCCCATTTTCTTCAACAGCTGGCGCGTAGCAGGTGATTCCACGTAGAACACACCGATCGTATCCCCCCCTTCGATTAGCTCTCGGGTTTTGGCATCACCCACAGGATTGAATCTCTCCCATTGGATGTCTTTGGTCTGCCCTTCTATTCCGCTGCGGTGCCTCGTCTCGACAAGGGACAGGACATCCCTCAGTACCGCAAGAGATCGGTTTCCAAGTAGATCGATCTTGACAAGTCCTGCCTGTTTGGCGGATTCCTTATCCCACGCTAGGACCGGATATCCCCGGCCAGAGACCTGGAGATGGGTGTGGTTGGTGAGGGCGTCCGGAGTGATTATGACTCCGCCGCAATGGGTCCCGATATACCGAACCATTCCCTCAATCCTCTGTGCGGCCCGGCGTATGTATTCGGGCATCGCCTGCAGGTTTCCCGTTTCGCCGAGGCTAATCAGCCGGCCGACCTCCCGCTGGTCCGCACCGTAGGCTTTTGCCGCCTCCCTCACAGAGGCACGTGGTCCGAATGTGACGTGGTTGGCCACCATGGCGGAGCGGCCCGGATAGTGACGGAAAACATACTCAAACACCGAATCTCTCTCATCCCAGGGAAGGTCAATATCGATATCGGGGGGTTCCTGGCGTCCAGCGTTCAGAAACCGTTCGAAAAAGAGATCGTATTTGATGGGATCGATATGGGTGATGCCCAGCAGATATGAAACAAGACTGGATGCAGAACTACCCCGGCCGCAGGTTCGAGGACACTGCGCGACAATATCTCGAACCACCAGGAAGTAACCGGAATAGCCCATTTCTCTAATGACTGTCAGCTCGTGGGCCAGCCGGTCCTCGATAGCCGGGGATGAGACTCCAAAACGCCTGGAAACACCTCGCCTGCAGAGGGCCCTCAACAGGTGGCTGGATTCCTCCTCACTCATTCCCTGAAACGTTGGAAAGACAGATTTGCGATCCAGCAGTGAGAAGGAGTTAGCGTCGTCCGCCAGAACCTGGGTGTTTCTCAAGGCCTCGGGAACCGCAGAGAAATACCGTTGCATCTGCCCGAGGGAGGCTGTGAAATGTGTCGGGTTCCCCTCTGCGGGTAGATCGTCAACTGACTTGCTCAGATCGATCGCCCGAAGAATCCTGTAGACCGCTCTGTCGGCGTTCGAGGCACACACGCCCTCGTTCACTGCGATCACAGGCAACCTCCGGTCTGCGGCCCAATGGGCAAGAGACCCAATTGGTCTCTCATAGGTCAGCTTGACGTAAAGCCCTTCGGAGCTCCTTTCACGGAGCCTCTCCAAAATGGTGGTGTCATCTGACACCAGCCGCAAACCCTCCCATCCGTTTTCCAAGAGGGATGCGATGAGAGCTTCATCGGATGCGATGAGAGCTTCATCGGAAGCGATGAGAGCTTCATCGGAAGCGATGAATGTTCCATCAGATTCGATCAGTGCCCCATCGGATTCGACGAGGTCCCAATCCCGAAACTTGTCATCGGTCTGATCGCCGTGGCAACGGTTATGGTCGACGAGAAGAGAGGTGATGATTTGGTTGATACGGGCCAGCCCCTCTCGTTCCATTACGTAGGCCGTAAAACGGGGTTTGCCCTTCGGCGCCACGACTACCGATGCAACGGGCTTTATTCCCTCGGAGGCGGCGGCGTTGAAAAACCTTACCAAGCCATACATATTGTTGATATCCGCAATACCAACAGCGGATGCGCCGTGCTCTCTGGCAGTGCGGCATATCTCTTCAGGCGAAAAAACTCCTCTCAGAAGCGAGTAGTACGAACGCATATGAATGGGGACGTATGTATAGTTGAAGCCGGAGCCGCCCATCTCTGTCGATCTCATAACCACTATACAAGTGTATAGTAATTTGGCGACACTGGTCAAGGGTAATCAGGAGATACTCGCAGGTTGATCAAAGATCGGACGGGTGTTATTATAGAGTTGTATCGACTTGGTTAACTGCCTTATTATCCAAAAAAACAATCGCTATATTGAATGTCCGAAAGGAAGAACCGCGGAGCGAAGGAGTGTTACTTGCTGAGAGAACGTGCTTTTACTAGATTTCTGATTGTTGCCCTTCTTGTGTGGTGCTCCATCTCCATATTCCCTCAAGATAATGAGGAGGAAGATGAGCCACGGGCCGTGGCCTTTCCCAGGCACACCCTTGGCGATCAGCAGCTGGGAATCGGAGCGGGGCTGTTGATTCCTCTGTTTTTCCAGGATTTTTCGGGAGCATACCACAACCCCAACCTGAGTCTGGGAGCGATTATCGATCTCCAGTGGAATGCCTACCTGAATGCCTATTGGAAGATCGGCCTCGAGCTTGCAGGTGGTTTTACCTTTGGCGTCAATATGCGTACCCTTCTCATGCTTCCCCTTACACTTAAGGTGAGCTATGTCATAAGCGCGGGGCGCTTCGAGTTTCCCATCTTTATGGGAGTCGGAATCAACATCATTCGATATCGTGAATGGTCTCATCTCGATATCATTGCCAAACCCGGAGTTTCCGCCTACTGGCGGTACAACCACAACTGGTCGTTCGGTCTGACGTTGGAGTGGTGGCTCGATTTCCAGTACGTGGATCCGGCTTTTCAAGACGTATCTCAGGCTCGAATGGCTAACTTCCTTGCCATTACGCCGAGCATGATCTACAACTTTTAGCTCTGAGGAATCAATGCGACGAAACAGCATGGATAAATTATTCACCGCTTTAATACTTGTGACTCTCACAGCTCTTCTCATTTCCTGTTCAAACCAGGAGTTCGGCATCTTTTACTACATCGAAAACGAACGGGAACAGAAAGACGAATCCTTGGAAAACGAGCTCTCCATCTTGAGCATGGTTAAAGAGGGTACCTTTTACTACATCGCGGCTGGTGGTAGAATATTCAGACGACATGAGACGGATAACGAATGGGACTCTGTCAAGTTTCCGTCACAGGCAGAATACTGTACGGCCCTGACTGTATTCCAAAACGAGCTCTATGCCGGGTTTTTGGAAGATACAGGCACCTTCCGTTTTTACAAGGGCACTGCCAGCCTTGACCCCGGCTGGCAACGCATTACCGATTCTCGAGTTGACGACAAGCAGGTGATAAGAGCGGAGGTGATCACCGGCGCTGCAGAGCAGCTTTTTGTCATAACTTTTGATAACGACCTGTACTCCCTCTACTGGTCAGACGATGGAACAAATTACAACGATGGAATCCTCGACCAGGGTGATATGCTGCGCAATGTCACGTACAATTCGACTGCATTGTCTGAGCAATTCTGGGCTATTACCGACTCTAAGATTTTTATACATATGGGCACCCAGGTTACCGTACCCACACCCTTTAACTCTGTGCCAGCTGTTCTCCCGGATGCCCGCGGCGGTTACAGGGGCATCTATTACTCAGCGACCCATGGCTTGTACTACGTTTCCACTCTGGAGGGCATCGTCGTGAGCTCACCGGACGGCACGACCTGGACCGAATCTGACACCCAGACCGTCTCGGGCAGGGATGTCCCCTTCTGGTTCATCAGCGAGGTCGCGGATTTTCCAACGGAAAGCAACGTTATTGTCGGCTCCATGGGTTATGGATTCTTCGAAATGCCAGACGGTGATGTCGCGAATCTCGATCGGATGTCCGAATTTATCGCTACGGAGCTGTACTTCAGCTGGATCACAGGTTTTTTTGTTGATTACGACGGCCCCACTCCCCTGGTCTTCGCCTATACAGCCGGATCAGGGCTGTGGCGCAATGAGTACGCATTCCCCGGGGAGTGGGGCGAAGACTGGACCTGGGAATAGAATTTCCTCTGAATGCATCAGTTCCTCTGAATGCATCAGTTCCTCTGAAAGGAGAGGATAGGTGAATTACGTCAGCAAAATCGATAATCTTGTAAAAATTCACTGCATGTTGGTCAGTGTATCGGACAAGAGCAATCTAGAGCAGTTTATCCCGGCTCTGGTCAAGATCAATCCACGGATCAGAATTTTCTCCACAGGGGGCACCTATCAAGCAATCGAGCAGATTCTTGGATCAGACGCCGGAAAAAACCTGACACAGGTAGCCGAGTATACGGGACAACCCGAGATGCAGGGAGGCCTGGTCAAGACTCTGGATTTCAAGATTTATCTGGGCCTTCTGAGTGAGACCTACAATCCGCACCATAAGCAGGACTTGGATCGAGCCGATGCTGTTCCTATTGACCTGGTCGTTGTCAATCTCTATCCCTTTGAGCAGACCGTACAAAAACCAGACGTGACTCCGGAGAAGGCGCGCGCCAACATCGATATCGGCGGTCCCTGCATGATACGTGCCGCCGCGAAAAATTTTCACCGGGTAGCGGTTGTGACAGATCCGGACGACTATGCAAAAGTGCTCCAAGAGATCCAAGTACATGACGGGTGTAGCAGCCTGGAGTCGCGTTATACGCTCGCCCGCAAGGCGTTTCAGCACACGGCAGCTTACGACAGGGCCATCGCGTCATATCTTGGTCACTGCTCCTTTGAGCAAGTAAAAGACGAATACACGATATCGAAGTAAATTAGCTCATACCGATTGGCCAAGAGATTACTAAACACGAGAATACAAAAATGGCAGGATTGAAGAGTCTATTTCATCATTTCATCTGGCTGCTAAAGGGAGTTCGGGTATTTGGTCTTGTTGGAAAGGCAGGTACCGGCAAGAGTTTCCGAGCTCAGCTCATCGCCAAGCGGCATGGAATTGAAATGCTGATCGACGACGGACTGCTTATTCGCGATCAGCGTATCATCGCCGGAAAATCGGCAAAACAGGCAAAGGGCGCCTACTCCGCTGTTAAGGCAGCACTTTTCGATGACCCTGACCATACCCGTGATGTACGAGCGGCTTTAAAGAGAGGGAAATTCAAGCGAATCCTCATTCTTGGCACATCGGAAAGAATGATACAGCGTATTGCGAGAAGGCTTAACCTGCCGAGTCCTTCCCGAATAATCAAGATCGAAGAGGTCGCAACGCCGGAAGAGATCGAAACGGCAAAACAATCCAGGGAACAGGATGGCAAACACATCATTCCTGTTCCTGCCATCGAGGTCAAGAGGAGGCACTCTCGCATCTTTTTCAATGCGGTGCGGATTTTCTTCAAGCGTCAGTTCGGAGTGTTGAAAAAACACGACGTTTTCGAAAAGTCTATTGTAAGACCCGTTTTTGCAAACAAGGGAAGAGTATCGATCTCGGAGGAGGCTCTCATACAGATGGTTCTGCATTGTGTAGCCGAGTTCGATGCCCAACTTACTGTCAATAAAGTAATCTTCACGGAAAAGCGAAAGAACTATGGTATCGAAGTGCTTCTGACGGCCCCTTTTAAAACCCAGCTCTCCGGTTCGATTCATACTCTTCAAAACTACATACTGGAAAATATTGAAACCTATACCGGCCTGATTCTCGAAGAGGTGAGTATCACTATCGACACGATCTCGTAATCGCAGCGATCATAGATCGAAACGATCATTAATTTTTTGTTTGACAGCCTTTTGGCCACCTACTATGATATATTTAGAAAGTAGTATCAGGAGGGTACATGAAACATTTCGCAGTACTTTTTTTCTGCTTGTTTTGCGCCGTCTCTCTTTTTGGACAAACACCAGGCAACAGTTACGCCACAGATCATTACAGAGTCTATACCGATGTAAGTGATAACTACGCTGAAGATGTTGCCAAAAAGCTCGAAGGAGCGCTGGTACTCTTTAACGATATGTTCCATTTCAGTCTGTCCGAGCTTCCCGTGAAGTTCAAGGTCACAATATTCAGGGAGAAGAGCGGCTTCGACAGCTACCTCTCCCGCATACTCGACCAGCCGCGGGCTAACTTTGTCTACATACACTATTCGGATTTTAGAAAAAGCGAGCTTGTCGGATTCAGAAAGATTAATGAAGCGGCCTTCAACACTTCTCTGCTTCATCAAGCCTTCATACAGTTTCTCAAGGCTTATGTTCCGAATCCTCCGATATGGCTCAGGGAAGGCATTGCCACATACTTCGAAAACTCAAGCTTTGACAGCGATAAGCAAGAGTTCCAATTCAAACCTAACTTCGCGTGGCTGGATACCCTCAAGACAATCGCCTCCGGGAAAGCCGTAGATAAGCCCCCTATACCCCTGTCCGTACTGCTGGCGATGGATCGGGACAGCGTGCGAGATAGAGTCGATACCTTCTACCCGCAAGCCTGGGGAGTCGTAACCTTTCTGCTGCAATCTGATGATAAGAATTACAACCGTATCTTCTGGGATTCCCTGCATGCTCTCGATGCAGAAAAATCAATTCGGGAAAACTCCTTAAACGTGATGAAAAAGGTCTTTAGCTGGTATGATGAATCTCAGATGATCAAGGACTTCAGGGCTTACATTCAATCCATCAAGACCTTCAACGATCTCGTAACAGATGGCATCAATCTCTACACGCTGGAGGAATATGATAAATCCTACAGTGTCTTTATGCAGACAGTAGCCGTAGAACCTCAGAACTATATTCCATATTACTATCTCGGATTGATCAGTTACTCTCAAAAGGAATACCCTCAAGCCGAAGGTTACTACAAAGCCGCTCTCGCTTTGGGCGCTGAAGAGTCGGTAACCAAGTACGCGTTGGGTGTGAATGCCTTTGCCGATAATCGATACGATGCAGCCGTTTCATACCTCAATGAGGCTAAAGAGCTCCATCCATCCAAATACTCAGGAAAAGTAGACACTCTGGTGCAGCGGATGGACGGGCTGCAATAAATCGCTGCTAACGCTCAAAAGCTTATGAGGTGTCTCGAGTCAGCGATCGCTCCGATTGCAGCGATCGCTCCGATTGGAGTGATGTGCGCGATCGGCGCCTACGCGAGCGGTGCTGCCGAGCCGCACTACTTGGCTTAGGTGGGGTAGTTTGCTTTTGCGTGTAGGTTCTTTGGCCTGTTAGTTTCCTTCTGCTATTCTTTTGCAGCTGAAGCCAAAATTGCTGATCCGTTTCTCCCTCCTGCTTCAAAGAAAGCTTCACAATTCTCGCTACAATCAGAAGGTCCCTGTTAGAAGGTACGAGCGGTTTCATTGCGATCCTAAGAGACTGCTGAATCGATGCCAGGGATTCTTTCGCCCATTCGGGACGAATTCCGGCAAGATCGAAAAAAAGACCAGCCAGTATTTCTCCCCTCTGCAGTTTTGGCTTTCCATCTCCAAAGAGTCTGTCCAGCTCCCTCAGTCGTTTGAATAGGGGCGAGCTGTCCAGATCTCTCTGATAACGCCGCAGGAGGGGAGTGAGCGCTGGGAGTAAAACTTCGAGAAGTTTGAGGCGGTACGCCCTCTGTAGTATGCTGTGTGAGTTTCCTGATTCGAGGATCTTGTACACTTCCTCGGTCAGACGTTCAGGTGAACAATTGACCATCGATTTGCCCCAGCGTTTGATCGTAAACCGAGTGGTAAAGGGCAGCGAAAAACCCAGGACCGACGCGTACTTGACGGCCCGGATCATACGGACCGGATCTTCCAGAAATGAGGTCTTGACCGGGCCCAGGACCCTGACCTTTCGCTTCCTGATGTCGGTGATGCCTTCGACATAATCGATGATCTGTTCTTTCTGAGGCGAATAGAAGAGGGCATTCAGACTGAAATCTCGTCGCAAGGCGTCTTCACCCAAAGTCCCGTAAATGTTGTTGTTATTGGGTTGCGTCATACTCGAGCGGAATGTCGACACCTCGATCGTCTTCTCTCTGCCGTAATAAATATGGACCAGTTTGAAACGTCTGCCTATGATGCGCGACCGTCTGAAGAGCCGCCGTATTGTACGGGGCCGAGCGTCTGTCGCGATATCAAAGTCCTTGGGCCTTTTGCCAAGAAGAAGGTCCCGGACTGCGCCTCCGACGATGTACGCTTTGTGCCCATTGTTTACCAGCTTTCTGACTACGTGAACGGCATCGGGGTCAATTGCGTTGAGTGTGATACCATGTTCTTTGCTGGTGTAGATCTTCGCTCTTCTGACTAATCTCTGATCCGGCGATGTTGTGTATCTATACAGCAATAGAGAATCCTGTACTCATTGGGGCCGATTCATTATAGCAGTGGAACAGGGGAAGAGTCAATGCGACAACCCTACAGCCTTTACATCAGAGACAGAGGATCCACATCGTACTCTAAAAAAACGCCCCGGGGCGGAATGTACTCTCTGTAGAGAGAGCGAACACTCTGATGAACCTGGTGAAAGTTGTTGCCCCGAACTATCATATGAAATCGCCAGTTTCCGGCTATTCTTGAAAATGGACATTCCACTGGTCCCAATACCTCCACATCTCCCAGAATTTTCTTCTGGTGGACCGATCGAACCTCGTTGGCTACGCCAAGTACCTTGTCTCTATTCCTCCCGCGTATCACAATCCGTATGAGACGAAAAAAAGGAGGGAATCCGAGGAGTTTCCTCATCTTTAGCTCCTCCTCATAGAACTCTCGATGTCTTCCGCTGGTCGCCCTGATGAGTACCGCGTTATCTGGTCTATAGGTCTGTACGACAACCCGACCGTCAGGTCTCATTCTTCCGGCGCGTCCCGATACCTGCACGATCAGTGCAAAGGTTCTTTCCAGCGCGCGAAAATCGGGAAGCTGGAGACCAACATCGGCCGAAACGATGCCAACCAGCTTCACACCCGGGAAATTCAATCCCTTTGCCACCATCTGGGTTCCGAGTAATATGTCAATCTCACCCTGTCGAAAGGAATGAAGGATCTTTCGAAGCTCTCGCTTTCGCTTCACGCTATCGGTGTCGATGCGGCACAACGAGAGCTCGGGAAAGATGGATCTGATATCCTGCTCTATACGTTCGGTTCCGAATCCCGTGTAACCGATATCGAGAGAATTACATTCGGGACACGTCTCTACCGGAGGCGCTCGAAAGCCACAGTAGTGGCAGATCATCAGGTTTCGTTCCTTGTGATAGGTCAGAGAGACTGAGCAGTGAACGCATTTCATCTCATAGCCGCAACTCCTGCAGTGGAAGAGATAGGCGAAGCCTCTTCGGTTTAGAAAGAGTATCGTCTGGCCCTTCTCGCGGTGAACAGAGCGGATCGCATCCAGCAGGCGTCTGGACAGAATTCCTTTCTCCTTTTTCATATCGATCACTTCAATCTTCGGAAAGGTTCCTCCGCTCAGACGTTCCGGAAGGGGGAGACGTACGAGCTGCCCGATATTCATTCGGTGGTAGGCGTCAGTTGACGGAGTAGCGCTTCCCATCACCAGTAGCGCCGATTCCTTCTGACATCTAAACGAAGCAATCTGTCTGGCGTGATACCGCGGTGTTGAACCGGATTTATACGACGTTTCATGCTCCTCATCAATAATAATCAATCCCAATTTTCTTACAGGCGCAAAAACTGCGCTTCGGGCTCCGATTACGATTCGAGCACATCCATCCAGAACCCTATGCCAGGCTTTCAGTCGCTGGGAGGCCGTCATACCAGAGTGCAGCACAGCTACCTCTTGTCCGAACTCCGAGACAAACACATCGACTACTTGATAAACGAGAGAGATTTCAGGCACAAGATAAATAATTCCGCAGCCTTCCTCGAAGATCTTTTTCGCCACCTGAAGGAATACCTCTGTCTTTCCCGATCCGGTAACACCTTGAAGATAGAAGGTTCCGGTTCTGTTCGCCAGGATCGTTTCAATCGCTTTGATCTGTTGAGCAGCAAGTGAATAGCTACGACTGAGCTCGGATGCAACCGCCGGATACAGGTCTAAGCTGTCCGTCTCTCTCCTGGCGCTGGGCGTAATGGTACTCAGAGCTTCACCCATCGAGCACATGTAAGTCTGGGAAATCCACCTGGCCAGATCAAAAAGAGCACTGTTGATGAGGGCTTTAGTGTCGACAACACGGTGAAGCGGACGAATGTCGTAGTCGACTTCGACGGTTTCCGCCGTTTCGGATACCACAAAACCGGTCAACTGTCTCTTTCCCAGTGGAGCCATAACACGACAACCCCGTTCTAGGGTCGCATTCTCCGAAACAGAGTAGAGAAATGTCTTATCGACAGGAATGTTAAATACTACCTCGACGAGCCTACGCATTTTCCTGCGGAGATCCTGTGTATGAAGAACTTTCCAACAACGATTTGAGAAGCTTGAGGTCCTCCCAAACAGGAGCACGAAGTTCCGGATTGCGAAGAACCGCACTGGGATGGAAGGTCGGAACAAGGGGTATGTCTCTGTAGCGATAGACATGTCCTCTCAGGGCGCCGATTCCTGAAGACATGCCTGTCAATATCTGAGATGAGATTCTTCCTACGCACAGAATGGCAGTGGGTTTTAAAATCTCTATCTGTCTTTCGAGATATAGAAGACAAGCGGTCGACTCGTCGGGTTTGGGATCTCGATTATTGGGTGGACGGCATTTCACGATATTGGCAATGAACGTGTTTGTTTGCCGGCTCAACGGAGTCTGATCCTGGCCTATCTTAACAGCGCCCAGCCACCTGTCCAGGTATTGTCCAGCTCGACCAACAAAGGGTATCCCAGTGTTGTCTTCCTCCTGTCCAGGCCCCTCCCCTACAACGAGCAGCGACGGATCGTTGCTACCGGTTCCAGGAACGGGTTTTCGACGGCCTCGCCATAGTTCGCACTTCTTGCAGAGAGCCACCTCCTCTGCAATTCCAGCGAGCAGATGATTGCGGTCAGCGGAATCATCGATCCCTGAATCTTCGATTCTTAAATCTTTGGTTCTTATTGCATGATCGCGCCGATATCCTGAACGTATGTAATCGTCAACAAGATTCAGCAAACTCTGGAAATCAGAGAGCAAAGAGTGTGTCTTTTTCATCTTTGTATACTACTCTCTCCAAAAATAAGCCATGAGCAGGTGCCGTCTGACCGACCTGATCCCTATCCCCCGACTCGAGAATTTCTGCCATCTCGCGCCCATCCCCATCGTGGCCGGTGATCTCCAGGATAGTGCCAACGATGCTTCGAATCATCTTCCAAAGAAACGACCCTGCAGCTATTTTATAAATGATAAAGGGGCCGTCATGGTAGAAACAGGATGAGTAGACCTGGCGTACCTTCGATTTGTTTGAATCTCCGGCGGCGGCAAAAGCGGTATAATCGTGCCTTCCGACAAGTTGGTTGGCCAGGTGATTCAAATGCATCGTGTTTAGTTTCCGCTTTACGTGAAGCGAGTACCGGCGAAGGTGTGGTAGCGCTGTCTTCGAGTTGTTGATGCGATAGCTGTAAACACGCATTCGAGCCGATCGCCGAGCGCTGAAAGCCTCTGGTACGACTCTGCTCATAAGCACGCGAACATCCGGGGGAAGATACGAGTTTATCGCGTCCGTTAGATTCGCTTCCGGGATCTTTAAATCAGTGAAAAAATTGGCTACTTGACCTGTTGCGTGCACACCGGCATCTGTTCTTCCTGCAGCTGTCACTTTTACCATGTGATTGTGCATTCTCTCGAGTGCTTGCTGCAGTGTTCCCTGAACGGTCCTATCCGAGCGTTGAATCTGCCACCCGGCGAAATCGGTTCCGTCGTAGGCAAGGGTTAACTTGACGTTTCGTTCGGTCATTCCGCTGGGTCATCTCCCTGCAGAATGCGCATCTGTTCTCCCAGTACGTGGTGCATGTCTTTGGCTTTGTCGAGAATAACCGAAGGCGTTGATTTGGATGCCCTTCCCATACCATGAACCCGTGAGATGATTTTACGTGCCCTGTCGAGGTACTCGATTCGTTTCATTGGATCTTTTTGAGGGCCATACTTGTACTCCAAAAATCCGGTCAGGTAGAGAACACCATCGTACCCATAGTTTTTATCCAAATCCGGGCCAAGATAGGCGACGTTTCCTAATGATTCTCCTCCGGTTTGTTCTTTTTCTAAGGCGAGATGATAAAAGAAGCGGCTCTTGCGATAAAATAACTTGGCAAGATAGTCGAAATTCTGATCGGGTTGGTTTCTATGCAAATCACCGAAAAGCCAGGCCGCTCTTATGGCAGAGATTCCCTGTTTGATCGTGGGAGCAAAGAGGCGTTTGGAACTGTCATAGCACATCATGGCGAGTACATAACTCGCTGCCCCTTCTTCTATTCTCCTTGCGGATGTAAAATCCAGAATCTTAAAGAGCAGAGATATATCTGCCACTCGTTTCTTTCTCTTCTCTCTCAGCCCATCAATGATTTCCCGCTCGGAGTTCTGCTCCATAAAATCCTTCGGAAAGGCGGAATAGTTGCAGACGGGGCATACCGTTATATGGTAAATCAGAGGATAAATGGCACCATATTTTTTGGATGGTTCGTAGAGCCTGCGTAGCTCGTCTGTCAGGTTCCCTGCGTTGAGCCGCCCACTACCGGAGAGTAGCTCCTCCTTGTGGAAAGAAGATCCGCATACAGGGCACTGCATCGCTTCTTTTGAAAAAAAAGTGATTTTTTTCGCTTTCGCGTTATTCATCTTTCCCCTCTATAATGACAACGGCGATGGCATAATCATGCTCATGGGTTAGCGCTACAAAGAGCTTATTGCCTCCAATGGCTTCAAAGGCTTGTTTTGCCTTGCCGTGTAATACAAGGTCGGGCTTCCCGCGGCTGTTGTTGAGTACGGCACACTCCTTGAGGGAAAAACCAGCCAGGCCTGTACCAAGAGCCTTACCAAACGCTTCTTTCGCTGCAAATCGAGCCGCCAAAGAATGAATTTTCATCTTTCCTCGTTTCTCAGCCGTCTCGATCTCCTTGTGATGGAAGAACCTGTTGAACAATCGGGGATTGTCTTTCCATCGAGCAAAGCGGTCAATGTTAACAGCATCGATACCTACACCGATGATCATCCGTTTCCATCCTTTCTCGTCTGTACAACAATTTTTATCTTATTTGGGCTGAAATCTCTGATTACCAGCCCAGGCGGTACGGCTGGCATGATCTCAAACGTGTACCCCCCCGGTGTCCTTACGCGTTCGAGGTCAATATCCATGCGAATATCGTCGATTTTCAGTGCCTCAAGGAAGAGCTTGGGCCCCTCCAGAGATATGCTTGATACCAGATCTTCACTGTCCCAGGTGAGATAAGGTGGAAGATTGATCGCAGTAATGGGAACTCCTACATACTCCCGGTTCATGATTATCTCTCTGATGACACCTTGGAACTCAACAACCTTCTCAGTCGAGATCGAAATGAACGGATCCTGTTTCATTACCTTGACTTTTAGAGTAAAGTCGCTTCTGCGGCCTGCGAGGTCAATCTCTTCGGTCAAAATTCCTTTGAGGGCTTCAATTCGGCTGCGGGGACCCTTGAGGCGCACCGTGGCAGGATTCATGGTGTACCGATTAAGGGTGTATCCATTTTGCGGCACTCCCTTAAAAACGGCCTTCACGGGTATGGTTCGAGTCAACTCCCTCTCAAGCGAAATCTGTACTTCCGTTGGCTCCACTCGATCCACAAAGACTGTGGCACTGAGAGCTGGTCCTCGTCGTGTGTAACGAACGGGAAGCGTTATTTCATCCTCTCTTGAATAGTCGGAGAGGTCCACGAATGCCCAAAAATCGTCGGGAGTAATCTCTGCGATACTCTCTTCATCATCCCCTTTAACCGTGACGCTGACCTTCTCCTGGTAGGGAGCCGCAATCGCGTAACCCTTGGGAAGGATGACATCTAAAAAAACCTCAACATCTCGCTCTCTGAGGTTGTTCGTTCGATTGAAGACAAAGAGCAAGACAGCTACCGTGAAAGCGAGAATTTTTGCCGGCCAATTATTGACGACACTGCCCAGTAGCGATCTAATCTTCAAGGACAGGCTCCTCTTCAACGGAATACTCGAAAATTAATTTTAGACGATGTGATAACTCTTCCAGTGTCAAATCGTAGAGTAGATTGGCATCGTAGGCTATCGAAATGGCACCGGTTTCTTCGGACACGACAAGAACCACCGCGTCTGTTTCTTCAGCTAACCCCAGCGCTGCCCTATGGCGCGTCCCAAAACTCTTGCGGATATCGGTCTGTTCTGAAAGAGGAAGAAAGCAGCCTGCTGCTACGATCCTTCCCTCTCGAATGATAATGGATCCATCGTGAAGCGGTGCGTCTTCAGCAAAAATGGTCAGAATAAGACTCGATGAGACCTCGGCGTCCAATCTCGTTCCAGTCTCTATGATGTTTTTTAAGCCCACCTGCCTGGCAAGCACAATAAGGCTACCCCACCTTTTGTCGGAGAGGATCTCAACAGAATTTATGATAGATTCAAAAAACTGAGGATTCGCACTCTGTTGAAGACCAAACCAGCTCTGCTGACCGATTCTTGTAAAGATCTTCCTCAACTCCGGCTGGAAGATGATGGCGATACCAATCACAATACCTGGTCCAAAGAGGTTGAGGATCCAGAGGAGAGTTTTCAACTGAAGAAAAAAAGCTGCAACATAGATGAGGGCCAGTATAAAGCCCCCCTTTATTAGCTCCACAGCCCTGGTCTGAACTAAAATTTGATATCCTTTGTAGATGAGAAACGAGAGAATCACAATATCAAGGGTCGGCTTAATGTAGTCGCGAAAGACCCATATGCTGTTTAGCCAGTCCAATCCCCTACCCCCTTGTCCCAAGCAATGCTCTCCAACCGTATATTGTGACTTAGCATACGTTTCAACACAAATGTTACCCCGTTGTCGACAAAGGCTCTACCTTCTGAATTGCCCGGATGACACGGACCATTTGCACTGCTTCCAGGTAGTCGTGCACCCTAACGATATCCGCACCGTTCAAGATCGCAATAGTATTTGCCGCAACGGTGCCGATCAGACGTTTCTCCACCGGTAAATCAAGTACAAATCCAAGAAACGATTTTCTGGAAAGTCCTATGAGAAGAGGAAATCCCATCTTTTTCAAACGATTGAGATGGCGGATGATTAGAAGATTGTCTTCCGGTCGTTTTCCAAAACCGATGCCTGGATCAACAATGATAAGTTCGCGTGATATCCCTGCTTCAACTGCCAAACGAACGGAGTCCTGCAATTCGGCCTCGATTTCTCCGAGAGTGTCATGGTAGTGAGGCTTCTGTTGCATGGTTTCGGGTGTGCCTCGCATATGCATGAGAACAATCGGTACTTTTTTACCAGCCACAAGGTACTTCATGTCTTCATCGCCTTTAAGGGCTGAGATGTCGTTGACCATATCAGCACCCACTCTCAAGGCTTGCTCGGCAACCGGGGCCTTTGTCGTGTCAACGGAAATGATCGTCTCCAACTCCCCTCTGATTGTCTCGATGACAGGGCAGACCTTTTCGATTTCTTCCTGCACTGATACCTGTTTGGAACCAGGCCGTGTAGACTCGCCCCCAACGTCTATTATGTCGACACCGCACACGGCCATGTCTCTCGCTCTTTGAATCGCTATTTCCACTGTCGGGATCCTGCTTCCTGGATAAAAAGAATCGGGTGTGCAATTCAGTATGCCCATAACCAGAGTCTCTTGATCGATTTCAACGGGACGTTCCCTGATAATCACCTATTCCGTCACTCTTCTATCACAGAAGTCATGTTGGGATTCTATAAGTGGGAAATGGCAATGTCAAGATTGAGAGCCGACATGTTACCATCGCTCTACCGCCATCAATATTATCAAAGCCTAATCCAGGGCGCTATAATGTGCTGAAAATAAACGGCTAGGAACCAGCATGGATGTGAAGGATGAGATACGTATGGACTGAGAGGTTATGAAGTCCCGATTTGACCGGCGAGGTTCTGCAAAATCGAGACATGCTTTCCTGCTTCAACCTATATCGTGGAGAACAATGTAACCGAATTGCATAGTGGCATCTTTCGCTATCTCCCCATGACCACTCCAATCGGTTATTCCACATACTCGTCATCTCTATTCAGAAGGATAATCTCGCCGGTGTCGACGCGGTTTTTTACATAGTTCATGAACTCGAGAGTTTGCTTGTCAACGTCCCTTCGCAACACCTCTCCTAAAACTTCGTACTCTGCCTTGATCAGCTCTTTTCGCCTGGAGGAGACATTTTGAAAGAGCTTCTCTTTAATCGACTCCTCCTTTCCCTTTAGCACGAGAGCCACTTCACGATCTTCGAAATCCCGCAGTACCTGCTCAAGATCCTGTTCACGGATCCTCAGGACCACGTTGATGTTGAAGAGCTGTTGGCGTATGGTCTCAGCCAACTCCGGATCCTGAGCCTCGAGATCATCCAGCAGGATTTCTTCGGTTCGGAGATCCAGATGCTCCAGGATGCTGGCAAGCGCGGATTTTCCATCGATTTCCTGGGTGATAATCTCGCCAGATGAGCGAATTTTGTCTCGCAGAGACTGCTCAGCCTGCTGAATTACCTCCGGCGTAACGGTGCCCATGCGGCCTATGCGTTTAACGATGTCCTTCTGAGTGCTCGGCGGTAGTGAGCTCAACATACGTCCGGCGAGTTTCGGCTCGAGGTAGGTCAGAATGAGTCCTACGACAGGCGTCGATTCATCCTTGAGCAACAAAACGACCTGGCCCAGGTCCAAATCTTCGAGAAAGGAAAATGGCTGAAAAGCCGTTTTCAGCCTCAACCTGTTATAAAAGGTCTCTCCCTTCTCATCACCGAAGGCAGCGATGAGCATCTCTCTGGCTTTCCCCAATCCACCCTGAGCCACAAGCTCCCTCGACCTGGCAAGGCAGCCAAACTCGTCGAGAATCTTTTTCGCATCAGCCTCCTCGACCCTACTGATTCGGGCGATTTCCAGTGTTACCCCCTCGACCTCCTCGTGGGAAAGGTGTTTGATAACATTCGCTGCTTCGTCCGGCCCGAGAAGCATCAAAAACTGAGCTGCCTTTCGGTAACCCGAATCACGAGCCTTGTCTTTTGCCAGTTTTTCCCTGGTCACGTCACGCATGAGAATCCTTGATATTTCGGCTGATTGATCATAACAACAATAATAGCTGCGGTCAACTTAAAGCGCAATGCGTAGCATTGCGCTACCTAGGGCGCCCACTGCGTCCTGGGCAGCGCAGCGTTGCGATGTGCAGAGAGCATTTTCGAGGTGCGCTTAGAGACCCTGATAGCCGATCCAGCTGGCGAGGTAGGCGGCAATATTGATAGCACCGGTGAAGGTGAGTAGCGAAACTGCAACAGAGGCTAGGATGAAGAGAATCCGTAGCAGTCTTATGAGCCGTATCTTTCTCGATCCTTTGATGCTATCGGGCTTTAATTTGGATGTTTGCTCTGTATCACTTCCAATTCGCTTTCCCTCGTTCACAATTTGTCTGATGTATGACAGGAGAATGGCCAGCCCAGAGAGGAGAAAGGCAATTCCGAATACCAGCCTGGAAAGTAAAGGATTCGCCTGGTCCCAACTGGACAGGTTTTGCGAGAGAATAGCCAACCATATGTTCAGTCTTTGAAGCCTGCCCAGAAGAATCAAGATACCGATTATGATGAGAAACACACCGCTAATCTTCTGGATTGTAGGCATGTATGGTTTCATTTTGTTGAACTGTTTCAGGGCAAAGGAAAAGAAAAGCCCGGTGAGAAGAAACGGTAGCCCTAAGCCCGCTGAAAAGACGAAAAGGAGCAAGATTCCCTGTCCGAGCGTTCCTGTTGTTCCTGCCATGAGGAGAATCGATCCCAATATAGGTCCTACACAGGGTGACCATCCGGCCCCGAAGGCTAGACCGAAAAGAAGCGACCCCACGATGCCGGTAGGTTTGGCCTTTAGATGGTACCGTTTTTCAAGGTCGAGAATTTTCCAGAAATCGAAGATGAAATGGAGCCCTAAAAAGATGACAATGACGCCGGCTACAATATTGATCACCTGACCAATCCCGGAAAACAAACCGAAGGTTGCTGTAAATAGCACCCCCAAGGCAACAAATACAATGGAAAACCCGATGATAAAGAATATAGTATTTGTAAATGCTGAAAATTTCTTCCTTGATGGGTTGTTGAGATCCTGTAAGGTCGTACCACCCATTACGGCAATATACGAAGGAATGAGCGGCAGCACACAGGGGGAGAGAAAGGAAAGGATTCCCGCTAAGAAGGCGATCCCTATATTCAAACCATCAGTCATCACGCTGCGCTCATCTTTTCAGCAGGGATTCAAAAAAGCCGATCATCTCAGGAGTGTACCACTCCTTACCACCAATGGTGCCGGCAATAACGAATCCGTCTCTGTCGATGATGTACGTGGTTGGAATGTTGCGTGCGCCGTATTGGGAACCGACGCGGCCGGTTTTGTCAAGAACTGCCGTAAAGGTGAGGCCGTGTTTGTCAAAAAACTTCTTTACGGCGGCTTTATCCTCCTGAAGATTCACCGCTATCATCTCAAGACCCCTATCTTTGAAATGATCGTAGAGTTTCTGCATCGAAGGCATTTCTTCTATGCAGGGAGGACACCAGGTCGCCCAAAAGTTAAGAAAAACAACCTTACCTTTGTATGAGCTGAGCTTGACCATGCTGCCGTCAAGACTTTCGAGCTCGAAATCAATTAGCTTTGTACCTGTCTTTACAGGCTGTAAGCCAACCTGTCTGGCTTCGTTCTGCAACGTCTCACCACAGGCTGTGATCGTAAAAAGCAAGCCAAAAAACAGCACAAGAACAAGCTTCTTCGTCATCTGCCCCTCCTTAGCGTCAAACAGAATATACTCGACGCCCTTCCCGTAAACAAATTGCCCAGGGCAATAGCGAAAAACGCCTCACCCACTCGCTACTCGACTCGTGTGTGGCTCCTTTGGCGAGTGACCTCCGCACGGGAGCCACGAGATCGCGGGATCACATGAGGTTTTGCTACACCGACGGTCACCTGTTGGACGAGATCATTTTCAAGGCAGATCAGAGCGATTCGATCGGCCAGAGTCTCGATAAGATAGAATTGGGATCCCTCGACAAACGAACGGACCTTCGATGCCAGCGTGCTGTAATCGACGGTCCGTTCGAGGCGATCTCTAACGGCCTCGGCCGATAGATCGCAATAGCAGGTAACGTCGACGAGCAACGTTTGTCTTTTCCTCCTTTCGCGAGGCTTTACTCCAATTCTGCAACGAACACGTAGTTTCTTTATCTGTACCTTATCCAAAGCTTTCCACCTAAAAATTTTGTAGAATGCTATCTCTAAAGCCGCTATTTGCAAGGGACAGCGGCTATTCGGCCATATCACGTCAATAGAGGATTAAAAAACCTGTCCCGGGTAATCTCTTTGAGATAGATCTGTCTGTATCGCCCTGACGATTGCATTCGGTTTATTTTAGGAAAATAGGTTTCAAAGAGGAAGAATAGAATATCCAATATATCTTCCACGGAATTGACTTGAGTAAAGCGATAGTAGCAGTCTCTTTCGTCGAGTATCTCGCGCTTCCTCGGGTCAGACTCCAACTCCGGATCTGTCTTCTCCCTGATCTGCCCTCGCAAACCCCCATACCACGCCTGGGAGACCTCGAAGAGGTGAAACCTCCCTCTCTCGTCAACATAATAGATCTCGTAGATTCCCGACACGGCAGGAACCGTCTGGGAGATGCGGTGCCGTTCTGCCTTTTCAAGAGTTGACCAGGAAACCGTGTAATAGGCGGAATCGTTTCTGATCTTTTTAGTAGCGATTGGTTCCACTGCGGCCATATTCCTGAGATACGAGAACTATATTTAAGTCTCCGGCTCTTCTCTTAGACGCATTAGGACCTCAACTATTCTATCGGGTTCCATGCGTTTTGTATAATCGATATCCGCAAATACATCGACGATGATTCCGCCATGATCTATGATAAAAGTTGCCGGAATGGGCAGCTTCCCAACAGGGGTACCGGGTGGTCCCGAATATCGATTAATCGCTTTGCGTATGCTTTTTTCCGCTCTTATCGGTGAAAGGAACAAAGGTGACGGGCGATCCCCAGACGTCCGCTCTTTCCAGCGTGACTTCGCCTTTTGCATTGACCCTCTTTGTGACCTTCAGCAAAGTCTGTGTGCCAGGCGGACCTACGGGAATAATCATGATTCCATCGGGAGCCAACTGTTTAATCAGTGTAGGTGGAATATGGTCTATGGAACATGTGACAATAATGCGATCAAATGGGGCGTGTTCGGCCCAACCGTAGTATCCATCGTCGATCTTGCGTTTGATATTCCTGTATTCAGGGTATTCGCTAACAAGCGCTTTGTAGAGAGCGTCGGTTTCGATGGCAAGTTCTTCGATAATCTCGATTGTGAAAACATGATTCGACAGATTTGACAGGATCGCTGCCTGATACCCGGAACCGGTACCGATTTCAAGAACCTTTTGATCAATTTCCGGCAGGATTGTCTCTGTCATACGACAGACAACCGAGGGATCGGTAATCGTGACCCCGTAGCCTATATTCATCCAGATATCGAGATAAGCCTTGTGAAGATTCCACTCACGGCAAAAATTTTCACGCGGCGTTCTGAGGAAGGCTTCCAGCATTCTCTCGTTTGCAATCATCTGCCACTCTCGCAGATCCACACTCAGATCCCATCTCCAATTGACATACTCTTCATCCTCTGAGGTATTTTCCAGCATCCACTGTACAAACTCCTCTTTGCTGGTCAGAGAGGGATGTTTTGCACGTTTCCTCAGATCGTAGGGGGATTCGTCATTATTCGGATTTCCCAAAGTAACAGAGCTGGATGCGGAAGAATTATCAGCGGAGTTCTCCACAGAGATGTTTCCGGCAGTACCCGATTGCGCCTGTGCTGTCCCGCCTGATCCACGGGACGAGCTTTTGATGCTGATCTGGCCAACGATAAACCCAATGATACCAGCGAGCAGCAAAACCATTGCTATGAGGATAGTGCTGATTCTTACACCAGGTGCCGGATTTTTACGATCAGTCATGCAAATCCTCTCAAATGAGTCACTTCTGTTGGCATAAACCTAATTCATTTCGTTGCCACACACAAGGTATTCTGTTGATAATATTCATTTATTCAGCGTTTTTCAACGCTGAAAAACCGGCAGCGCAAAATGGAGAACCACCAGGGTGAGCACAGCGGCCGAGATCATGTTCATCAAAAACCCGGAAAGCAACATTTTTTTAAGGGACACCCCTTTGAGGCTTCCGAAGGCCAATGCATTAACCGGAGTCGCTATTGGCGACATAAAGGCACAGGTTGTGGATAGTGAAACTAAAAGCAGCGAGGCCAGAGGATTGAGATTCAATTTGAGAGACAGGACCAGGATGATCGGAAAAAACGTGAGAGCGACAGTCGTATTGCTGATAAACTCGGTAAGATAGGTTACGACCAGAGCTATCGTGACATATACGCCTACGGGGTGCACAATACGAGATAAATCCAAGCTCGAGAACGCCGCACCTATTAAATCAGGGACTCTTAGAATCATGAGAACTCCGCTTAGACCTGCAGCTCCCAATACGATTAGCAGCCCCTTTCCTGGTATTCCCGTATAGGTGTCTTTCAGTCGAAGCAAAGGTTCGGATCGATGGTGATTGAGCTTTACTTTCATGAGGAAAACGACAAGCACGAAGACAACACATATCACTATCGATGTCACCGCGAGCTCCGCGATCAGCCACGGAAAGTAGGTTTGAGCAACAGAGACGACAATCCAGCTGAGAAGAACCGAAATAGAAAGTGTGAGCCCGATGGACCGCAACCTCGGGGGGCAGCTTCGCTTTTCGATCGAGGAGAAATCCAGATCTGCCCTTTTTAAGTTTTTTGGTACGAGCAAGAGAAATATTAAAATCCATGCTATCAGAACCAACAGGGCGGCTGAAGGAATGCCGAATGTCAGCCACGAAAAAAAAGTTATTCCCTCACGTCCGGCGATAACGATGTTGTAGTTTTTTTCCAGCAGTGGCAGAAATCCAATAAGAACAGCATTCGCAGGACTGCCTATAATGGAGGACATACCGCCTATATTGGCTCCGTAGATGACGGACATGACAATGGGGGTTGAGAGTTGTCCCTTCTGAGTCTCGATCTTTTTATACTGTCGGTTGATAATCTTCAGTATGGGGATGAGCGCGAGCACAGTGACCGTGTTGGGCATGAAGCTCGACAGGAGAGCGCTGGATCCTATCAGAAAGAGCAACAGGTAACTTATGTGCCCATTTGAGATCCTGATGAACCCGATTACTGCCGATGCTGCCAGTCCGGTCTTAACGAATATCCTTGATACGAGATAACCCGTCAAAAAACCACACAACAGAATAATGTAATTGCCATAGGAATGCACTAATGGTATTTAGCACATTTTTAACATCGCTACAACAACATCACCGAAATACGTATTGTCCAATAATTCAACCTGGTATTGACAAGAAGGGGTCTTTCTTGAACTATGACTTTTAATTCACTTTGATTTATTATCTTCTCATGAACATAGGGAGGACGTGATGACGCCCGAAGACAGATCAAAAATTCAATCGTTCATTAGCGATTTGCAGGGACTCAAGTCAAGAGATCCGCAGGAGTCAAAATTCAAGGATTGCCGAGAAAAAATCGAAAAGAAGTTAGAGGAGATCTTTGGAGGTAATTCGAATCAAATCAGCCGCTTCAAGAGAGTTCGATTCTTCAGTTTCTCCAGATCCGGTAAGCCCAACGACGCCCCTCTGAGTGAAAGTGAACGACGAGAATACATCAGTGGCATCGATGAAGCAAAGAGGCTCCTGCAGAGGTTTGTTTGATACGGAATGAGACAAAAGCCTGACGGACAGCATCTGCTTGTCTATGTAGCGCTGGTTGTTGTATTTCTTTTTCAAGCTGTCACAATGGCTCGAATAGTCGTAGACACCGTCGCTTTAAGAAGGATCGACTCGAATATCACGGTCAATCTCAAGGAGTATCTCTCCAAAGCGGCATCCAGCGCCGCTATTCCATCTCCCACCTATCATTTCCAACAGATAACCGAGGGTCCCGATGGGGTGCTCTACAGCATCTCCAACGGTAATGGCCTTCTGATTTCGTTCAATGAGGGACGCTCCTGGATCAAGCGCAACAACGGACTGCCTCACAAGGTGGTCTATCCATTCGGAGAAGCGAGCCTTCGACATCTGACCTCAGTGGGAGTCGATCCAGTCCATGCCGGAAGAGTTGCGGTTACAACCCCCAGTGAGGTGTATCTCTCGGACGACCACGGGATCACGTGGGAGAATATTCCAACTCAAAGTCGTGATTCGGAAAAAAAGGGGTGGCCAAAAGCCTACTCCTACTTCACTTCGGTATCTCTCTCACACATCAACAGAGATTCCGTTCTCGTCGGAACATCCTTTGACGGATTCTACGAGACATCCGACCGTGGTAAGAACTGGAGCGATCCTTCGGAAAAAGCCTTCTTCCTGATTCGAGGAGCGAATTTCTATAGAGAAGTGGCAGGCATCGCCTTTGATCCGACCTCTCCTGATTCAGTTGTCATCGGATGCGGGTTTGGAGGGGGAGTTTACAGATGGAACTCTCCAACCAAGGATCATGTCGACCTGAAGTTTCCGGGTGAGGCGAGCGGGGAAACAATTCGGGGTCTCAGGGTCATCATTCACAATCCAACACAGGAGACTAAGCTACAGGTTGTTACCGATTCGTCTGTATGGGACTTTCATTTTGCACAATCCCGTTGGCAACGCGTTAACTACCCCTACCTGTTGCACCACAACCGTTACGCCCTTGACAAGATAGAAACCGAAAGACTCGCACTGGCATCCAACAAGCGGGGCATTTACATCAGCGCCTTCGGTGCCACGAAAAAGAATTTTGAACGCCATCTCCAATTTTTACGTGAGCACGGCCTTAACTCCGTTGTCGTGGATTTCAAAGACGACTTCGGCATTATGACCTACAACACAGACCTGGAGCTTCCACGCAAGATCGGTGCCGTTGATGAGCGGTTCAACGCAAGGGAGATCATCGAAAAAGCTCACAGTCTCGGAATCTATGTCATTGCACGTATTTTAGTCTTCAAAGACAGAGCCATGTATTTCTACGATAATCTCAGATACGCTGCCTGGGATAAGGCTAAAAATTGGGCATGGGCTAACCTCTTCGAATTCGAAGACGAAGAGACCAAAGAAACCAAGTACTACCAAAAGGAGCATTGGGTAGACCCCTTCTCCGAGTTCATCTGGGATTACAACCTGGCTGTGGCCAAGGAGCTGCAGGACCTGGGCGTAGACGAGATTCAGTTTGATTACATTCGGTTTCCAACAGACGGAAATCTTTCTAGGATTGTATACCGGCATCGCAGGGAGGGCATGACCCGAATGGACGCCCTCGAATCCTTTTTAAGAAAGGCCCGTGAAGTCATCACTATTCCTATAAGCACCGATCTCTACGGTTTCAACTCCTGGCATAGGATGGGTAACTGGAACGGGCAGAATATCGAAATGGTGAGTGACTACGTCGATGTCATAGCTCCCATGTTTTATCCATCCCACTTTTCCAAAGATTTTCTTAGAAATTTGCCCTATCTGGAGAGAGCCAAACAGATATACGAGGAAGGAACCGCGAGGGCGCTCAGCATAACGGGGAACCGCAGCATCATCAGGCCCTATATCCAAGCATTCCTGATCGGTGGCGAGAGGAATATGTCAGAGACACAGTACAGCGGTTACCTGAAGAAACAGCTCGAAGGTACTCTGAAAGCACCATCCTCGGGGTACACCCTCTGGAATGCAGCCAACAACTACTATATGGTGACATTCTCACTCAAAGACGATTTATAAGAACACTGACCCAAAAGAGTCTTGACACCCAAAAGAGTTTTGATTGAAAGGTCGTACAAAAGCATATACAATTTTCAGCATCAAATAAATGTGGAGGCTCTTATGTCAACCTTTTTTATGTTTGGGAAATACTCCTCAGAGGCTATTAAGGGGATAGCGGCTTCGCGAACCGAGAAATCGCGAACCATCATCAGCGAACTGGGGGGATCCCTCACGTCCGCCTATGCGTTGCTTGGGAATTACGATCTTGCTTTGATCGTGGAGCTGCCGGATACAGAAACAGCAATGAAAGCTTCTCTCGCTCTGAACAAGCTGACAGGTATAGCCTTTTCCACCGTACCCGCTGTCTCGGTAGAGACATTCGACAAGCTGTCCTTGTAATCTCGATCGAAAGCCAGAACTCTCTATCCAGGCCCAATCATGTACGGTTATCGTTTTTTGAAACTGCATTCACTCTTTGGGGGACTCACCGAAGAAGAGATGAACAAGATAAGGCCCCTTTTCAAAGAACAACACTTTACTAAAAACGAATACATACTGAAAGAAAACAAAAATAACGACCGGTTGTACTTTATCTGCGAGGGTAGCGTTGAAATTATGCGGAATATCGAGTGCGCCGAAGGTACAGTAACACAACGAATCGCGGCATTGGGCGTGGGGGATACTTTTGGAGAGATGGAGTTGATCGATATACAACCGTGTGCCGCAACGGTACGTGCAACAGAGGATACTGTTGTGCTAACCCTCTCTAATGCAGACTTTCACAAGATTTCGAAGATGGACCTTAAATCATTCACTCTTATCGTCATGAATCTGGCTCGCGAAATCAGCAGACGACTACGTCGAATGGACGCGCTTCTGGCAAAAAACTTTCGCGATGATAAGAATAATTCGAACTAACCTGAAACGGTAACGATGGTTGAACGAGTTACGCAGCTGAAAAGCATTAAGGGGTTGCCAGCAGTCTCACCCGTATATACCACCGGATGAGATTCCAATCGTCGTTTCGAGGTATCAGAATATAGGGCCCCAGCTTCGAATTCTCACGGATAGAGGTGTCGGTCATGCCCGATGGGGACGTTCCTGTCCGGGTCTCTTCGGGCAGAGCCCCGCTGCTGTAGCCGTGTCGATTCCTGAGCCAGACGTAGTAGTAGCTGCTTCTCAGAACATTTGTTTTATCCAGGATATTTTGAAAATCGACGCGATAGTCTTTCAGTCGGGAAAAAATGGCTAAAAGCTCGATAGGAGATAAATTCGTGTCGACATATTGAAGAAGGGTTTGGAGAAGATGGTAGACTCTTTTCATGTCGACAATACTCAAAGATTTCAATTTGTCATTGAGAGCTTTGACAACTCTCTGTTGCCTCTTGGCACGATTAAAATCCGAAGTGTAGTTCCTGGAGCGGACAACTCTCAAAGCCTGTACGCCGTTGAGATGATGCGTGCCTTTCCGATAACTCAGATAACTCCATCTTCCAAAATCTTTGGTCTTGTAGGTTGGGTCAACGAGATCGCTCTCGAGGGTCACATCGATGCCACCAAGAATATCGATCACCTTGATGAATGCGAACATATCGATGGCTAGATACCGCTTCACTCTCATCCCCGTAATCCACGAGATACCGTTGAGCAGACGGTCCATGCCGTACTTGAGAGAGATATAGTTGATCTTCATATCGCGATAAAAGAGGTCTCTCGGGATACTGATCATAGTCAGGGTCTCTCGATCATGATCTGCGACAATAAGAATTATAGTATCCGTGAGATCCTCATGGGTACCACAGAGTAGAAAAGTCGAGTAACGGTCACTTTCGTAAATGTCATCTATTGTAGGAATATGGTCGGGCAGAACTAGTTTTTTTTTTGGTCCTCAGGTTCGTTCAACAGTGACTGCAGCGTGCAGATAGGCAGATCATCACTATCCAACACAAAGATATCGCCGCTGCCTTTCTGAATCGCAAATGAACCAATGCGCCTGTCTCTGTCGTCCAGAACATCGTAGTGAACATATTCTTTGCTCTCACGGGTTTTTTCACTGGCTCGCACACCCTTTGCGTTCATCACTTCGACAAAGGCTGTCGCCGAAAAGACGTGGTTCATGTTGTTTTGAACCTCGATCATCTTTGTTTGGATATAGTCAGATGTGTCCAGCTTACCGATGAGGTCTATGAGCTGCTTCTCAAACTCATCATAGTTGGCAACGACGCGTGCATTCAACAGGAGGGTGTTGGTCTTCTTCCGAAGACCGAAATCCGCCAGGCTCTCATTTCCACGTGTGATAGTGAACAGGTATTGCTCGTCGGTTTCTATTGGTCCGGCTACACTTAATCCATTTTGCTTCAACAAGTTCCGCACAGCGCTTTTCTTTCGAAGAGTGTCAATCTTAGCTAACTCCAGTTGTGCCGATCGAAAATGCCGGCTAAGCCCTTCTATATTCTCTTTTAGAAACCGTTTTATTTCATCTCCAATTTTGCTGGATTCGTGATGCGCATCTAAGAAGGATTTTATGAGAATTTTCCCTTCCTCCGGTATGTAGATGACCCTGAAAAAGGTATCACCACCTTTGGAAATGGTCATGGAGAAATACTCAGTATCCTTTATCTCCAGCCCGTAAATCGATACAACTTCCCTGATGGATGACCTTATCGCTTGATACTCTGCCGAATGTTCTTTTAGATATCTCTTGCTGTTCAGCAAATCGATTGCACGGAAAAAAGCCAAATCGTTTTGCCTCACGTCGCCTTCTTCACCCTCAAAGGGATTTAAAGAGGAGTAAAATCTCTGAGGCAGCCCAACAGCCTGCCTCAATTCGTTTGAATCTTGATTCAGCAGGAGCAGGGTCTGCCGGATTTCATCCAGGGCCATGCCCGTCTCCCGTATCCGGCGAGT